>OCVV011348554.1_pt1 | contig 11439 bp, 9 predicted proteins | sample 1539721 | NCBI WGS metagenome assembly OCVV01 (sample SAMN02144230, study PRJEB22623) | gut metagenome | biome: sheep rumen | host: Ovis aries | place: New Zealand | reverse complement strand
ATCATTTCGGAAATGGACGATTTCGAGCTTGTCCTGACGAAGCAGGAAGAGGACTGACGCGGAGATACAGGATAATATTTCCGGTCATCCCGTTGTCGGAAAGATCGCGCAGCATAAATCTTTGCTGCGCCTTTGAAAAACTCATCAAAAACAATTATTACAAATACTATTAAATTAAAATACAATTAAAAAGAGCTCCGGTTCGCGTGATGAACCGGAGCTCTTTCTGCTATCTGTGATGGGACGGCCGTTTACGGCCGTCTTTTCCTGCTGCTTCTTCCGAAAAGCAGGCGCCTTTCAGACCGATCAGTTGTTGATCAGCTTGGAGCTGTCATCGTTCCAGCTGTACATGGAACGGATCTCAGCGCCGACCTTCTCAGCGGGATGCTCAGCCTGCAGTCTCTTCATGGCCTGGAAATGTACCTGGCCGCCCGCGCTGCTCATCTCAAGCAGGAAGTCCTTGGCGAAGGTGCCGTCCTGGATGTCTGCCAGGATCTTCTTCATGGCCTTCTTGGTCTCGTCTGTGATGATCTTGGGACCGGTGATATAATCGCCGTACTCAGCAGTATTGGAGATGGAATATCTCATGCCTGCGAAACCGGACTGATAGATCAGGTCAACGATCAGCTTCATCTCGTGGACGCACTCAAAGTATGCGTTACGGGGATCATAGCCTGCCTCTACCAGAGTCTCAAAGCCGGCTTTCATCAGAGCGCAGACGCCGCCGCAGAGGACAGCCTGCTCACCGAAGAGGTCGGTCTCGGTCTCGGTACGGAATGTGGTCTCAAGGATACCTGCTCTCGCGGCGCCGATGCCCGCGCCATAAGCCAGAGCCTTGTCAAGAGCCTTGCCGGTCGCGTCCTGATATACAGCTACCAGAGCGGGTGTGCCCTTGCCTTCCTGATACTCGCTCCTGACAGTGTGGCCGGGCGCCTTGGGAGCGATCATGGTTACGTCTACATCTGCCGGAGGCTTGATCAGACCGAAGTGGATGTTGAAGCCGTGGGCGAACATCAGCATATCGCCGGCCTTGAGGTTGGGAGCGATATCCTTTTTGTACATGGCGGCCTGTTTCTCATCGTTGATCAGAATCATGATAACGTCGGCTGCCTTTGCAGCATCTGCTGTGTTCATGACAGTCAGTCCCTGTGCCTCAGCCTTGGCTTTGGACTTGGAACCCTCATACAGGCCGACGATGACGTCCATGCCGGACTCCTTCAGGTTCAGAGCATGCGCGTGGCCCTGGCTGCCGTAGCCGATGATGGCGATTTTCTTACCTTCCAGAACGGAGAGGTTGCAGTCTTCGTTATAGAAAATTCTTGCGTCTGACATCTTGTTTCTTCCTCCATTATTACTGGTTTTCTTGATTTCCGCAGCCGCTCCCCCCGGAGCTGTCCACGGTTATGATCAACATATCCTGACCGGATATGTCAATTTCTGATGCAGGCAGATCATTTCCTGTATCTGGAAGTGATCCTGCTGTGCCTGTCAGGACCGGTCCTGCCGTTCCTGCAAAAAAACAGATCCTGCCGTCCCATAAGAGACGGATTCCGTCTGATGCTCAGTCCTCGGGCTCGCCGTCCGCGTAACGGTAGGTCTGTCCGTCCGGGTTGATCATAATAATATTCTTGGTACCGCGTCCCAGGCCTGCGACACCGGTCCTGGCCAGCTCAAGGATCTCATAGCCGCTGAGCAGCCGCAGGAGGGCGTCGATCTTGCCGGAGTTGCCGGTCGCTTCGATCAGCAGGCTCTCTTCCGATACGTCGATGACATTGCCGCGGAAGATGTTGGCCAGCGTGATGACATTGTCCCGCTGGGAAACATCGGCCTTGACCTTGATCATGGCCAGTTCCCTGTAGACACTCTCTTCGGGCTTCAGCTCGTGGATGTCACGGACATCGACCAGCTTGGCCACCTGTTTCTCGATCTGTTCCAGGATATCATCATCTCCGGAAGTCACGACTGTGATCCTGGTGATCCTGGGATCCGCCGTAACGCCCGCGCTGATGCTTTCAATATTATAACCTCTTCTGGAGAACAGGCCGGCCACACGGCTCAGAACACCGGTGGTGTTGTCTACCAGAAGCTGAAATACTTTCTTCTTCTGCATTTCCATAGTCCCCTTTTTCTTTGCTCTGTCCGGCCTGCGGGGTCCGCCGTCAAGGCTGCCTCCCACCGTGTCCGGAAGAAAAGCCGGCAGTTAAGCAAACTGGCTCACTTGCACAAACTTTCTATATTATAGCGCCCGCTACTGTATAAGTCAAACATCATATAGGGCCGCCGCGGGCCCCGCCGGGGCTCTTCACTCGCTGCATTTGGTCATGGCCACCGCGCCGGACCGGGCGATTTCCACGATACTGACCACTTTGAGGGTATTGATAAAGATCTGGACCCTCTCAGGCGTATCGCACATCTGGATGGTCATCAGATTGCCGGACATATCCACGATCCTGGCCCCCATGATGTCGCAGTTTTCCATGATGTCCCTGCGGTTGGTCCGGTTGTATTTGATCTTGACCAGCAGCAGCTCCCGGTTGATGGATTCGGTCTCATTAAAGGTCTTGACCTTAATTACATCCAGCTTTTTGTTGAGCTGCTTCTCGATCTGCTCCAGGGTCCGCTGGTCGCCGCTGCTGACAATGATCATGTTGGAAACAGACTTGTCATCTGTCTCGCCGACAACGATGGATTCGATATTAAAGCAGCGTCTCCAGAAAAGTCCAGCCACTTTGCAAAGGACACCCGACCTGTTCTCTACTAAGATTGAATAAATACGTCTCATATTCTTTTCCCGCCGTAAAAACTAAACATACCGCCCTGCTGCCGTCTGCTCCGCGGAACCTGCTTCATGCTCCGTGGAGCCTGCCTCAGCAGAGATCATCCGGATCTACAAAGACTTCCAGGATCGAAGTGCCTTCCTCATCCAGGAAGGCCCGGATCGTCTCTTCCATCCCTTCATTGCTGTCCAGGCGCATGTATCCTACATGATAAGCCTGCGCCAGTTTGTCCAGATCGGGCGTGGTGCTCATATCGGTCACCGCGTGCCTGTCATGATAGGCGAAATGCTGGTGCTGCCGGACCATGCCCAGCACATAGTTGCGGATGACCACAATCTTGACAGGGACCTCGTACTGATCCATGGTGGAAAGTTCCATCATGGTCATCTGGAAAGCGCCGTCGCCGCAGACCGCGACGACCTGCCTGTCCGGCGCGCCCAGCCTGGCGCCCATGGCCGCGGGAACGGAATAGCCCATGGTCCCCATGCCGCCGCTGGTCATGAACCTGCCTTTGCGGATCACTGCGTTGGCACAGGACCAGATCTGGTTCTGGCCTACATCGGCGATGTAGATGGCGTCTTCCTCCATGGCCAGGGACAGGCTGCGGATAAAGAGCCTGGGATCCACATAATCCCGGGAAGCCCTGACCTTGCGGTCCGCGATGCCCTGGGCCAGCCGCTTTTCAGATTCGGCCTTCACTTCGGCCCGGTATTTATCCAGCCATGCAAGCCATTCGGAATAGTCTACCTTGAGCTCCTTGGCATTGAACTCATCAAAAACATGTCTGATATCGCCGACCAGGGGAATGGTGGGACCGGCGTTCTTGCCGATTTCGGCGGGGTCTACATCGATATGGATCAGGACCTTGTTCTCCGTGATCAGATCGGGCTGGCTGATGGACCGGTCCGCCACGCGGGCGCCGACCATCAGGATCACATCCGCCTCATTCATGGCCCGGTTGCCGCACTTCTGGCCGTTATTGCCGACCATGCCGTAGAAAAGGGGATGCTCGCTGGGCAGGCTCCCCAGTCCCATCATGGTAGAGACGCAGGGGATTCCGTGCTTTTCGGCAAAAGCCCTTACCTGCGCTTCGGCACCGGACAGATGGACGCCGCCGCCCGTGCAGATGATCGGGCGTTTTGCTCTGGAAAGCTCCCGGATGACACGCTTGATCTGAACCGGGTGTCCCTCCACAGTAGGCTTGTAAGTCCTTAAGTTGACACTGACCGGGTAGGCAAAACCTGCCACGCGGTCCATCAGGACATCGTGGGGGATGTCGATCAGGACAGGCCCCTTACGGCCGGTATTGGCGATATGGAAGGCCTCCTTGACGACTCTGGGAATGTCGGAAGCCCTGCGGACGATATAACTGAATTTGACAAAGGATTCGCAGGCGCCGGAAATATCCGCCTCCTGGAACACGTCGCTTCCCATCAGCCTGCTGTCGACCTGCCCGGTAATGCACACCATGGGAATGCTGTCGGCAAAAGCGGTGGCGATGCCTGTGATCAGGTTGGTCGCGCCGGGGCCGCTGGTTACAGCTGCCACGCCGGGCTTGCCGCTGGCCCTGGTATAGCCGCTGGCCGCATGGCCCGCGCACTGTTCATGACGGACCAGAACCGTATGGATCTTACTGTCCAGCATGGAGTTGAAGAAAGGAGCGATGGCAACGCCCGGATAGCCGAACACATACTCCACGTTCTCTTCTTCCAGACTTCTGACGAGCGCGTCCGCGCCGGTAACAACTTTTCTCAACATAATTTTGTCCTTTTCGTCTGCTGACTGCTTCGTTTCCTGAAACCCGAATACGGGAACAGCCTTCCTGTCTGAAGCTCTGTTCCCGTAGGGATCCGCCGGGAACACGAAGGGCTTTTCCTTCCCGTTCCCGGATCATGCACTCTGATACACGAAGGCCGCGGCCTGTGACAGGCCGGTCCCGTTCTTATGCTTTGTAAATGACCTTTTTGAAGCTCTTCTTGCCGCGCTTGACCAGCTTCCCGTCCTTCAGATCCTCTTTGGAATAGGTCGTGCCGATATCCGTGACCTTCTGTCCGTCGACGCTGACGCCGCCCTGCTGGACCGCCCGTCTGGCTTCGGATCTGGAAGGGGTCAGGCCGCTCTTTACCAGGATGGCCAGAATGTCCATGGTCCCATCTTCTGAGAAGAATTCTTCTTTCATCTCGGTCTCGGGTACATTGTCCATGGAAGCCGCGCCGCCGGAAAACAGGGCCGTCGCGCCGGCCTTGGCCTTTTTGGCCTCATCTTCGCCATGGACCAGGGTGGTCAGTTCATCTGCCAGGATGATCTTGGCTTCGTTGAGCTGGCTGCCTTCCCATTTATCCATCTCATCGATCTGCTCAAGAGGAAGGAAAGTCAGCATCCGCAGGCACTTGAGGACATCCGCGTCGCCCACGTTCCGCCAGTACTGGTAGAAATCGTAGGGGCTGGTCTTGTCGGGATCCAGCCAGACAGCGCCTTTGGCGGTCTTGCCCATCTTCTTGCCCTCTGAATTGAGCAGCAGGGTGATGGTCATGGCGTGGGCGTCCTTGCCCAGCTTTTTGCGGATCAGCTCGGTGCCGGCCAGCATGTTGCTCCACTGGTCATCGCCTCCGAACTGCATGTTGACGCCGTAACGCTGGTAGAGCTCCAGGAAATCGTAGGCCTGCATGATCATGTAGTTGAACTCCAGAAAGCTGAGTCCGTTCTCCATCCTCTGCTCGTAGCATCTGGCACGCAGCATGTTGTTGACGGAGAAATGGGCGCCGATGTCCCGGATAAATTCGATATAGTTGAGGTCGCGGAGCCAGTCCGCGTTATTGACCATCATGGCCTTGCCTTCACCGAACTCGATGAAGCGGCTCATCTGTTTTTTGAAGCATTCACAGTTATGGTCGATCTTTTCGACTGTCATCATGGTACGCAGGTCCGTACGGCCGGAGGGGTCGCCGATCATACCTGTTCCGCCGCCGACCAGAGCGACCGGCTGGTTGCCCGCCATCTGCAGGCGCTTCATCAGCAGGAGGGCCATAAAATGGCCTACATGCAGGGAATCCGCCGTAGGGTCAAAGCCGATATAAAATTTGGCCCTGCCGTTGTTGACCAGCTCCCTGACCTGGTCTTCGCTCGTGATCTGTGCCAGCAGGCCCCTTGCCTGCAGTTCTTCATAGATTTTCATGTGCTGTCAAATCTCTCTTTCTGTCTGTATTTGGATCAGTCATTCCACATCTGACCGTTGATCTCATTCTTTTTATCCCGCTGCATCAGGGCGCTGACCTCTTCCGCGGGAGATTTTCCGTTAAAGAGGACCTGATTGGCCGCGTCGATGATGGGCGCTTCCACGCCGTACTTCCTGGCCAGCTGCAGGCCGGCTCTGGCGCTGTAGACGCCCTCTACGACCTGTTTGACCTCATCCATGGCTTCTTCCGGCGTTTTGCCCTGGCCGATCAGGATACCGGCCCGGCGGTTGCGGGAGTGCATGGAGGCACAAGTGACGATCAGGTCGCCGATCCCGGTCAGTCCGGAGAAGGTCTCTGCCCTGCCGCCGGCCGCGATTCCAATCCTGCTGATCTCGGCAATGCCTCTGGTGATCAGAAGGGCCTTGGTATTGTCTCCATAGCCCAGTCCGTCCGCGACGCCCGCCGCCAGCGCGACTACGTTCTTGAGAGCCGCGCCCAGTTCCATGCCCCGCATATCGGGGCTGGTATAGACGCGCAGGGATTTATCCATGAACAGGCTCTGGACATATTCCGCGGCGGTCCTGGTCCTGGCGCCCGCTACAATGGCGGTCGGCAGTCCCTTGCCGACTTCCTCCGCGTGGGTGGGACCGCAGAGCACAGCGACCTCCGCCTGGGGGATCTCCTGACGGATGATCTCACTCAGGGTCATCAGACTGTCCTCCTCGATGCCCTTGGCCACAGAGACGATCAGCTGACCGAATCTGCAGTAGGGGGCCATACGCTTCGCCGTGCTTCTGGTAAAGGGGGACGGTACCGCCAGTACGACCGCGTCTTTATCGGACATGGCCTCATGCAGATCTGTGGTAGCCTCCACCGCGTCCGGAAGAATGACTCCGGGCAGCTTGACCTTCTGCTCGTGGTCTTCGTTCAGCATGCGGACTTCGTCCTCCGCGATGGACCACACCTTTACCTCATGCCCGTTCTGCGCCAGGCGCCATGTCAGGGCCGTACCCCAGCTTCCCGCGCCAATGACTCCGATTTTTGCCATAATGCTTTCCTTCTTTCTGTGATCCGCAGCCGCCGCCTTCTGATCTGTAATGGCATAACGGGCTGAAGATATTATTATTTCTTCTTGAACAGGTAGGTCTTGCTCTCCTTGCCGGAAAGGAGCCTGCCGATGTTGGCCCGGTGCTTCCAGAATACCAGGATGGTAAAGAGGGCCTGAATGATATAGATTTCATTCAATACAGGCTGGGGCGCTCCGAACACGCCCATCTGGCCCAGGATGATCATCATGATAAAGCTGCCCGAATATACGCACAGGGAACCCAATGATACATAATGGGTCAGCAGGTAGGGCACAAAGAAGAAGATCAGGGCTGTCGGGAACAAAGCCCAGTGATAGGCACAGATAAAACCGGCCATGCAGGCAACGCCCTTGCCGCCCCTGAATCCCATATAGAAGGGATAATCATGTCCAAGTACGCAGCCCGCGAAGGCATAGGACTTGAACAGATAGGCCATCTCCGGGTTGGACCTGCCGAACAGATACCAGGCAGCCATGACCGCGAAAATGCACTTGAAGGCATCCATGAAGAAGACCAGGATACCTGCCTTTGTACCCAGCACACGAATGGTGTTGGTGGTCCCGGCGTTCCCGCTTCCGTAATCACGGATATCGATTCCCCTGGTCTTGCCAAGCAGATATGCGCTCTGGATCGAACCGAAAGCATAGCCGATTAAAACACTCAAAATCCTCATTACGATCGTATTCATCACTGCTCCTTTCTGCCGCAGCCCGCCTCCGGGAGGGCAGATCAAGTTTTTATTTATCGTTTGTCCTCTCTCGGATGATGAATTTAAGAGGTGTTCCTTTAAAGCCGAACGCTTCCCGCAGACGGTTTTCAATATATCTCTGATAGGAAAAATGCATCAGATATTTATAATTGACAAACAGGACAAAGGTGGGTGGTTTGACGGCCACCTGGGTCGCGTACATGATCCGGAGCATCCTGCCCTTGTCCGAGGGCGGCTGCTGCATGATGGCGGCCTCGGTAATGATCTCATTGAGGACGCCGGTCTGGATCCGCAGATTCATATTGGCGTAGACCATGTCGATCTCATCATAGAGCTTGATCAGGCGCTGGCCTGTCTCAGCGGAAATGAACATGATCTCCGCGTAGGACAGGAAGGAAAGGACGGAACGGATCTTGTCCGTGAACTTCTTGACGGTCTTGTTGTCCTTCTCGATCAGGTCCCACTTGTTGACGGCTACTATGACAGCCTTGCCGCGTTCATGGGCGATGCCGGCGATCTTGGCGTCCTGTTCCGTGATGCCCTCCTGGGCGTCAATGACCAGCACAGTGATGTCGGCCCGTTCGACGGCGCCTACGGTCCGCACGATCATATAGCGTTCCAGATTCTCTTTGATCTTGTTCTTGCGGCGGATACCGGCTGTATCGATAAAGATGTAATCTTTGCCGTCATGGCGGACTTTGGTATCGATGGCATCCCTGGTGGTGCCGGCGATGGACGAGACGATGAGCCGGTTCTCGCCGATCAGGCGGTTGATGATCGAAGACTTGCCCACATTGGGTTTGCCGACGATGGCCACCCGGATCGCGTCGTCCTCTTCTTCCTCCGTTTCCACAGCCTGAAAATAGCTGCAGACCTGGTCCAGCATATCGCCGAGACCGGTACGGTTGGCGGAAGAGATCGCGTAGGGATCCCCGATGCCCAGGTTGTAGAACTCGTAGACATCCGCCATATCCCGGCTGGGCTTGTCAACCTTGTTGACCGCCAGGACGACCGGCTTATGGGACCGGCGCAGTATATCCGCCACCTGCCCGTCCGCGTCGGTCATGCCCTGCCGTACGTCCACCATAAAGATGATGACGTCCGCCATTTCAATGGCCAGCTCGGCCTGTTCCCGCATCTGGGACAGGATGATGTCTTTGGAATCCGGTTCTATACCGCCTGTATCGATCAGCGTGAACTCATAGTTGAGCCAGCTGCAGTCCGCGTAGATCCTGTCCCGGGTCACGCCGGGCGTATCCTCCACGATCGATATCATCTGTCCGGCCATTACGTTAAAGAAGGTGGATTTGCCCACATTGGGGCGGCCGACCACCGCAACGATAGGTCTGACTTTTCTTTTACTCATATTTAAACTCCTTAACGGATGACTTTATACCCCTGTACAGTCTCCGTGCATCTTACTATTTTAACCAAATCTGTTCCTTCTGTAAAGGAAAAGTGTTCCGGCAAAAATGACCCAAAAATGACCCAAAAATGACGCGCCGGATATCCATATACCGGTAAAGAAATTGAGGCCGGCAGCCGTTCGCAGGTCCGGATCCGCGGGGATCCATGGGCTCAAAGGCCTTTTTTTGGCATTGTCGCCGGAAAAAGGCCCGATCTTCGCGCCGATATCGTGACACATTTTCCTTGCGAAATGTTTTTGAAATCGCTATCATGAAAGCATACTGTAATAACAGCCGGTCCCGCTGCGGCAGGGACGGCATCCCCAGTAAAGGAGTAAACATGCCTTCAGATCTTGAATTACACCAGCAGCTTGACCGCAGCCTTCCTGTTGCTCCAGTCGGGCTTATTGTGCTGCCTTCCGCCGAGAAGCTCGGCCGCAAGGTGAATGATTTTATCCGCACTTTCCGTGGAAAAGGCGTTACCATGTCTCATAACCACTCGCTGATGGAAGGCTATTATCAGGAGGATTACCGGATTCCCATCAATCTGGACCGGTTCGAGACCGGTGAAGGCCGGGCGGTCATCGAATCTTCTGTCCGCGGCAAGGATATCTATATCCTGGTGGATATCACAAACTATTCGATTACATATACGATGAATGGCTTCATCAACCATATGTCGCCCGATGATCACTTCATGGATCTGAAACGGGTGATTTCCGCCATCCGAAGCGCTGCCAAACGGATCACCGTGATCATGCCCTTCCTGTATGAAGGCCGTCAGCACCATAAGAGCGGACGTGAATCCATGGACGCCGCCCTGATGCTCAAGGAGCTCTTCGATCTGGGCATTAACAATTTCATTACATTTGACGCCCATGACCCCAGGATCCAGAGCGTGGTCCCGATCTGTGACTTTACCAATTACGCCACGCCTTATCAGTTCCTGCATGCCCTGCTGGATTCCTTTGACGATCTGATCATCGACCGGGAGCATGTCGTGGTCATCAGCCCTGATGAAGGCGCCCTCAACAGGACCGTCTATTTCGCCGATGTAATCGGAGCGGATACCGGTATGTTCTATAAGCGCAGGGACTATTCCAAGATCGTCAACGGCAAGAACCCCATTGTGGCCCATCAGTTCCTGGGTACCGACCTTAAGGGCAAGGACGCCATCATCATTGACGATATGATCTCTTCAGGCGGCTCCATGCTGGATACTTCCCGGCAGATCAAGGAAAAGATGCACGCCAACCGCGTCTTTGTATGCACCACTTTCGGCCTGTTCACAGATGGACTGGATATTTTCGATGAGGCCTATGAAAAGGGCTGGTTCGACAAGATCGTCACGACCAACCTGACCTATCAGCCGGAGGAACTCTTTGACAAGCCCTATCACGCCAGTGCCGATATGAGCAAATATATGGCCACCATCATTGACTTCATGAACCATGACCTGTCCCTGACCAATATGTCCACCTCCACAGAGAAGATCCATGAGATCCTGGAGAAGGTCAACCGTAAGGAACAGACAGAATATGAACAGAGACGGCTCAACGAGACTGAATTCTGATCCCTGGACAATCAAAGCAAAGGGGCTGCGCACAACGCGCAGCCCCTTCTTTCGTAATATGTTTTCATAATATATGCTCTTTTAATATGCTTTTTGGATATGTCTGCCGGCAAAAGTGAAATCCGGCAGACATATTTCTATTTTCTTTGGTTTGTCTGCCGACAAAAAAAGTGGTACGTGAATGCCCGCTCATTCTGGCGGGACTGCTTCTACGGTCCATTCCGCAAAAGAAGGATCCCTGAACTCTTCATAGGTCCGGACACGGATCCCGCATCCATCGGCGGTTCCGTCCGGATGCAGACTGTAGCCCAGCACTCCGCCGTCCGAAGCCTGGAGCAGAAAGCGGTCCTGTCTGGCCCGGATGACCCGGAAGAGCTGATCGGGACTGTCGGATTCCTGACGGACCAGGACCTGACCGGTATCCCGGTTGTATTCCAGACATTTCGTATCTTCTCCATCTGCCTGCCTCCAGACCGGATAGATCCTATAGCCTGTTTCCGCGTCCGTCTGCAGCACAAAGCGGAATTGCTGGGTCTCATCCCATACTCTGGTCCAGACAATCAGTTCCGGCTCGTCCAGGGCAGGGTCCTGGGAAACGGACACCATCACAGTACTGTCGTTGGCCGAAGCCAGCGTCACGATACCTGCCAGATCTCCTACCGGCATGCCTTCCCGGACAGTCTGTCCGAAAACAGGCCCGCTTTCCGCCG
>OCVV012841046.1_pt1 | contig 11441 bp, 18 predicted proteins | sample 1539721 | NCBI WGS metagenome assembly OCVV01 (sample SAMN02144230, study PRJEB22623) | gut metagenome | biome: sheep rumen | host: Ovis aries | place: New Zealand | reverse complement strand
CCGTATTCTTCGGGACAACAGGTATATGGCTTGCCTGGCCGCTTGGCTGGACAGTCGCTATGGGAATGTCTGTAATGTTCTATCAATCCGAAGCGTGGAACAAAAAAATGTCGAGATCCTATTTTGGTCATCCTATGAAGGGTAATGTATGAGATGTGCAAGTTGTAGTAAACCCAAGCTCCACAACTCTATCCTGCATAGCCATGGGGTAAAAGAAAATTCCTCCAACAGGACTTTTGTTTTCTTTACTTCAGTTTGGCACCATCCTTAAATGCCTCTCCGACTCTTCCGCCTACTTTATAGTATCCATGGGTGTACGGATCAAAGGCGATAGCTTCAAGTGAATCAATATCCACCTTCCCGTCCTTCATGTTGGCTTCTTCAACAGATGTTCTCAAAACTTTTCCGATAACACCGATACCCGTCTCTTCACTCTGGTACTCAATGAACTCACACTCCATAGCGATAGGAAACTCATTGATGACCGGTGCATCCACAAGATCGGATTTTGTATATGTCATACCGCTCTTTGCAAACTTCTCTTTTTCGGTATTTCCGCTTGCAATACCAAAATAATCAGCCTCTACCACATGCTTTACATCAGCGATATGAACTACGAAGCCCTTTCTCGCCTTGATGTTCTGAACGGTCTTGTGCGTCTCCGTCAGGTTAAGTGCCACGCGATCACGCTCCAGCATAGTGCCCCAGGCTGCATTCATTACATCAACGCTGCCGTCCTCATTGAATGTCGATATCATCAGTACCGGCATCGGAAAAATTGCTTCTGTTGTCTTGATCTCCTGTTTCATCGCTTTAGTTCCTCCTATCTTTTTACCCTATAGCAGGGTTTAATAACTATTTTGTATTCCGATATTATGTTCTATCGCTCATCTCGACAAACTTGAATTTGTCAGTTCAGTTCTTCGATAAAAGTAAGGATGCGCTGCGTTGCTAACTCATCTCTTGACATTTTCCTCAATTCGTCAGCCGTAATCCATTTATAATCCGCTGTTTCTCCTTCTTGCAGCACAATATCGTTCTCATCAATATCTGTAACACAGAGATAATCAACATAAAGCGATTGATGCCCGTAATGAATTACCCGTCCTATCTCTATCAGATTGTCAGAAGTAATTCCAGTTTCTTCATGAAGTTCTCTGCGGGCACAAGTTAGGGCGTCCTCGCCTTGTAAAGCAGAACCACCTGCAGTTGCCTCCCACATTCCGCCCAGGTGTTTTCGTTTATCCCTCTGCATGATGAGATAGCTTCCATTTGAGCGCCTTACAATAACGTCACAGACAAGATGAAAAAAGCCCTCAGGTATCGCCTCTCCTCGAATCAACGTTATCCCCTGAATCTTTTTGAAATCTCTGTTATAAGCATCCCACAGTTCCATGTTCCTTTATCCTCAAAAATCCCAAGTTGGCAGCATCTCGACAAACTACCGATTTGTCATCGTCTATAAAATTCCGATATTATGTACGATCAATAAGACGACTATAGGCATGATTCTATCTTAGCACCTGTTCATAAAATTCCAAAAACTGTTCAAATAATCCTTCATCCAATCTATGGCTCCATCTTTCGTGATCAAGGTTTTCAGTGATATAGTTTGCCCTATCCTCCTTGAACCGTTCTCTGTTTTCTTCAGCTTGATAGTCATATCCGAGTGTTGTAACCCATGGATCGAAGGTCGCGTTGAATTCATCCTTATATGTGTTGTCCGGATCATTAAAGATCTCATTATGCCCCCTGTTTTCAAACCTTATGAATGTAAAACGGGGATTATCCTTGTATTTCTCATAATACTTGTCCAACCCATATTCGATTCCTATCACGTTATCATCTGCACTATGTACGATCATCACTGCAGCATCTGTAGAATCAAACCCATCTATAGCAGTAGCTGACGCATACTTACCAAATCTGAACATTTCATGAAGTCTTATGAATGGCCTCATTGCATAAATAACGCTTCCGGCTTGTTCTTTGCCTCCTGATTCAAACATATCCGGTGAACTGTTAAAGCCGGAACACTCGATAACAGCCTTAACTTCCGGATGATAAGTCAAAACAGCACTAACACAGTATCCGCCCCAACTATGCCCGAAAAGAACAATCGGAAGGTCGGGAATATCATTATTCCATTGCAGTTGCATCATATGCAAAAACATAATATCCGTTTCTCGCAAAATAATCCGCTACATCCATATAAGAATTATGACCACCGCCACCGAATCCGTGAGCAATAATCACGATTCCGTGTTGATTCTCTCCGTTACTATAAAGATAACCGGCAAGCATCTGTCCCTTATCAGAAGTGAAAGAATACTCTGTACACTGCAAGTTATCAAAATCTTCTACACGTAGCATCAATGGCTCATAGCTATCTGCACTTATATCAAAATTATCATTGTACATTTTTACGCAGAAAGCCCACCACCCGGCAATCATCAAAACAATGATGCTTAATAACGCAATGAGAACAATCTTCTTTTTCGATATTTTCTTTTTTTCAGCCATTATTCATCTGCTCCTTGGTATTCATTTATATTCCGGTTTAATTGACCAAGTGCTATTGAGAAAAAATGTAATTATCTTTTATAATTCCTGCCAAGAAATGCGGGATGGTCTTTCGTAGGAAGAAAGAAATTCCTTTACACAAGAAAGCATATCATTTATCCCAATAATAGCATTCGGTTCTGGTATCCACTCTTCTCCACCGGCTAAAAATGTAACAACTTTCTGATTTTTTTCATTGTATGAAAGCCACATTTCACCATTGTCGGATTGAAAATATGTGATTGCCGCATATCCCCCGTTCAAACATATAGCCATACTCGGATATTCGTTATCTCCACTAATCCATATTTCCTTTTCATCCGACATTGCATTTTTGATTATTTGCAATACTTTGTCTACGCTATGAATTTCAAAATTGTCTTTTCCTAAGCTAACTGTTCCCATTTCTATCTCTATAAAACCATCTATTGCGGTAAACTGTAATTATCTTATAAAACATATTCTATTTTTTCATAGAACTCACTTCGGCTATTTTTCCTCGGACTAATAGTTACTTTTTTGGATGTTAAACTTATTTGGCCAAAATTATCCAAAGTTTGAGACTCGGGTAAATCTTTTTCTAAAATCAAATTTTCATCGGCATCGAAAACTTTCAACAAAGGAAAATATCTTCCGTTATTAAGATATCTCAAATAAAGAACTGCTTTGCCTTTTGAAGTAATCTTTTCTTTAAACTTCATCAGCATATCTTCACCTTGAGTAACCGCCTCCGATACGCAATCTGATATTTTACATTCATTAAACTCCGCAGTACTGAATTGTGATTTCAAAACCTTCTCCAAAAGTTCCGCCACTGATTGAATACATTCTTCCGATTCAAGAATGTTATACAACTCCTATTTTGGGTGTATCGTATTGGTTAAAATGCACCCTGTTCTGCAGTACACCGCGCTCACCATCAGCGATTCAAAACAACCATCTTGTTATACTTTTCATAAATGACAAAATCTCTCATCTGATCATAAGACATTTTATCAGGATTGGGGTCGTTAGTTTCAAAATATACATACACCCATATATGACCACTTCCGTCCGGAATTTCATCTTCCAGCATCTGTCTGAAATCGTCTGCCGTATAGGAACCTTCCGCATTAAGATCATAATAAACCACCAGGCTCAGTATGGCCGATGCATGCTTCATATATTCGTCAAAAGTAGCACACACCGGATAATCCGTCAGTATATATTCATATTCTCCAAGCCTGTATTTTTCATTGATAAACACCTTTTGAGCGGCTCCGTCCACAAGCGAAATCATATCCGATTCGAAGCGAATTGCCTGGTAATTGTCGGTAACTTCATACGAAGGCAACCAGGAATACGGGTCTTTATTGAATCCTACTTCTATCGGGTAACCGGGATATTTGGAACTTTTAAACTGATAAACATAATCGGCCCTTGGAAAATCTTCGTAATAACCGATGTACGTAAAGGAATCGTTGTAACGATCGGTTAATCGTTGCATTGCTTCTGCTTCATCCGGTTGTTTCGCCGCACATCCCGCGCCGGCCGGAATGATGCACATAATAAGGATGAAAACTGCCGTAACTTTCTTCATTAACCGCATCTGTGATTCGCTCCCTTCAGTTGAACGATACACTATTTTTGGTGTATCGTATTGGTATTATATTTTGTGTACGTTATTATTCTGTATACCAGATACAGAATCAATAAATGCTCTCCGAGTTTATCTTCCGATATAATCGGTTATCAATTCTACATTGTATTCCGATTTGTTGTTCTACATAGAAACTACTTTGAAATCAAATACTTATCGATACTAAAAGACGTTACCATGTCAATCGCAGATTTATGCTCACGAATACAATCCAGTTTCAAATCCTTTAATTGCTTTGTATCTTTTTTTGATAACGTAAGTTCCATACAATAGAAATCTAATCTTGAAATATAATCAGCATATTCCATGATTTCGTCTTTTGATATGATATCGCTTCCTTCAATAAGAACTCTGATACCATCATATTTCTCAAATATACTTACTAAATTACTTCCTAAAGTCAATTCCGTTTCCACAGGTTTCTCAGCTAACCCCAACACCCATGCCAACACTCTAGCCTGTTCACCTAAAAATGCCAACTCGTTTAATTGATCTTCCCCGATTTCTCCTTTTGAAATTGCAGACAGATAACTCGCTAATTGATTAAATTCCGGAACATATTTCAATGCTAGCATCATAACGTCTGCATCATCTGCATCTCCCCTACTGTTTAATCTATTGAATGCTTTTCTTCCTACAAAAAAATCAAAAATTAAACGTAATGCTAATTCCTGTTTTTCCTCTATTTCTACAATAGAATCAACCGGTATGAGTTTCAATTCTTTATAGCAGGGCATGCCCATTTTTTCCAGAATTTCACAATTCTTCTCTATTCTGGAAATATCATTACTTGAATAATTAATATTATCCGTATTTATCTTAAACCTTGAATTAAAATAGTTTTCCAAGAAATTCCCATTTCCCTCATTATTTTCATTCCCTTTATTCTTCTTAAAAGCACTAAAAAATCCCATCTATTTTTCTCTCCATTCGCATTAAACTTGCATCTTAACCCTGTAAGAAACGACCAATCCTCAAACACATAAAGCGATAGTAAGTTTTTACTGAAATATATTCCTGGATAACTTACTACCGTTTCATACCGACATCTGCCTTTGCCTCACTGCTTTACGTATCTCATCAATCTTTGGCCCGTCACTGAACTGGGGCAAAATGCAAAGAAGGAATGACATACTGCCGTTCTCATCATTAACCTTAGCGTTCACGCCCACACCCGAACGTGACCATACCCTTACTATATCAGTAATGCTGTCAATCCTGATCACAGCCCCGTTTCTGATATACAGATAATATCTGCCAAGCCTGAACTGGTCATTCGCAAAGGGCTGCGCCGAGACAAAGTCAATGTACATACCCTGTCCGCCGTCAACTGCAAGGTAGGAGTTGAGTCTCTTTGAAGCTTCTCTCCGATATTTGCAGGCAAACCAACAAAGAAAAGCAAATATAGCAGTTATAAAGCCTCCTAAGGCCAGAGCCAGCAAAAGCCCCTCCCCGAGGAGCGCAAAGAGAAACGTTACTGACACGCCCACAAAAACAGGGATCACAAAGAGAAGTGGTCCAACTTTCGGCTCACGCTTTACTGTACAGTAGCTATATAAAGCTTGGCTTATCTGATTAAATTGTTGCTCGTTCATTATCCCGTTAGGATAGTGATTCTGGTTTAATTGTGACATCAGCGTTGACACCTCCTTTAATAGCGAATTGCGACTTGGCTCGTGCTTGTTTATCATTCCAATCACACATAATCGTCCATTCCTTCGTCAATAAAACTGGAAGATAATCTTTCCACTGCGATAATTATAAGTTTTTTTCTATGCTACTTACAATACCTTTCGATTTCTTCCATTCGATTGAGTCCGGCTCCTTATAACCAAGGCTTGCGGTAAGCGAACCCTGTGGATCGAGATCCACCAGGAGCACTTTCACTCCTTCCATTGCAAGCCCTATTCCTAGTCTTCTTATCTTTCGTTTCTTCTCGTACTTCAGGTCCCTGAATGTTGCGAACATCCTGAGCCTCGGCCCCTTGCCGGTATTTGGCAGTATCCCTGAAATGCTCATCAGCACCAACCCCTTTTCCTTTTCAAGCTGGGCTATCACCCTTTTTATCTGGTACGACGTATTTGCCTGTACCCTTACGTTCACGTAGTCATCCGGAAAACAGCTTTCTTCCCTGTACACTCTCTTATCCTCCTCTTATATCTGTGACTTCTGTTTTCCCATGTGCTTCCTTGATAGCTAAAACTTTCTGCACTGTCGCTGTAATGTAATTTCCCATTTTTCTCCTTTCCGGCCTGGCCTGCGGCCTGTCTGTTTTCTTCTCCGGATTTTTCTTCCGGATGATTCACCATAGCAGGGACAAAAAAAGGACACTCTCTTCGAAATCTCTTTCTTAGAAAGTGTCCTTAAATCTTGATTATTTGATTTACTCTACAGGTTTCCAAACCGCATTATTATGCATAATAATGCAAAATGTTTGGAACGATTGTAGGACAATTGTAGGACTAAAACCCCTCTTGCCCTTTAAAACCCTTATTCCTACGGCATTTCTTACTGAATACTCTTGAGCGTCGGGATGCCGTCCCTAGGTTTTTTATAGCGATGTATAGCACACGGAATTTGTGTGATGTGACCCTCTTTTTTCGTCCGTCCGCATTTATTGCCGTTTATTCGCATTTAGGAATTCGTGGCGAAATTGTGGGATTTGCGGTCAGATGACTGGTCATCTATAAACATATCATCTCGATAATAATTGATTGCTTAACTCTCTTTTCAGTGTGTCAGTTGAAGGATAAAACACATTGCAGATAACTGAGTAGTATCTCTGCTCAGTTTGTGCTATTTAGTTATCTTTCTGACCGTACTCACCTCCGTAAAAATCGTGTACACAGGCGGATGCCTTGTGTCATGGCCATAATACCCAGCCATTCCTACAAACTGATTTAATCTGTATGGGCTCATTATATGCAGTCCCAGAGCGGTTTTCAACAACTCTTTTTCGTCTGAATTTATCTGTGTTTATACCCGTTTATGTATACCAAAACTTTTTTCTAACCAGTATACTTACTGATCAGTCTGTCCGCTTTTACAAGATATCCGTAACCAACAGGATCCGCCTTTTTAAGATTTCTTAGTTTTATAAAATCACCCATTGTCAATTTCTCCTGAAGGAATTCACTAGGATCCGTAATTCTTTCAAAGGGCGTTTCCGTAAGCAGGCTTGCAGCCATATAAGCAACCTTAGGTGCCATCCTCGCTGCTTTTTCCATACTGAAGCCTTTGGTAAATATATGGTTCTTGACCCGGTCTGCTCCATCCAGATAATTAGGGAAATCCTCTTCCAATACCCTTCCCCGCGAACCTATACACAATGCTGCAGAAACCGTATCCATAAGAGCTTTCTGCGGAGTACACTCTATCTTGCGATAAGCAATCTCAGACTCAGATATTTTTCTGTATGTCTTGAGAACGCAGTCAAAATCTGCAAATTCATCAATCAATGTATTTACATCAAAAAACTGTTTCATCACCTCAAGATTTTTCTTTCCAAACCTTATTCCAGTGGTATGTGGCGCAAATGCTGTCAGTTTATCTCCCAGAATACAATCTATTGTCGGTATATCAACTATGAGATTCTCCCCTTCTGTAAGGAGAATATCATTCCTGATTTCTTTCTTCGTTGTTTTCTGATAATGATTATCCTCAAAAAGAACATCCAACAAAATATACAGTGTATCCGGAGCATTAATATGAGAATCATATATGAATTTGAAATGTCGTTTCTCTATATTCCCCTTCTGCGTTCGTTCCTGCTCTCCACCATCGATGAACGGAAATATCACTTTTGCTTTTTCTATATACGCATCAATATCCGTACCCGGATCCACCCGGATATCAATGTCTGTTGATAATCTCATAGGATGCGGCAATAAGAGCATAAGGCTGGTTCCCCCTTTGAATGTAAACGGAAGTCCAACCTTTGCAAGTGCCTCTAATAATCCAAATGCGAATAACGTCCTTTCGATAAGAAGCGGATCTCTATGACTATCATTCTGTATCTGCCGTATATGTTCTTCGCTATAATTCTCTTTTGTGATCATTTGTTTAATCCTCCAGATGCAAATATTCCATCATACATTTCCTAAATTTCTTACCTGCCCCTTTTCTGTTGGCATAACGAAACATAGTATTTTCATCTATCAGATAACGTTCATATGCCTCCGTAAAAATAGTTTTATATTCAGACGGAGACACAATTTTGGCCAGAAGTTTATCAACTACGATATCTACAAGTATTTTTTCTATCCGGCTATGCCAGACCTCGCCCGTTCCCTTGGGCGTTTCAGTGGGGAGGCGGAGAATCACTATCTGATCATCGACCAGATATCTGTAATACTCTTCTATTTTAGGTTTAAGCATCACCCTTCCAGGATATTCATTACGAAGGGTGTCAAACACAAAATCTATAACATCGTTTTCCACAGACACAAAGATCGTATTGTGTGCCAAAAGGTGATTAACAAATGCATTCAGTTGCGTAAGCTCAAATACTCTGAAATCAACGTTCGGATACTCTTCCCGGATCACAGATGCGATCTGTACTGCAGCTTCCGAATATTTATATTGATAATTTCTCCTTTTGTCGCTAACAGCATACTGATCTCTTCCGACATGGATGATCTCTCCTTCTGACACTGCTTTTCTTAATGCGTATTCTATTGTATAGATATTGCTCTCACCAAACTGATCTTTATACGCCAAAATATAATCCTGCCGTGAGAATTTTTCTGCAGTTGAAATACGGGATAGCAACATGGTAGCAATCACATCCTTTTTCACAGTTTCGGCATTTTTTTGATTTTACTGCCGCTATAGTGATGATTATAAACTTTCTTCCCGTTCAAATCAACACTATTTCGGCAGTATTTTAATTTTTCTGCCGTTTTTGCGCAAAAAAAACCGTAACCACACCCGAAAAGTGCAGCTACGGTCTTAATCTTTTCATTTACTGCCGTTCAGTTCATGAGCCTGACTTCCCTGTATTCATCCTCTACCCGGAAGCCGTTGATAAAAGCAATGCTCGTCTTGCTCTCACCTTCTGACCGTTCCGTCAGTTCGAAGATGACTTCATAATCATCGGGCACCTTCTCCAAAAGGTTTATCAGCTGTTTTACCTGAATACTCATCTTATCACTTCCTTATTTGATTATGATCTTTCCCTGCAGGCTGTTAATGACTTCCTGCTTCTTTTCCGTAGTTGATTCCGCGTAGATATCCAGAGTTGTCTGAACATCTTTATGCCCCATGACCTCCTGGATCACCTTGATATTGGTCTCGTTCTCACAGAATCTTGTACAGAATGTATGACGCAAGTTATGCGCTGAAAAACTGGGGATGAGTTCAGGCTCACGCTTTTCTGCCTTTGCACGCTTTTCTTCCATATCATTATATGCTTTCTGCATGCGATGGAGAGGCTGATTCACAGCCGATGCCTGGTAAAGCTTTCCCTGCGCCGTTGAGAATACAAAGCCTGAATAACCATCAAATCGTTTCAGCGCTACATATTTGTTGTCTGTCTTATAAGGCCTTTCCTTGGGCCTCACAAAAGTCGCCTTGATCAAATGTCTTAAAATGACTTCCAGGTGCTGTCCGTTCTTCTCGTACATTGCCAGTTAGGAAAAAGAATGGCATCATGATGACCATCATTCCTATAGTTGCCTTACTTGTAGAAGCTATGAGCGTTCTCCCTTTTTCTCCTTTCCTCGTTAGCTTTATTCTTCTCCAGAGCCATTCGATTTTTAGCCTGCTCCATCTGTTTCTGAGCCTGCTCCATAAAAAAACATCAAAACTATTTAGAAAACTTATAAATAGCTCCACAACTATTGCACTTATTGTTAAAAACAGTAAGTTTTCCACAGTTAGCGCACTTTCTTCCCCTTCCACCTTTTCCTGAATTAGGAGATACAATCATCTCATAGCCACATTTACTACATTTTCGATTATCACCTACGGTTTTAAAGAAAGTTAGTTCATTACAATTTGGACATAATTTCCCTGCCATAATATCACCTCATATAATTATATATTTATATAAATATATAATCACATGATAGAATCCACGTCAATCAGTATATTTAAACGAAATTGCTTAAGGATAATTGTAAAAAACAGCAATGTTATTGTTGATTTCTATATCGATTACTGTCAATCATTTTGTCTCGAATCTGTTTTCTTCTTTCTTCAGTTAGCCTTCTTGGCTTACGATAACTAACGTACTGTTTAGGCATTGAATAGGTCTTGTCGATATCTGTTTCACCTATGCACTTGTAAACCTCTGGGAACTTATTAACCAACGAGTCAAGTTTTCTTATAACGGCTTTATCTCTAGTGAATACCACTGCATCAGATTCAGCAACGTTAAAATTGATTATTGGATGCTGCGTTAAGTCATACTTACTCGATAGAAAAGGTCTTACGCCTCTGACCTAGACAATACATTTGTCTCCGTCCATGACCGCCAGTTCATCGATGCTCATAAGATCATGACCTAACTGCGATAACCTTACACATGATCTTTGCCCTCCTTAGTTACTTTCCGGATCTCCGTACATTACTTCAATGTACTCATCCAGCTTTTCAGTATTCACAAGACAGATACGCTTGATGCGGTATACTGCCTTAGCTTCATTTGCGAGATCCATAAACGAGTGGATCCCCATAGAATAAAGGATCACGCCCTCATCATATCTAACCCATTTCTTCTTTCCGTTTTTGAACTGAGCCTTGTAATTATCCAGTCTCTCCTGTTTACCGGGATCTTTTGATCTTCCTCTTTCCATATCACATTTCTCCTTCCGCGCCTTCGCAATTGTTTTCCAGATACTTTTCGATCAAATCCAGATCGATGACCACGTTCTTCTTAATACGGATATTTGCTCCTGCCTCTTTTGCCAGCTTTACGAATGAGTAATAGTTCATGGAATACATCCGTGCTCCCTGGGCATAGGAAACAAAGTTCCGCTTCTTCTCATCTATGAACCGGTCAAGATTCGGTCCTCTTCTTAATGTCCGAAGAAGTTCCTTTTTTCTTTCTTCTTCCCGCTCTTCCTTTGATCTTTTAGCCACGATCATGAGCCTCCTTTCAAATGAAAAAATGTTTACAATTTGCCCCAAGCACGAAAAAAGACACCTACTCTAGATTTCTCTAAAGTAAGTGCCTGTGAAACCATCCAAAAGCTGTCCTCTGGATAATTTACCTGTTCAATTTACAGCCAAATCCGTG
>OCVV012831683.1_pt1 | contig 11441 bp, 11 predicted proteins | sample 1539721 | NCBI WGS metagenome assembly OCVV01 (sample SAMN02144230, study PRJEB22623) | gut metagenome | biome: sheep rumen | host: Ovis aries | place: New Zealand | reverse complement strand
TTACTCCAAAAATTAGGTGTTGTTTAAAACAAAAAAACATTTATTTCTGAAAAAATTATTCTAATTATTTTAATTTCTTTCCTAAAAAAACGTATCAACTTATTTTTTAATGCTTGCCAAATGAATTATTGAATAGAAATGGAAAGTATCAATCTCAAGGCAGCCATACCCGAAGTCTTTGCACAAAGGGCAGACATCATGAGTGATGTTTGGCTCAAGGATTTGTCGTTCGAGAAGAACAAGCTCTATCTCGTTGAGGCTAATTCGGGAACAGGCAAATCCTCGTTGTGCAGCTATGTGTATGGCTACAGAAAAGACTATCAGGGACGCATTTTCTTCGACCAGCAGAACATACGTACACTGAATGTGAAAGCATGGGTGGAAATCCGAAAGAAACACCTTTCTTTGCTATGGCAGGAACTGCGGCTCTTTCCCGAACTGACCGCCCTGGAGAACGTGCAACTGAAAAATAAGCTCACGGGATTTCAGAAACGGAAACAGATAGAGGAATGGTTCGACCGTCTGGGCATCGACGACAAGAAGAACGTCCTCGTTGGGCACATGTCGTTTGGTCAGCAGCAGCGTGTTGCGCTCATCCGTTCACTCTGTCAACCGTTCGACTTCCTCTTTGTCGATGAACCCATCAGCCACCTAGACGACTCCAACAGTCAAATCATGTCGGAGTTGCTGATGGAGGAAGTGAAGCGTCAAGGCGCTGGATTAGTGGCAACAAGCATCGGCAAACGTATGCCACTGCCTTACGATTCAGAGCTAAGACTGTGATAAGTTAAAAGTGAAGACCCCTCCTGCTCCCCTGTGAGGGGAGAGAAATAACCATCCGGATGATAACTTGGTATTAATGACATAATTCTTTAGGAAATAACCACGAATTACTCGAATTTTCACTAATTATTCTTAAAACTATTATTGAACCAAATTTCACGAACAAAAAAATGCTTGCATTTTTAAATTAGAGAAATTCGATAAAATTAAAGACTGAAAATTGGCTACGCCGAGCTGAAGGTTCGTTTAATTCGTGCAATTCGTGGTTTCTATCCTTAATATAATTGTACCAACTTATTTTTTAATGATTACTAAATCTATCATTTTGCTTTAAGGATTTGTTTGATTTGATTAAGATTTGATTGATTTCTCGCCGTAGGCGACTCAAAAAGAAGATTCGCAGAATAGTTACGTGGAGGGTTCCATCTCCCTCCCTCACAGGCAGGGGGTGGGTCTTCCTTATAAAAATATTTTTTTATGAAATTAGTTTGGAAGTTGCTTCGTCAGCATATTAGTGTGCCCCAGTTTGCAGGATTCTTTTTTGCCAACCTGGTAGGCATGTTGATTGTCCTGCTGGGTGTTCAGTTCTATGTCGATATGCAATCCGTTTATGATGGAGAAGATAGTTTCATGAAAGACGACTATCTCATTGTCAACAAGCAAATTGGCGTGGTGACAACGATAACAGGACAAACCAATGTATTCACCAAATCAGAAATCAAAGACTTGAAGAAGCAGAAATTCGTCGAGAAAATCGGCTCCTTCACACCTTCTGCTTTCGATGTCAGTGCTCGCTTCGACGTAGAGGGCTTTGCCAAGTTCTCCACAGAGATGTTTTTCGAGTCCGTTCCCGACGAGTTTGTCGATTTGAAAACCGACGACTGGGCGTATGAGGAAGGCGACAAGATGATACCGATTATCCTTCCTCGCAACTATCTCGACCTCTACAATTTCGGATTCGCCCAGAGCAGAAACATCCCGAAACTCTCCGAAGGCGTGTTGGGAGCCATGAAACTGAAGATTACCATTCGTGGACAGGAGCAGAACGACGAATACGAGGGCAGAATCGTCGGATTCAGCAATCGGCTCAACACCATCCTTGTGCCAGAGAATTTCATGACATGGGCAAACAAGAAATATGCCAACAAGAAAGAAACCGAACCCACACGACTCATCCTGCAAGTGAACAACCCTACGGACGAGCACATCACCTCGTATTTGCAGGAAAACAACTATGTCACCGACGAGAGCAAGCTCGATGCCTCCAAAACCACCTTCATCCTTCGGGTCGTCGTTGCAATCGTCATGGCGATAGGATTGATTATCAGTCTGTTGGCATTCTATATCCTCATGCTGAGCATCTATCTGCTCGTGGAAAAGAACAATACCAAATTGGAGAACCTTCTCATCCTGGGCTATAGCCCAGCGAAGGTGTCTCGCCCTTACCAATGGCTCACCGTTGCGCTCAACCTCCTCGTGCTTCTCTTGGCGCTGGCATTGCTCTATGTGGTGCGGTCCATTTATCTGCACCAGTTCCAGACCTTCTTCCCTCAGTTAGAGATACCGACCCTGTGGTACGCAGCAGCCATCGGCATTGCGCTTTTTCTGCTCGTTTCAATCTTCAATATCATTGCTGTCAAACGTAAAGTACTGTCTATATGGAACAGGAAAGAATCATAACCCTCTATCAAGAAACATTCGGGAAAACCCCTCAGAGCATCGAGCGCTTGCCTGGTGCTGGAAGCAACCGCGTCTATTTCCGCATCAAGGAAGAGGACGGCACGACGATGATTGGCGTGTATGGCACCTCGAAAGAGGAAAACCAGTCCTTCTGCTTATTGGCTCGCCTATTCGCAGCGCGTCAATTACCCGTGCCAGCCGTCCATGCCATTTCCGACGATGCCATCTGCTATCTGCAAGAAGATCTTGGCAGCACGTCGCTATTCCACTTCATTCGTAGTGGACGGGAGTCAGGAGGTGATTATAACGAAGAAGAACAGACGATGCTGCGCCGAGTAGTTTCCGACCTGCCTCGCTTCCAGTTCGAATGTGCTTCCAGCGAAGTGTATGATCATTGCTACCCGCTCAAGCAGATGGACGAGATGAGCGTGATGTTCGACCTCAACTATTTCAAGTATTGCTACCTGAAACTGACAGGCGTGGAATTCCATGAGATACGTCTTGAAAACGACTTCCGACGCCTGGCAGCCGATTTGTTGGCAGTGAAAGAAGTCGGATTCATGTATCGCGATTTCCAGGCACGCAATGTGATGCTCAAAGAAGGAGTTCCCTTCTACATCGACTTTCAGGGTGGACGGCGCGGACCGATTTACTACGACGTTGCCTCCTTCCTCTGGCAGGCATCAGCCCAGTATTCCGATGCCCTGCGACAGTCGCTCATCGACGAGTACATCGCATCCGCACAGCAGTACATCCGCATCGACCGTGCCGACTTCATGCAGAAATTGCAACTCTTCGTCCTTTTCCGCACACTCCAAGTGTTGGGCGCATACGGATTCCGTGGACTCTGGGAACGGAAAACGCATTTCATCAACAGCATCCCACAGGCATTGCAGAACCTTTCCCAATGTCTTCAGAATGGCAGTTGCGACGCATACCCCTACCTGAAGGACGTTGCCCAAACCCTCATCTCACAGGCAAGTCAGAAGAGTCCGTCACTCCCCTCGCAGGAGAGCTCCCTCGTCGTCACCGTCTATAGTTTTTCCTATAAGAAAGGCATTCCCGAAGACGAGAGTGGCAACGGTGGCGGTTACGTGTTCGACTGTAGGAGCACACACAACCCAGGGCGCTATGATCAGTACAAGCAACTCACAGGACTCGACCAGCCCGTCATCCAGTTCTTGGAGGAAGACGGTGAAATCCTCCGTTTCCTCCAGTCCGTCTATCAGTTAGTCGATTTCCATGTCCAGCGATACATCGACCGAGGCTTCACCCATCTCATGCTCTCCTTCGGTTGCACAGGCGGTCAGCACCGCAGCGTCTATTCCGCACAACACGTAGCAGAGCACATTCACAACAAATTCGGCATCGAAGTGCGCCTCCACCATCGCGAACAGCATATCGACAAAGTATTAAGTAAAAAATAGACCCTCCCTAACCCTCCCTGTGAGGGCGGGAATAGATACCTCCCTCCCTCACCAACCTCCCCAAGGGGTGACTACCCCCTCCCTCACAGGGAGGGTTGGGGTGGGTCCAATACCCTCTCCCTCACAGGGAGGGTAGGGTGGGTCCAACACTAACACACATGAAATCCTTTATCTTAGCCGCAGGTTTAGGCACTCGTCTCAAACCCCTCACCGATACAACACCCAAGGCGTTGATACCCGTTTTGGGAACGCCCCTCATCGAAATACTCATCAAGCGACTCATTGCCAACGGATGCGATGAAGCCGTCGTCAATGTGCATCACTTCGCACAACAGATTGTCGATTTCCTTCAGGAAAAGCATCATTTCGGCATCACCATCCATATCAGCGACGAGAGCGCACAACTCCTCGAAACGGGCGGAGCCATCAAAAAGGCGGGACGACTGTTTTCCGACGACTCGCCCTTCCTCGTTCACAATGTGGACATCCTCCACCACCTCGACCTACAGGCGTTCTATCGCCAGTATGCCCACCAAGCCGAAGCCGTCCTGCTGGTGAGCCAGCGCGACACGCAACGCTACCTCCTCTTCAACGACAAGGACGAACTGGTCGGGTGGACGAACATCAAGACGGGAGAAGTGAAAACCCCCTTCGACGAAGTAAGAGCCAATGCGGGAGCCTATCGCAGACTGGCTTTTTCTGGCATCCACATCTTTTCTCCCTCCCTGCTGCCCGACATGGACGCATGGGGAGACCGATTCTCTATCATCGACTTCTACCTACAGGCTTGTGCTACCCATCGCATCATGGGAGTCGAAAAGAACATGCCTTTGGTCGATGTGGGAAAACTCGACACGCTCCACGCTGCCGAAGCCTTCCTCAATTCGAATATGTAGTGACGAGAAGCAAGAAAACAAACATAGCAATAAAAAAGGTGCTCTAACTTGATATTAGAGCACCTCTTTTTGATGATAAAGATGATTTCTGATTAGTCGAGTCCGAAGAGGATTTTCAATCCACCATCCACTCCGCTGAATCCCATGAATGCCATAGAAAGGAGTGCTGCGGTGATGAGTGCGATAGGCATTCCGTTCATTGCCTTTGGCACTTTCGTCATGGCAAGCTGTTCGCGAAGTCCTGCGAAGATGACCATTGCGAGGAAGAAGCCGAGGGCTGTGGAAACGGCATAGACCACGCCTTGCAAGAGGTTGTAGTCCTTCTGGATGACGAGGATGGCGACACCGAGGATGCAGCAGTTGGTGGTGATGAGTGGAAGGAACACGCCGAGCGCCTGGTAGAGGCTTGGCGACACCTTCTTGAGGATGATTTCCACCATCTGCACGAGTGCTGCGATGACGAGGATGAACGCAATGGTTTGGAGGTATGCCAGTCCGTTAGGGTCGAGCACGAACTTCTGAATGAGGTAGGTGACGATGGTGGCTAAGGTCAGCACGAAGGTGACGGCCAGTCCCATGCCTGATGCGGTTGACACTTTCTTCGACACGCCGAGGAACGGACAGATGCCGAGGAACTGCGACAGGACTATGTTGTTAACGAATATGGCTGTGATAAATATGAGTACGTATTCCATAAAAACGATGTTTTTTTTAACGTGAAGCGATTTAACGTGAAGCGTGAAGAGAAGTACAAGGTACAATTTACAACGTACAAATTCCGAGAAGTACAAGGTACAATTTACAACGTACAAATGTTCTTTGTTCTTTGTTCTTTGTTCTTTGTTCTTTGTACTTTGTTCTTTGTTCTTTGTACTTAATTACGATTTTTCACTTTTCACTTTTCACTTTATTTGCTCCTTAATTTATTGACAATGGCGATGAGGTAGCCGAGTGCGAGGAAGGCACCTGGTGCGAGTACGAAGAGAAGCATTCCGTAGTTCTCGCCCTGGAGTGTGATGCCGAAGATGGCTCCTGCTCCGAGGAATTCGCGTACTGCACCGAGAAGGGTGAGTGCGAGCGAGAAACCGATGCCGATGCCGATGCCGTCGAAGATGGACTCAACGGGTCCGTTCTTGGCTGCGAATGCCTCTGCACGTCCGAGGATGATGCAGTTGACGACGATGAGCGGGATGAAGAGTCCGAGTGACTTGTCAACTTCGGGTGCGTATGCCTTGATGACCATCTGAAGGATGGTGACGAGGGATGCGATGACCACGATGTAGGACGGGATGCGGACCATGTCGGGGACAAGGTTCTTGATGAGGGAGATGAGGAAGTTGGAAAGGATTAGCACCGCTGTGGTAGCAAGTCCCATAGAAAGTCCGTTGAAAGCGGAGGATGTCGTTCCAAGTGTTGGACACATACCGAGGAGAAGCACGAAGGTTGGGTTCTCGTCGATGACACCGTTCTTGAAGTTTTTTAAGTACTTGTTCATAGTTGTTTCTCCTTTCTTTACTTGTTAGCTTTCGTTGTGGCACCTGTGTTGGCATCTGTGAGGCAGGTGTTGTCGTATGCGTTCTTGATGGCAAGCAGGAAGGCGCGGGAGGTGATGGTGGATGCGGTGATGGCATCGATGTCGCCACCGTCCTTGCTGACGGTGAAGTTCACCTTGCCTGGGTTCTTGCCCACGACGGTGCGCTTTTCGCCGTTTTCCTTCTGGAACCAGTCGGTTGCCTTGGCACCGAGTCCTGGGGTCTCGGCGTGCTGGAGGAGGGTGTAGCCGAGGATGGTTCCTTCCTGGTCGAAGCCTACGAGCACTTTGAGTTCGCCTCCGAATCCGTTTTCGGATGTCTGGACGGCTTTGCCTAAGCTTTTGCCGCTTTCGTCGGTCACTTCATAGACGATGAAGGTCTTTTCCTTGCCAGCCACGGTTGCTTTCTTCTCTTGTGGTTCAGCCACGGTGATTTTGTCGCTTCCCATGACGCTCTTGATGCCAGCGGCGAGGTTGTCGGCATTGATTTTCTCAATCTGTGGGGCTGTCACCGCGTTGACTGCGGCGAGGGCTGCTCCTGCCACCACTGCAATGATGGTGAGCACGAGTGCCATGTTGGTGAGTGATGAACTTAGCTTTTTCATTTCTTGACTACCTCCCCGAATCGTTTTGGTTTGAAATATGTGTTAATAAGCGGTGTGAAGGCATTCATGATGAGTATGGCGAAGGACATACCTTCAGGGTAGGCTCCCCATGTGCGGATGACGATGGTGAGGAATCCGATTGCCACGCCATAGACGATTTGTCCTTTCTTCGACATAGGCGAAGTGACGTAGTCGGTTGCCATGAATACTGCACCGAGGAGCAAACCTCCGCTCACGACTTGATAAACGGGGTTGGCGTAGTGCAGAGGGTCAGCCAGGTGAAGGAGTCCTGCAAAGACGAACACGGTGGCAACGATGGACACTGGGATGTGCCATGTGATGATGCCTTTCCAGAGCATGTAGCAGAAGCCGATGAGGATGGCCAATTCGCAGACTTCACCCATTGCTCCTCCTGTGTTACCGATGAGCATGGAAAGGGAGTCGGGCATTTGGTCGATGGCTGATAAGTCGTCCGACTTAGCCATCTGCTTGAGCAGGGCAAGTGGGGTAGCTGCGGTTTCTCCATCCACAGTCATGAATGCTTGTCCTGGGACTGGCCATGTGGTCATCTGGACAGGGAAGGAGATGAGGAGGAATGCGCGTCCTGCCAATGCTGGGTTGAAGAGGTTGCATCCAAGTCCACCAAATGTCATTTTCACTACGCCGATGGCGAAGAGGGCTCCGAGGATGAGTATCCAGAGGGGGATGTTGGATGGAACATTGAAGGCAAGGAGTACGCCTGTGAGAATGGCAGAACCATCGCAAATGGTGGTCTGGCTGTTCTTCAGCATGTACTTGTTGATGGCCCATTCGAAGAATACGCAGGAGGCAACAGACACTGCTGTTACCAGGATGGCACCAAGTCCGAAGTAGATGAAGGAGCAAAGGAGTGCGGGTATGAGTGCTATGAGCACACCGTACATGTTCTTGCTCACCGAATCGCCTGAGTGGACATGTGGTGACAATGATACTGTTAATTGATTAGCCATTGTTTTTTTTAGTTGATGAGTTTTTAAGTTTTTAAGTTTTTGAGTTCTTAATCAGGGATTTAAAGGATTTAGAAGGATTTTTTCCTCTCTATCCACTCCCCTTGCCCCGAGCTAAAGGTTCACTTTTCACTCTTCACGTTCATCGCTTCACGCTTCACGCTTCACTCTTCGCGTTAAACTCAAAACTATTTATTTCACATTTCGGGAACGAATGATGCCCATTACAGTTGCTTTTCCCAATCGTATCTGGTCGAGCAGTGGACGATGGGAAGGACAGGTGAATGAGCATGAACCACACTCAATGCAGCTGGTGATGTCTTCTGCTTCTGCGCGTTCCCAGTCTGCGTATGCCGACAGCTTGGAGAGGAGATATGGCTCCAGTCCCATTGGGCAAGCACCTACGCACTTTGCACAACGAATACATGGCTGTGCTTCTGCACGACGGGCTTCCTTGTCGTTCATGATGAGTACACCCGACGAGCCTTTGCAGATTGGTACTTCGGTGTTCATGAGTGCCTTACCCATCATCGGACCACCACCAATCACCTTGCCTGTGTCTTCTGGGAGTCCACCGCAGGCATCGATGAGTTGGCTCATCGGTGTGCCCATGCGCACGAGGAAGTTGCTTGGGTGTGCCAAACTCTTTCCTGTGACTGTCACGATGCGCTCGAAGAGAGGCTTGTTTTTCATAACTGCTTCATACACAGCGTATGCAGTACCTACGTTCTGAAGGATTGCTCCAACGCTGACTGGCAATGCTGGTGGTGCTGGCACTTGGCGACCTACCACTGCGTCGATGAGCTGCTTTTCACCGCCTTGTGGATACTTCACCTTGAGTGGCACTACTTCGATGTCGAACTGCGAGAACTGCTTTGCCCGCTCTGTCATCAGCTTGATGGCATCTGGCTTGTTGTTCTCAATGCCGATGTAGCCCTTGTTCACATTCACGGCTTTCATCAGGAGGGTCACTCCCACGAGAATCTCGTCGGCGTGCTCCAGCATCAGACGGTGGTCGGCAGTGAGGTATGGCTCACACTCCACGGCATTGATAATCACCCATTCGGGTTTCGAGCCTGGAGGAGGGGAGAGCTTCACGTGGGTAGGGAAGCAGGCACCACCCATGCCGACAACTCCTGCGTTCTTGATTTTCTCTATGATGTCCTTGCTGGTCAGTTCGGGACGGTCGTTGAGCGTGACTAACTCTGTTGAGCGGTCGATGCTCTCTTCCCATTCGTCACCTTCCACTGTGATGTAAACAGCTGGTTTTGCATAGCCGCTTGCGTCAACCACTGTATCTACTTTCAGCACTGTTCCTGATACTGACGAATAGATAGGTGCCGACACGAAACCGCCAGCCTCTGCTATCATGGTTCCCACTTTCACCTTGTCGCCTTTGGCAACGACAGGCTTGGCAGGTGCGCCGATGTGCTGTCCCATAGGGAACACGGCTACCTTTGGCAGTTCTGCCACCTTGATAGGTTCTGCGGCTGACAATTTATTTTCTGCTGGATGTACTCCACCAATTCTAAATGTCTTCACTATTGATTGTATTTAATAGTTGTACTATATTATTAAAAAGGAAAGAGAAGCGTTAAGCTTCGGTTTTTGGAGCCGCTGGAGCCTTAGGAGCTTCAGGACTTGTTGGTTTTACGGGAGCTGCAGCTGGCTTGGCAGCGGTTGCAGCTGCTTCGGGAGCTGGTTTTGGCTTGAGCGCAGGCATGTTGATGGCATGAATGACCTTCTTAGGACATTCCTGTTCACACTTGCGGCAGTTCCGACATTTCTCTGGGTCGATGTAAGCCACGTTGTTTTCCACGTGTATTGCGTCGAATGTGCATACCTTCACGCACTTCTGACAAGCGATACAAGCGGCTTTACATGCCTTCATGGCAACAGCGCCTTTGTCCTTGTTCATGCACTCTACCACAACGCCCATCTTCTTGGCACCCTTCATGGTGCGAATTTCGATGATGTTGCGTGGACAAGCCTTAGCACAAGCACCGCAGGCGGTACATTTTGTGGTGTCAACTTCTGGCAGGCCAGTTGTCTCGTTCATCTTGATGGCACCGAACTGGCAGGCGTTCACACAGTCGCCACATCCGAGGCAGCCGTAAGCACATGCTGTCTCACCCATACAAGTGGTGTTGGCAATGCGGCACGACTTCACTCCGTCGTAGATGACTGTGCGAGGACGATTTTCGCAAGTGCCATTACAACGCACAACAGCCAGTTTTGGTGCTGAAGCTTCTACCTTCATGCCCAAAATGGCTGCCACCTTTTCCATCACTGGCTGACCTCCAACGGGACAGTTCAGACCCTCCAAACTACCAGCGTCGGCTGCTTTCACGCAAGCGCTTGCCATACCGCCGCATCCTGGGAATCCGCAACCACCGCAGTTGGCACCTGGCAAAACTTCGTTTACCTGACCGATGCGTGGATCTTCCTTTACTGCAAATTTCTTGGATGTGAAGTAGAGCACAAGTGCTGCTATCAGTCCGATTGCTCCAAGAACAATTACAGCGATTAGAATTACGTTCATAAGTTTTTATTTATTGGTTGTTTATAATGTTGTTTTGCTTCACTTTTTCTTCTCTAACCAAAATGAGAAAGTCTTGCTCAACTTATTATTCATGGCTGACAAAGCCAAATAATAGGCGCTCAGAATCACTCCCACACCAATGATGGCAGTGAGTTCATTCGTGTGGAGGCACTTGAGCGATAGGACGATCCAAACAATCGTCAGGACAAGTGGGATGAGAAAAGCCAAATAGACTGCATTGCGCCCCATGGAGAGAGAACCGCACGCCACGACCTCTTCTCCCACATGGTAGCTGTCGGCATTGCTGTCCCATACATCAATGATTTTCTCTTTCGTATCGGACGATGCGCACATAGCTCTTGCTTGACATGCGCTACATGCCGATGCCTGGAGAATTTTCACTTTTATGTGATTGCCTTCAATGCTTTCCACGACTCCATTGTGGTCTATCTTGCTTTTCATGAGGGCTTCTGGATGTGTCTGATAGTTTTTTTAGAACTTTTAAAGTCTCATTCGTTGTTGAAACGCCAAAATGCAAACTTCAGATTGCAATTTTGTTTTACCATGCAAATGTAAGCAATTGCAGCGAACTATAAAAATAAATCTGCATATTTTCAACATATTTCTCGAATGTTTGCCTCAAATCATCCATAAACCCATGTTTCATTTGACATTCTGTCGGCTCATAAAAAATGAATCGGTACGTTTATTTTAGGAAAGAAATTAGAAGATTACCGTCCTTGGACGCTTGGGGCAACGCTCCCAAGAATAAGTATAATTTTTCAGAAATTAAATGTTTTTTTTAACAGCTCTAAATTTTTGGTAACTATTCAGCGAATCGTCTTTTTGAGTCGCCTGCGGCGAGAAATTTTTCAAATCTTAACAAATCAAACAAATCCACACAGAAAAAATTATAAAGATTTGACAGATTTTGAATAGATTTGTTGGATTTCTGCCCGAAAGGGCACTCCTTGAAATTATTCGCTGAATA
>OCVV011349087.1_pt1 | contig 11442 bp, 14 predicted proteins | sample 1539721 | NCBI WGS metagenome assembly OCVV01 (sample SAMN02144230, study PRJEB22623) | gut metagenome | biome: sheep rumen | host: Ovis aries | place: New Zealand | reverse complement strand
TAATCTTGTCCCTGCCTATAAAACAGTAGACGGAGAAATGGTAGAGGGAGACTACTCTTATGGATATTTACCCGAAGGAACAATCGTTGTTAAGAAGGGAGACCGTATCGCACAGGCAATGCCTATTAAGATTGAAAGGGCAGAGTTGGTACAGACCAAAACCGTTACAGAAACAAAAAGAGGAAAGGGCGGCTTCGGTAGTACGGGAGTAAAATAATTGGAGGGGAAAAAGAAGAAACCCTCCGACACTTTAGAACAAATTGTTTAGGACGCTATAGAAAGAGAACGTATTATTAATGAGCAACATCCAGAACGCCATGGATATGGCATGATACAGGGAGAAGCGGACGATTTAATACGGAGAATAGAACACCTTAACAATAACCAAATAAAGGCACAGGCAGCGAAGGTTAAGAATAGGGAAGATAGAATCCGTATAATAGGCAGTGATAAGTTATATACCCATAGTCCCGAAGATATTATCATAGAGAAGTTAGACAGGGAACAGATTTCAAGAGCAGAGAATTCTGTATTGAAACGCCTATCAAAGAGAAGTCTTGATTTCTACATTTTAAAAAGTGACGGCATGAAATTTACAGAGATAGGTAAGATGTATAAAGTACACCGCTCCACAGTAAGTCGTGACGTTAAGAGAACAAATGGAATGTTAAAAGAAGAACTTACTTTAATAAAAAATGGAGGAGAAAACCACGTATTCGTATGAGCACCCACTTGCCTATTCTCATGTAGCCCTTGAAGAAGATTTCACTTCTCTATGTGAAAAGTTAGGGTATAGAGTTACAGATTTATCCTACCATCACAATTACGACACAAAAGTAATTTCCGCATTAAGAAAAGATAACTCTCCAGTCTCTCTTTCTATACGCCTATCTCCCGACATGATGATTTCTAAAGACGGAGAAACGATGTTCGTTGAATTAAAGACAGGGCGTTCTGATGATATAATACGATTAGAAGCGTATCAATTATTATGTAATCAAATACGTGAGAAGTATTTTCATACGCCTTGTCTTTACGTATATCGTGGTAGATACACAAACGGAGATATAATATCGTGTCACGCAAAGGATATTATACCAAAGACGCTTGTTGTCCCAGATGTATAGAAGAACGAACAAATAAAACCCATATTAGAAGAACATTTCGACTGTGAAAAAATGGTAAAAAAAATAGGCTCCCAATTCTCTGGAGACGCCTATATAGAAGTAGACGATACAAAGAACTGGGAGCCATTACAGAATGTCATAAAATAAAACCCTCCCATACCATATAGATACGGGAGGTAAATGTGTTAGGGCGACAAGTCGCCACAAAAAGAGGCGGGCGGGTGACTAATCCGCCCGTACTCTTATTATATGACTACAAAGAAATGTTGTCAATTAAACGCACGTTCTATATAATTAAAAATGGGTAAAAAAAATAAGCCGGGGTTTTTACACCCCGGCTTTTTCTAATGCGAATAATCCCATATAGGGGAAATGTGTGAAAACCCTATACTTCGTTATTCTAAAGTCAATACCCGTAGAGACGCTCTTCTTCTATCTCTTCGAGTCTTATTTCTATTGCTTTTTGAATACCATCATATAGGAAATTGATTTTGTTAATATAATAATCTAATCCACCAACAAGTTCTTTATAAATCGAAGCCTTGTTTTTCATATGTTCTATGCGTGACTTAGTGCAATTCATTACGTCGATACGGACACGTGGTAATCTAAAGTTTCCGTCCCTATCTTTAAACGAAGGGATTTCTTTATTCAAAAACATATCAAGTTCTTCTTTGATTTTCTTATGAACAATTACCTTATTATCAGAAATATCTTCTAAAGAAAATTCAATTAATTCCTTAAATCCATACACGGAAAGAATTAAATCTCTAATATCATTCCACGTATGCAGTGATTGTTTCGGAATAAATACCACCCCTCCGTTCTCTCTAATGTTTACACTATTACAATAGAAGAATGTCTTTTGTAACATATTCCTCAAACGTTTAATATCAACGTTCTCGTTTGAGGGGAGAAGCCAAAACGGAATATTATATCCTTCCGCTTTTTCTTCCAATTCTTCTAATGTAATCATCACATTGGTAGACAGAGAATACATTACCAAATTCCCCATAGTAGTCATAACATCATTCCTTTCTTTTACACCAACACATTTGTTTTGGGTTAAGTACCCATGTATGCCCACCAGTATATGATGGGCATAGGTTGATACTTAAGCGTTGTCAGACTGGTTTAATGTAGAGGTTTGGTCGTTCGGTTCTACCCGGCTCTTAATGTAGTCCAAGAAGTATTTGTAATTGCAACCCTGTGCAATATCTTTAAAAGTCTGCAAGGTTACATTGCAAATGTTTGTTTCATCGCAATGTTTCACGATGTACGCCCAAAGGTCTACCATTTCCAAAGTAGCCATGAACGTTTCAAATTTCAAAGTACCACGGAAGATACGTACTTCAATAGTATCATCGGGTTGGAAGTTAAGAGCACAATAACGGTCACTCTGCTTTTTGTTTTTAACCCACGTTTTGGAGGGAGGTGCAACGAATTTATCAATATTAGATACTTCGTAGTCATCATACCCATTGGGTCGGCAGTAATCGTAATTGCGTCTACGAGAGAACAACTTAATCCATTCCATATTATTACGGAATGAGATAAAGAACTTCGCCTCTACATCATCCATATCCTGTCCTTTAAAGTATTCCCTGTCAATGTGAGTATGTAATCCACAATGACCTCCGTTATGAGAACGGAATCCATTTTCACTTAAGAACATCAGAGCGTCTTTCCAGTCAAGCGTTTCTTTATGGTGCTTGAGGTTCGCAGGGCAAGAAATAATTTCAAACCCATCATCAAGGGAGCAGTCGTGACAAATCACGCAATTATCTTCCCCGATTTTAGAGCGAACATCATTTGCCATCTCATTCAACTTAGAGTTAGAACCATATCGAGTAGATTCAACCTCTAATTCAACGCCCATCATAGGATGGTTAGTCCGTTCTTCAATTCCTAAGTAATCCATGTCGTAAGCGGGGTCTTCACTGAAATGATAAGAATGAATCACGTTATCTCTCCTCTCTCCTTCTGCACATTCAGGGCAATACGGGTCTCCATTAATGAATTCAACATCGTCGCTATGAACCATTCTTCCGCAATCTTCGCATTCCCAATAATCCTCTGCACAAGATTCACAAAGGTCTACGAATTCGCCTGTGAATAATTCAAGAGAATGTACATCATCACGATGAACGTATTCGTCACAGTCGTTACACCGGATATAATTTCTGTCAATACAATCTTCACAGATATATCCATTTCTGTAATCAACGTACTCCATATCGTCCCTATGATGCCTACCATCACAGTCCTCACAATACTCCAAATCTCTTGAACAGTTACTACAAAAGATACAACCATCACTGTCCTCAGAGAAATGGAAATCGTCGTCTGTAGGGTTGTCCGGCAGAGCGGTGGTTAAATCGGACTCTTTAATCTCCTTTCCGCAATGACTGCACATCACAGGAGAGCCATCACGCAGAATAACCCCATCTTCTCTAACAGAATACATAGACAAGTCTCCTTTCCTCTTAACTAACACATTTAATTTTAGAGCGGTTTGCTCTATAGAACGCCCCGCAGGACGTTCTAACAACACACCTCTCATTCTTTAACATCTACGATTTTCTGCCAATACGAGATGAAGTAGGGGTCTTTTACTGCATGAAACTTCTCAATGGAATCATACGCATCGAATGAGAATTCATACATCCCCTTGTCAATACACTGGAGTGTTTCCATTGCCTCATCTTCATCGACAATCATTCCTACGTAATTAGCGAGGAACGCATCCATTAAGTCCGCCGCATCATAGTACGACTTGGCATTTACCATAATGGAGTAGGAATACTGCGGTTTTCTTACTTTAGTCTCAGTCTTTTTAGTGGTCGTTGTTTTATTATTATTCAACTTCCACCAACCATCTGTGTAATCGTAAGAATATGCTCCTGTACATGGATAAGTAGGTTTCGGGTAGTGGTATCTCACGTATTTGTACGTGTCGTTACTTGCAATAAACCCATCCTCTTTATCCTCCACCCAATTACCAAATCTTCCTATAATAAAATCTGGCAGGAAAAGAAGGACACGACTTGTCATATCAGACAGAAGATTAATTACGCCCGGATTATCAATAATCCCCTTAGAAACCAAGGGATAGATAACCCATCGGTCAAAATTCATAGTGTCTGAATAGTCCGCTTTCATGCCTTCTTTTGGAGTATAGGCAGAGAAGATTCCGTTGTGCATCATAGCCCCCAATTCGGGGTCGCCTTTCTCATAACCCATATCCTCTATCTTTTCCACGATAGGGAAGGGGTGACAAGTCTTAGTAGATACGGCTCCGCTTGTTGCTATTCGACAATGAATAGCACGAGGGGTTGAAACACCCAAACCTTTAAAGAAGGAGACTAATTTGTCTGCCTCCGTAAATCCTTTGCGGTAATGGACATTTCCTTTTGGGTCATACCACATTACGCCAGCCCCATCGGGGTTGTTCTCAAAGGCGTTACGGATTTTTTCCTCCTTAATGGTTTTGTTGGTCGGTGCATACATAATAATACACATGCTTACCATTCCTCCTTTTGTCATAACTCACATTTGTTTTTGGGTATTGATACCCACATAAAGAGACAACCGAAGTTGTCTCCTTAAATTGACATCAATAACCAGTCCTTCCACCTTCAATAATTCCTCTTGACTTTAAGTAGTCGAGGAACTCTCTAAATCCTTCTCTTTCTGCGGCAGTAACAAAATTCTGTAGACGCAACTTCACAATTTGTTCATAGTGGGTTTCTTTTACGAATTTTGCCCACATATTTACAAGTTGCAAAGTGGCTACGAATGTTTTATAATTTAATGTGCCACGAAAGATTCTGATTTCGATGGTATTAGATGGTTCGAAATTCAGAGCCATATGACGACCACCAGTCTGTTTCTTATTGGCTACCCACACCTTATCTGGAGGATAAGGAATGTGTCCCAACGTATCAGTAGAGCCGTCATCGTGTCTTTCATATCCATTTATAACGCAATACTCATAGTAAAACCTCCTCGAGAATAACTTAATCCACTCAAGGTTGTTTCTAAAGGATATAAAGAACTTGGCTTCGATTTCTTCTCTGTCTTGGTTTTCAAAGAAATTGCGGTCAATATGTACATGCAGACCACACCGACCACCATCGTGAGAAACGTACCCCAATTCTCTTGCCTTTTTCATACCGCCTTCCCAATTAAGGGACTGGATATGATGAACAAGATTAGCAGGGCAGGACACTAATTCAAATCCGTTTCTAAGAGACCCATCGTGGCACGCCACGACTTTATCCTTACCGATAACAGTACGGATTTCTGTAGCCTTTTCGTCTGATTCTCCTGCCCCCTCTATCTCTAATTCGACCCCAAGTAATGGATGTTTAGTACGATTTTCAATACCAAGAAACGCCATCCCGTAACCGGGGTCACTTCTATAGTGATAGGGGTGTACAATATCTCCATTCAGACGATGATTACAACGTTCACAGATAATTTGTCTGTCAGATGTTACGTTCGGGAAATTACTACGAAGGACGAGGTCTCCGCATTCTGCACACATCAAGTAATTTCCACCACCATGCAATGAAAAATCACCATGGTTTGTGCATTCTGAACAGATGAAGTGCCGTTCCCTTTCTCTACCCACGTTGATAATCCAGTAGTTACCATCGCCCCTACGGAAGTATCTACCGCAGTGATAGCATTTTACGATACGTTCATCCTCAAGACAGTTATTGCAGACTTTACCGAAGCCCTCAATATCCTGCATAAACTTTGGATGTTCCCTGCGACCACATATAGGGCAGTCTACAATTTTTTCTGCCTCTGCCTTAGAAAACACCCGACCTCTCACGATATAGAGGCGACTTACTATTGCATCTCTATCGTCCATCTTGTCGGGAGGAAGAGGCGTCTTTAAATCATCCAAGGTAATTGGATTATTAGTAACGCAACATTTCACTTTGGAATCGTAATTGTAGAGAATACCATCATTCCTAAACCTTAAAGACATGTCATAACACTCCTCTCTTAACTAACACATTTTAGATTTCCCACTCATAGAGTAGGGGAGAATACATAATCCTCCATAAGAAAACCACCCCTTGCAGGGCGGTTTCCTAAGCAAGATTATCTAATTCTGTAGATGCTTGCTGACGAGTCTGGACTAACATCTTCTACGTCGATTATTCCGTACTGGATTTTCTTTCTTAACATTTCAGTATTCCACATCCACGGAGTAAATTCATCAATAAACCACTGAACATGCCTCTTTGTAGTGGCGGAATAATCCCAGTCTTTACCGAGACTAAATACCCCATCAGAAGATAATTTTGCTACCCACGAATTGTAAGATTTGAGGTAGTAATTCCCTTCGTCCTCATAAACCTTATAATTATCCGTGGCATGTACTGTACCCAATCTTCTCATAATCATACCTCCTCTTGACTAACACATTTTGTAGGTTTACCTACTATAAAGGCACAATATTTTGTACCCTTATAGTAAGGGCAGGGGAGACCCTGCCTTACTTAACACTCCAGTCGCATTTTTCTCACTTTAAAACCATTTTCTTCGAAGTATTTAATCGCCTTATCAACATTGTCAATAGGCAAATAATCGCTTCTATCGTCATAAGACGAACAGTGAGAATTAGCGGCATTAATAAGACTTTCTGCTCCATGTAAAGAGGAATCGTCCTCAAACCCGATTTCGATTAATTCAAAGGCATTATAAAGACGCTCCGTAGGAACAAGACTTCTAAGAAATTCGTTGTCTCTTCTTAGGGATGCGATTTCAAAGAGTAGGGAATTATTGTCCTCCTCTAATCCCTTTACACGCCCTTCTAATCGGTTTACGGTTACAGAAAGCCTACGTATCAAGTCTTGTCTGTCCATAGAAATCCCTCCATTACTCAGTAAGAACAACATCGTAACCACGTTCAGTGTAGTCTATAAGAGCGTTAACAAACTTCTGCTCATCAAAATTTCCCCTACCTTGCGATACGAATTCATCTATAGGGAAAGATTTTGAAATGCCGTCCTTAGAAACAATAACGGTTTTGATTTCGTCACACATAACAATCCCTCCAACACATTTTTTAGACCCTGTTTCCAGTGTCTAATAAGACGCCCCACTTGTCCACAGTAGGACGCCCTATAGAGACTGGCAAATTAATCTTTAACTATTGTTCCCTCATCTTCCCAAAATTCGCCCATGATTTTCTCCTTATGAGATAAGAACGTACATCACCAGTAAGAAGTATAAGAGATAGTGCATTTGATGTTCACCCCCTTAGAAGCAATTTGTAGTCATAAACCCCTTAGAATGTTTTCTGTAACACTCTATAGGACGCCCCATTCTATGAGACGCCCTAACAATGCTACCCTTGCACGACCCTCAGAACAGTACCCTTGACACACGCCTTTTCTAATGCTTTTTTAGCACTCTTTGCCGTCACTAAGAGTGTTTGCCGTTCATAGCGATACACCCTTGTCATGGTACTATTCCAGATGCCTACCTGTACTATGATACGGAAACGTTTATCCTTAGATTTCTTTTTCATGTTATGCCCTCCCCATTAAGAAGTACCACAGTGTTGCGAAGTATGCCCCTAAGAGGAATACCCCGAACGCTATCGGAAGATACACCCATGCAAGATACCATACGTACAGAAGTAAGTTTCTAATCTTACGCTTAGTCATAATTTTATACCTCTCATACACATTTTTTCTGAGCGTACCGCTCAGAGAACGCCCCTTGCAGGGCGTTCCCTTAGTGTTACCCCCGATTTGCCATAAACACTCTGAAAGACCGATTAATCGCCTTGTGAGCCTCCTCTAAGGTTGCAAAGTGGCGTTTTGCCGTAGACAAATTAGTTACTACAGTAAATCCACCGCTTACGTTACCCCTAAGGGAGTATTCAAAGCCCGTCCCCATAAATGTTACTGGATTAAACCTGTTAGTCATAATAATCGCTCCTTTTTACACATTTTTTGACAATATACCCTAATTATGAGGTACGCCCCTTATGTGGTTAGGTCTCCTCCTCACAGGTGCACTTCTGCTTATCCGAATCGAACGGAATACCCACTTCTATAGTCCTTTCCCTCTATCCTGTTTCCGTCATTTACTATAGGTCTCCCCTATAGGCGGTGTCTTCGGTATCATTTCTATAGACGCCATACCTCTGAATTAAGGCATATTGTCATAACCCTTGACAGTGGGACTGTCATTAGAAGATACCCCTTTCGGGGTATCCTCTCAGATAGCCTCCCTTATTTGTTGTTTTTCTGCATAGCCGCCATTAATTCTGCCATCTGCTTCTGCATAGCCGCCATCTGTTCTTTCAGAAGGTTATTCTGTGCCTCTAATTCAGACTTCGTCACCCTCTTAACAGACGCCTTTTTCTCTTTCTTTTCCGCCAACACATACGTGCCATTCTCAACGCCTTCCCGAAGAATAGCCTTTGCCTTGTCAACCGCTTTCAACAGTAACGCCTTGTCATAAGTGCCACCGCCAGCGACTTCGAAAAGCCAACCGCCAACATTAGTTTTTACTCTATCACCGAATTCGTCCCGGACGTATTCGCCCTTTTCATCGTATTTGTACTGTGCGATGAAAGAGGTATAATACGCCTTGACGCCGATAGCCTTGGATGCTTCACGAACGGCGTTCGCATAAGCCTTGAAACCATGACTATCTTCGGTCTTGATGTTCTTGTCCTCTTTTTTGAAGCGGACACTTAACATCATAGCCAACGCCTTGTGTCCATTGTCAGACCGAACGTATTCAGATACCTTTTCAATGAATTTTGCTACGGTTTCGATGTTGGTTTTTGCAGAATTGTTAGTATTAGTCATGATAGACTCCTTCCGGGCATAGCCCTGATAGGCACGACGACCTATCTTCACATTTAATTTTTTCGGTCTCTTACGAGCCGATTACAGGACAGGCGTAACACTCTATAGGAACAGCCCACCGCAATGAGATGCTTAACAGTGGTACGTTCTCCTGTCCTCTAATCGGGGGGATATTGCTATCCCCACCGACAGACCGCACCCTATAAAAGCGGTATCGAATGATTCCGTAACGGTCTGATGTGTTAGAAAGAGTTATGACTTTTCTGCTTTCCGTAGGCGTCACCGCCTACGTCGGTACGAACAGACTTTTGGCTTTTGATGCGTCTGCCCGCTTCTCCTTCCTGCCTCTTAGACTTGCTTACAGACTTACTTCATCAAACACTATCCGCTTGCCTCATTACCACCATATCGGGGCTCCGCTTACGGAAACACTCCTGCCTTTGAAGTGCTATCCTGTTTGACTTCTCAGTCTCAAGTCGTGCCATGTTCAATTATCAATGTTCTGCAAGGCATCTCTGCCTTACACCTGTATTGTACCACATTTTCTGTGGTCTGTCAACCATGGGGGCTGACCGCCCCGCAAGCCATCCCCGACTTGCAAGGCAATTATAGCATATTTTTCGTGTTTTGTCAAATCCCAGTCGTGGTGCGGGTTTGCGTGGGGTGAGGCGTCGCAAACGTAGGCAGGATGCGGCTTTCCGTCGTTGCACACTTCGGGTCGCATACCTGTATATAATAGGAAGATAATTTTTCTCTAAGAGACGGAGGGCATATATAATGAAAAGTAAAACAAAAAAGTCGAATACTCTAACGGAAATATAGAAAAATTTCATTGATACGTATAGGCGTAACGCAGGGAACATATCGAAAGTATGTTCGGAATTAGGCATTTCTGAACGTGAATTTTATCGCAAATTGCAGTAGCCATGCGTGAAAGAACAATTAAACAAAAGTTTGCAAATAGCAAGGGATAAAATAACAGCCTCTATCCCGTACCTTGTGGACGTAGCGATAGACCTAATAAATGAAGAAAAAACATCAGAGAAGACAAAATCATATCTGATAGGGCAATTATTAGACCGTGGAGGTTTAGTACAGCCCAAACAACCCGCTGTGCAAATAAGCATAAATACTGAAATAAGCGACAGGGCAAGGCAATTATTAGCACAGTCAGTGCAAAATATAAATGAAGAGAACGTGACGCAAGCCCCGCCAACCCGCATGGTTGACACAGATTTAACATAATGCAAGTTATGGGACACAAAAAAGACAAGTCTTGTGCGAATAATATAATTGGAAGATTTATTTTTTCGTGTTTTGTGTTTTTGTGTTTTCATTTGAGTGAATGTTCATGTGTTCATGTGAGTGAATATTTAAATGAACGTGCGGGCGGAAATAGAGGTGGGTAGATTATATATTAAGAGAACTTGTACAACAAAAATTTCCACCAAAAATCCACAACATAAAACGGGATTGTACACCAAAAATTCTCTCCACCAAAAACCAATGGGACTCCTAAAGCATCCTTTACCACCCTAAAAATACTTTAGCATACTAAAATATTTCACAATAGTATAAAGCAAAATGACCCAAAAGTTATCCACATGGGACTCCTAAACAATCACTCACACCACAACATATTGTGGTATAAAGAAACAACGGACACAAAAGTTATCCACATTATCCACATTATCCACAATTTTGCACGTTTTTAAAAGATTTTCTGCTATATAGTGAGGGGAGGCGAAAGCCGACCCGAACTATCAGAGAACCCCCTTGATAGGGGGTGTGAGCGAGAGCGAACGGGGGTAGACTTAAACCCCTCCCCTACGGGTCGGGGTTACGACCCAAGGGTCGTATTAAAAAGGGAATACCACGGAACGAAGTGAAGTGGTATCGAAGGCGAGGTTGTTGAATCCTACAGGATGAAACAACCGAGCCTGAGATATAAGTAAAGGGAGGAAAAAGACACTTAAACCTCTCCGCTACGCTTCGAGGTTACGCCCCGGAGGGGCGTACTTAATACAGAGAAAAAATAAAACCTTCCTCCGTGGTGTAAACGTGGACTTGTCCACGTGGTAAGTTTGACATGTTGTTCGGGGCGTGGTACAATGACAGTGGAACAAGAAATGTTAGTCATGGTATCACCTCCTTAGTGTATGGGTTTTTGCGGTTTGTCCCGAAATAAACCGCCAAATTTGTTTATGACTCGACCACTTGTGGCGGGTACATATATTTGGTGAAACGACGGATTTTCGCAATTCGTCACTGCCGGGAGTCTTCTTTATAAGACCTACACTACTCGCAAGAGCCACTTTTTCTATCTACACGACTCCCGGTTTTTACAGTCCTACATTTCTACGCATGTGTAGGAATTAATATCGAGGGCAGTGTCCAATCGTGCGGGTCGGAACTTGTCCGATAAGAGAGAGTTAATGGGGTGCTACTCTATAAAATTGCACTCC
>OCVV011080549.1_pt1 | contig 11442 bp, 10 predicted proteins | sample 1539721 | NCBI WGS metagenome assembly OCVV01 (sample SAMN02144230, study PRJEB22623) | gut metagenome | biome: sheep rumen | host: Ovis aries | place: New Zealand | reverse complement strand
AGTCCTGCTACCCTTCATCTTCTCGGTCAGTGTATAATCCACCTTGCCCATGGCAGCCTCTGCCAAGCGCACTTGCTTGACCATCTCGCCAAACTCTTTCTCATCCATTGAGAATGAGGAGTCTTCACTCTCCACATCCTTATTGAGAATAAAATGCTTCTCAATCATCACTGCTCCATTGGCAACAGCGAGCACAGGCACCATCGAGCCAATTGTATGATCAGACAAACCTGCTTTTACCCCAAAGCGTTCTGCAAGGTCACGAATCATTATCACGTTAGCCTCTTCAACCGGAGCCGGATAGGCTGACGTACATTTCAGAAGCGTAATATCATTATTGCCAACTCTGCGGCAGGCATTCACAGCCAATTCAATATCTTCGATAGTAGAAATACCCGTTGCCATAATCATTGGCTTCATCTTTGAGGCAGCATATTCTATCAACGGAATATCCGTAATCTCAAAGGATGCAATCTTGTACATCGGGGCATTCAACGACTCCAACAGATCAACAGCGGTCTTGTCAAACGGTGAAGAGAAGCACATCAGGCCTTCTTCGTGTGCCACCTTAAACAACTCCTCATGCCACTCCCAAGGGGTATAAGCCTTTTCATAGAGTTCGTGAAAAGTACGGCCATCCCATATTGAACCTTCATTGATGATGAAATCGGGGGCATCACAATCCAGCGTGATTGTATCAGCTGTATAGGTCTGCATCTTGATTGCATCTGCACCTGCACGTTTAGCAGCACGGATGGTCTCGATAGCCAACTGTTTATCCCCGTGATGATTGGCAGACATTTCTGCCACAATGATACATTTACTCATTATTGTTTATTTGATTTTCTTCAATATCTCTTCAATCTGGTCATAATTATCAGCTTGCATAATTACAAAGCCAAGCCTGTCTAATGAATTTTCAATACGATGAGTTGAATACTCACGAATCTCGCTGCGAATAATGTGAGCATCCTTCGAATCCACAAACTGTTTACACCTTTCGTAATTATCCGGATTCAAGAACTGAACACACGAAACCTTATTGATCGTTTTCTTTCTCTCAATTGGAATACCTAGTGATAGTCTTACCAAATTGGCCAGCATATCTATTCCTGTTGATAGAGGAACCAAATCAGAAGTGATATAGTCACCACCTAAGCGACATGCCATCTCTATGATGTATGGTTTTCCATTCCATAGTTTAACCTCAGTATGAGAAGGACAGTTGTCTGCTTTAATAAGAGCCAACGCTTTCTTTACTTCGCTTTCTATTAGGTTCCACTCCTTTACTGTTATTCTTGCGGGCTCAATGTGGGTATCCTCCACAAAGTAACCATATTCTTCGCCTATTACGAGTTTTTCGGTAATGTTCGCAATAGTGGTCTCACCACCTTGAGTGAGCGTCTCAACACTAAATTCCTTGCCACCAATGAATTGCTCAATTAGAACTTGCCCTGTACGTGAAAAGCCTTTAGCTTCAACGATTGCCTCAGCAAGTTCATTTACATCATTTACCTTTTTCACTCCACGACTAGCGGAAGAGTCAATCGGCTTAACTATATAAGGATACTCTTTAAAACTCTTCAAATCAACATCCTCTGATAATAAGTAGAACTTTGGCGCATTAATTCCGTTGTCAGAAAATAGTTTCCTTTGAAGATATTTGTTTGTACAAATATTAGCAACTTCAGGTGACATTGCAGGCAATCCAAGTATCTGGCCCACTTTTGCCACCACATTTACCGGATAGTCTGATGTAGTAAGCAACGCGTCAGCATTTTCTTTTTTTGCGACCTCCAATACTTTATTTGCATCGGTAGAACTAACAACGTAATGATTTTTAGCATATTTAAATCCTATCGCATTCTCATCATAATCCAATGCAATGGACTCATATCCCATTTCATTAACTTTCTGAATGACGGGAATCTGCATCTCCCCCGCTCCCAGTATTAGTATCTTCTTCATATATTATTGTTGATTATTTCACATATTCTATAAGCCATGTCTTCATTTACCCGGAAATCATTGAATAGATTCAATATATGAGCGGCCTCCTCTTCTGCCTTATCACAATGTTGACCTTTAAACATCCATGCAACCGAGGGAAAGTTCGTACCTGCAAAAAGCCCAGCATTAAAGATCGCCTTAAGTATCTGATCTCTGTTTTCTACACTTAGCATAAAACGCCAATCATCATAACCTTTGCCCCATTGTAATTCTTCAGGCAAATTCTGCCTATATATTCTATTGATTTTCTCTTTTTCGGATTCTATCTTATTTAATTTAGCTCTTATGATGTCAAAATATTGGCCCGATTCCATTTTTAAAGGAGAGCTATCCAACCAAGGGTAATCAGCCGGCAATTCATATTGTTTGTTATTATTTAAACAGTCCTTAATATACAATTGCTGTTTACTCTCATCTTCCTCTGAATATTCAAAAGTGCCCCCCCCAGTTTCTGTTATCCCCAGCTTTGGTGTAATACCATATCCGCCATATGATAATTCTACATACTTAGCATAGCCAGTACTAAACAATGCAAAATCAACATTGGCGGGTAAATTATCTTCTAAATAAGGTTTACATAGGCATCTGTCATCAATGATACAATAATCAGGATTAATGCGCTTGATTTCTGCGTAAAAATCTTTATTGTCAAAGTGATGCCCATAGGAATGCACAAATAACACTCCTGAATAGGAGCCCCTAGATAATTTATCTATAGCTAGGTCTTCTGACATGGTATGCCGCTCATCAATGTCCACGAACTCATAATCTTCCCCAGCCTTCATCATTGAAAGGGGCACTACTGGGCAGACGTTAGCAGGAAGCAAGAAGGGTTTCTCGAATCTTCTGCTCCTTAAATACCCAAATAAAACTGCTGATGCTCTATTGGCAAATGTTATCATTACTATAAACGCTTAAACAATTCAACCATCCTACAAGGGGTATCTGACGTTATACCATTAACTACTGTTATATCTTTTCTTGACAATGCGACTTTTACGCGCTCAACACAATCATCATCCGAATAATCACCTACCCCGATTATCATATTCTCTTTCACGTAGGAATAATAGTCATATTCCTGATTGTTTACATAGAAACCACCAATAATACGTGTGCCGCATGCCATTGCTTCATTCATCATAGTTGAAGCTGGAAGAATAGCCACATCTGTATTTAAAAATAAATCGGCAATTTCTGCAGCAGACAAATTTTTCCGATACTCCACTTTCTGACACTCAACTATCTTGTCTGTGGAATAACGATCACCAACAATAGCTGTTATCTGCTTGATTATTGGCATATCTTTAATTCCTGTGACAATTTTATGCGTCAAATCCAAATAATCAGAACCGCCAAATGCAACTACTATACTCTGGACTCCGTTATTATCTTTCTTTTCGTTTCGTTTATTGCATGCCTCAAAGAAAGGCTTCCTAAGCAATGAATACTGTAAGCCAAAAGCAAAACGGGTATAAGGCTCGCAGGAGTAATCATCCTCAGTCCAACAAATACCTTGATTTATAATCAAATCTGCAACATAATGCTTATCGTGCATATCATCAATGCACACAAGCTTACATCCCTTACCCTTTATTCTTCGTTGATAGTCTGTAGAGTAGAAGTAGTTATCAAGCACTACAATTTCATCACCTTTCAGACAATCAAGAAACTGATGAAACTTGTACTTCTCCTCCAGAGTGACGAATGAGCATACATCCTTCATTTGAGCCACCTGATATGGCGTTGGTTCTGAAGTATAGAATATGCAGTCAAAATCATCCTTCAACATATCAGCCAAAGCTAATGTGCGAATGAAATGACCATAACCTATGCCTGCTCCAGCATCTGCCCGGAAGAGAATTTTCTGCATTATCCCTTTAACAAATTATACTTCATTTCTGCAAGTTGCCAGTCAGTCATTGTATCAAGATCCTGTACTTCTGTTTCAGGCAAGATCATAGGAATACAATTTTTCATCCAGAGGTCTTTCTCAATCATAAATTGAGATACTCTGGCAAAATAGAATTGTCCAGCATCGTGGTAAATCTTCTCTAAATCTTGCGAACGGGAAGATTGGTATTCCGGCCATTTCATTCCTATTTTGCCATTTACTATATGAAGACAACGTTGAATAGGATAAGAGTAAGCCACACAAGTGAAAATCGCATCAGCCTTTTCTTTCTGCATTTTTTCATACGCCTCTTTAATTCTGCCGGCAGAAACAAAAGGAGCGGTAGAATACAAACAACAAAGATTATCGAATGTCGCTCCTCTCTTCTCATATTCATCCAATACCTCAAACAATACATCCTCAGTACTGGCAAAATCATTGGCCGTCTTTTCTGAACGCATAAAAGGGACCTTGGCACCATATTGACGAGCTATCTCTGCGTACTCTTCATCATCTGTTGACACCATCACCTCGTCGAAGAGTCCACTCTCTAAAGCAGCCTCGATGCTATATGCCATTATAGGTTTCCCCATAAATGGCTTAATATTTTTGCGAGGAATGCGCTTACTACCACCTCTGGCGGGTATAATACAAAGATTTTTCATATTATTCTGATTTAGCAGCAATACTCCTGAAAGTCTCCGAGGTCACTTCTTCCTTCATCTCATCAATCACCTTCAGCAGATACTGCCCATATTGGTTCTTTAACATTGGCTTTGCCAGTTCTCTCATTCTCTCTTCACTAATCCAACCTCTTCTGTATGCTATTGCCTCCAGACAGGCCACTTTCAGTCCCTGGCGTTTTTCGATAACCTCAACGAAATTACTCGCCTCACTGAGACTGTCGTGCGTGCCGGTGTCTAACCAAGCGAAGCCACGGCCAAAGACCTGAACCTTCAACTCTCCGTCTTTCAGGAACTCCTGATTGACTGTGGTGATTTCCAATTCACCACGGGCAGATGGCTTGATATGCTTGGCAACATCTACCACCTTATTGGGGTAGAGATACAGTCCCACCACAGCATAGTTACTCTTAGGTTCCTTGGGTTTCTCCTCAATAGAAAGACAATTACCTTGCTTATCAAATTCTGCCACGCCATAACGCTCTGGGTCTGATACCCAATAGCCAAAGACAGTAGCTTTCTGGTTCTCCTCAGCATCCTTCACAGCATTCCTCAACAGAGTGGTAAAACCACTGCCATAAAAGATGTTATCGCCTAACACCAGACAGGCACTATCTTCACCTATAAACTTCTCACCAATAATAAATGCTTGTGCCAACCCATCTGGACTCGGCTGCTCTGCATACTCAAAGTGTACTCCATAATCCGAGCCATCACCTAACAGACGCATGAAGCCAGGAAGGTCATGCGGAGTTGATATGATTAGAATATCCCTAATACCAGCTAGCATCAACACACTGATAGGGTAATACACCATTGGTTTATCGTAAATAGGGAGTAACTGCTTGCTAACCCCTTTGGTAATTGGGTAAAGCCTAGTGCCAGATCCTCCGGCAAGTACAATTCCTTTCATAATATATTGTTTATTTTCTAATAATCTTTCTAATTACCCAATAAATTTTGTGAAGGTCCGTTACTATCCAATCTGGCAAGACCTCAAAGAAATGTATTGGTAAACTCATTACCTTAGATAGCCTCTCAAAGCGTTTTTGATAATAATGGTTATTCTTAATACTGGGGACTGTAACTATAGTCTCTTTTCTAACATTATTTATATAGCCCCAATTAAGCTTTGTGTACCCCCAGAAAGCACGAATCAAGGTATTCATATAAAAAAGCTCATAGAAGTGATAATCAATCGCATCTTTATATGATTCGGCGACATCAATTAGTTTATAACTATCGTGCTCTAATTTTGCAACTTCTAAACGCCCCCAGAATGATTTGTTATTAATGGATCTTTGAGTTGATATATTATCTGTTCTATAATGATATCCTGCCTTGCTAATAAAGTCTATATTATCCGTTTTAAAAAACAACAGATGCGTCATAAAATCATGATACATATTGTTTTCTACGAACGAAAAGCTTTCAAATAGAGACCTCTTATAAAAGTTTGTAATAAAGAAAAATCCATATAACAACATATAAAGCCTTATATCTCCATGACATTTGGAATACAAACCAGCCTCAATATTGTCTACTAATTTATTACCATTAAAAAAACGCTCGGCCACAATGATATCTGCCTCGTTTTCTGTATTTGTCAAAACCTCGGTATAATCGAGTTCCAACCAATCGTCTGCATCCACAAAGCATAAGTACTCGCCTAATGCAGCCTTAACACCAGTATTCCAAGCTCCGCCCTGTCTCTTATTGGTTGTATGATTAATCAACTTCACACGCGGGTCTTTCTTGATATACTCTTGAATAACCTTCGCTGAGTTATCTGGAGAACAATCATTGACACAGATGACCTCAATATCCTTGACCGTTTGTCCCAGCAAGGAATCAAGACATTGCGTTAAATATGGCATGCTGTTATAAACAGCTACTATAAAAGAAACTTTGGGCATAGTTATCTATTTTAGGCCACTCATATCACGGAACTGTTGTACAAGCTGCTCCTGTTTGAGAAGGATACTGTAATTCTCTCTCTTTGCTTCTTCACTATTAATGCAGCTCACAAATCTCTTTATAGACTTATAAAAAGCATCATCCTCCGAGAAATTATGCTGAGAATACTCTTGATTCTGCTTCAATGTGTATGTAGGAACACAACCTACAGGTGCCGTCAATATTCTACCCGAAGTAATAGTACCTTTACTACCCCAGACTTCAATATCACAACGGTAGTCGTTATCCATACCAAATGCTAGTTGGGCAGTTAAGCCCTCATCATTTACCATAGTCGCACTACCAAATATTTCGACTTCAAAATCCGGATCATAGTTAACCTGTGCCGTTGTTACTTTCGCTGTTTTACCTAATAATTCAGTTGCATAACGCATAGTATACCCACCGGCATCGAGCAAGGCACCTCCACCAAGTTTCTTATTATAACGGAAGTCGGTCAAAGCCCTGCGAGGAAAGCCAAAAGTGATTCTGAATAATCTGGGCGTTCCCACCTGGCTACCCTCTGCAATTATTTCATTAAGTTCTTTAATCTGGTTATGAAACACGAACATATAGTTCTCATGAAGTGCCAGATTCTTCTGCTTGGCAATAGTAATCAGTTCTTCCGTATCCTTCAGATAGCACGTGGACGGTTTCTCCACAAACACATGCTTACCACTCTCTAAAGCAAGTTTTGCCCACTTGTAATGCAAAGCTGGAGGCAAAGGAAGATAAATGGCATCAACTTCAGATGATTCTATAAGTCCTTGATATCCTTTATAAATCTTACCGCCATAGACATCTATAAACGTTTGCGCCTTGGCTCGCTCTCGTTCTTGCTGATTCTTTATGGTCTCTTCTGAAACCTTGCTTACATTTCCAAACCATTCTTCGGGGTTTGCATATCCAATACCGGCAAAAGTAATGTCACTTTCTGCCTTTTTCAAGGCCGGCATAAACCTGCGGAAAGCAATCTCCGAAGGACATATAATACCAATTCTAATCATATTTGTTACACTTATTTTCTATTTCCAAGTGCAAAAGGCACATATTTCATAGTCCACACGATTGGATAGTAGAAAAGAATGCAAACTACCAACGGGACTAACAATCTTACAACCAGTATGTCATTATAAACTTCAAAGGGCCACAGCAGCAATCTATGTAGGGCCACAATCATAATGGAACCCTTGGAAAATGTTGTTATGAGCTTATTCTCCTTATCTAAGAACGTCTTGAAGAATACCATTGCGGCAAGAGATGCGACGATGCCAAAAGCATAATATAGAAAGCCATTAATACCAAAATAGCAGTAAAACATATCCACACGTCCGTTTATCATCATAAAAGCTATTGGGAGGCAAACAAAAGCAATCGCTACCAACACCCTTTTCTTCCACATCGAGGATATATTGGATAGACTTAGAAACTTATTCGACCATTCAAAAGATCTGAACATTTTACCAAACCAGAAGAAAGGATAAGCTATAATGTACCAAATAATAGGTCGTTTAATTGAGAGCCACTGATTTGTCAACACAAGAGACAAAGCTATTATTGTTATCACAAAGAGCCATCCAAGATTCTTATTTTTCTTTTCTATGAGGTCATGAATAGCGTCAATCACTTTAATGGCAAACAGGCAGGCTATAAACCACATTGGGTTGCATCTACCATCCGGAAGACCTATCAATGCGAGTAGCAGGCTCGGCTGCCCCCCCCTATTAACTTACTGATTATCAACTCAATACACCACGATAAAGACACAAAGAACGCATAAGGAATCAACAGAATCTTTGCATTGTGCGCAAGTATCGCTTTGAATGAAATTTCTTTCTTACTGCACAGATAGCCACTAATGATAAAAAAAAGCGGTATGTGGAAAGTATAAAACCAAAGAGTCAGGTTGTCAACTGGCGAGAAATGCCCTAGTACAACAAGATATAAGGCAAAGGCTTTACACCAATCTATCCAGTTCTTTCTCATATCAATAGAAACTTATTGCAGAAAGCAGACTTCTGGCTGCAATATTCAGATAATTATTGTACGTCACGAAACTGAGCATCTGGTTCAGAGTCATCCAACAGTAGTTTTCTTCAACCGCCACAGGGAACTCATCCCCCACCTCAACTATGATATTGAGGTTCTGCTCTTGGAAGAAGCGTCCACCTTCCTCACTCTGGTAACTACTGTACCAAATCTTGTCCTTAGGTGCATTTAATACGGTCTCAAGGTAAGGTATGGTATATTCATTTTCCCCCTTACGGTAGTTACCCGTGAGGCATTGTACTGTAGGTGCCATCTCAACCACATCGAAGTTTCCTGATTCCAATTTAGCCTGCACAAGAAAATGGTAAATACCATTGATTTTCTTCACGACAAAACCCATCAGTCCTTCCTGTGCGGAGCGCACCATTGGTTGGTCCCACGAGACAACTTCGCGGTTTCCAATCTCAACACGTACACCCATTACATCAAAATACTTGTTGGCTTCATGATGGATGGTATTCCCGTCATACACCCAGTGCTGCACGTTTGATATACCAATAGGAGATACAGAAAGCTCATATTTAAATTTCAATGCCGTTATCCATTGGATAATATCCTGCAATTCATGAAGATGATTATCGGCACTGAGAACAGAGTACAAGAATGAATCCGGTTTTGATGAATGAACACCAGCCATTCTCTTCACCCTATCCATCAATTTCAATGAATGCTCTGAATAACTGCCAAACTTGATACAGGAAATCACAGTACGGCTATCCATATTGACTACGTTAGGATAGCGAAGCAGTTCCTTAATCTGACCAAGTGACACCCATAAGAAGTTCGGTTTCACTTCCAGTTCTTCATTCTCATCAACCTCTACAATGATATTGCGGTTGCGCTTATGGAGGAAACGAGCGCCCTGTTCAGATTGCAACTGATCTACAAGAACTGTCACATCCTTTTCGCCATTGAAATACTCCAGATAGGTAGGTGATTTACCTCCATGCACGCGGGTATAGTTACTTCGTGTGGCCTGAAGCGTTGGAGAAAGCTGAACAACATTCAGGTTCCCTGGTTCTATCTTGGCTTGCATCAGGAAATGAAGAACTCCATTGAACTTCTTTACTATAAAGCCAAGGAATCCTATTTCCGGCTGGTTAATGATGGGCTGATCCCATTGAGACACATCACGATAGTTGGTCTCAATATGAATACCGTCTATACTAAAGAACTTGCCAGAATCGTGACGGATTCTATCATCTCTGTAAGACCATCCTTTCAGCTCGCTGATAGGTATTTGTTTAGTATTAGAAACGACCTCCTCATTCTGCTGCTTCATCCAAGCAAGAATCTCCTCTGTGGGTTTAAAATTACCATGACTCAGTGCAGATACCAAGAAGTCTAACTGAGCATCTTCAACGTTTCTTGTTCTCATAAAACTAAATATCTTTTGAGAAATCTTCAAGCCGCTTGTAAATCATACTACCAAGCAATGCTTGAATCTTCGTATCATCAAAATAAGTGTGGTCGCTCTCTATCCTCAAATCTCTTTCCGGCCAGGGCACACCCACCACATTAGTCCCAAACTTGGCAGCAACTATCTCTGCAGCTTGTTTGAGGGAAAGAGTCTCTCCACCGATATTATATATCTGACCATCACTCTCTTTCTTCATGGCCCCTTCTACTATTTGGTAGCAGAGGTCTTCCATGTGGGTAAAGGTACGCTTAATAGTTCCTCCACCATATAGCGTTATATCGTTTCCTGCTTTTGCCTGTTTGATAAAGAATCCAACAGTTCCAAAAGAATAATCGGACGACAGCAAATTGCCATAGGGTATACAAATGCGGAACACAGTATAAGGGATGTCAAAGCTATCACGATATGCCTGCAAATACCCCTCGCACGCTAACTTATTGGCGGCATAAATTGTCTTGGCTTCCTTTTCATCGTTCTCCTTAAGAGGTTTATCATAACCTTTGTATACAAGCCTTGTTGAAGGGAAGATTATCTTAGGCCTATACTCTGATTTCCTAATCGCATCAAGGAGGTTTAGAAGTGCTATTTCATTGATGTTAATATACTTCTCGTAGGCATCGAAGCCGGCATAGGTTCCGGTGAGACCTGCAAACATGTAGATACAATCCACATTCAAATCTATCATTGTAACAGACTCTGACTTAGTCATATCCACACAACAATAGTGATCCTCTTCACTAGGGATGATATCGTATGTCTTTACGTCATATCCTCTACCATTAAGATAAAACGCAAGATGCTTTCCTATAAAGCCTTTCCCTCCAATGACTGCACACTTCATTTGATTCAAAATAAAACTATGCCATAAATTCTTTTACTTTCTCAATAATCCAATCCTGCTCTTCGTCCGTCAATGTCGGGAACATCGGGAGTGCCAAGCACTTGGTATAGTAATCCTCTGCCACGGGCATATCACCCTTCTTCCATCCGAACTGACGGTAATAAGGCATCAAGTGGGCAGGGATATACAGCACCTGGGAATAAACATTGTTGGCTCGCAGGAAGTCATACAAGCCCTTGCGCTTGTCTGCATCCACCTGTATGATATACAGATGGAATGCATGAACCACTCCTTCAGCACGGAAAGGTGTCTTCACGACAGTTCCTTTGAAAGCCTCATCGTACTTCTTGGCAATCTCGTTTCTGCGCTCAATGCTCCAGTCCAGACGCTTCAACTGGCTGATACCAAGGGCTGCTTGCATCTCGGTGATACGGTAGTTGTAGCCCAACTCCTGCATCTCGTAGTACCAGCCACCGTCATTCTTCTCCAACAGGGCAGGATCTTTGGTGATGCCGTGGGTACGGAACAGAGCCACCTTGTCATAGAGGTCTTTGCGGTTGGTGGTGACAGCACCGCCTTCGCCTGTTGC
>OCVV012858290.1_pt1 | contig 11443 bp, 8 predicted proteins | sample 1539721 | NCBI WGS metagenome assembly OCVV01 (sample SAMN02144230, study PRJEB22623) | gut metagenome | biome: sheep rumen | host: Ovis aries | place: New Zealand | reverse complement strand
AGGGTGGGTGACCGGACTCGAACCGACAACATCCAGAATCACAATCTGGGACTCTAACCAATTGAGCTACACCCACCATGAGTGTGAGCCCAAATATAAAAAAGCCACCCCAAATTTCAAGGGGTGGTTTCCATTTTTAAGAGAAAAGGGCCGTTTTAGGGGCACTGGCGGTTAATCGCCCCCCTTTTTGGCCATAATGCGCAGGAAGTTTTCCCGCTTGAAGTCGTTCCGGTGCTCCATGCAGAAGCGGGGGTAAACCGTCTGCTTGGGGAACACCTTGATGGTGAACTTTTCGTCGCAGCCTTCCAGACAGCACTTGAAGGTGAGGTCCATGGACTCCGTATAGTTGTGGCGGAAGATGATGTTCTTGGACTCGATGCTGTCCATGCTCTTCTTCTGCTTCTGGCGCTGCTTGATGTCGCGGTGCAGTTCGCAGTACTTGGCGATGGGGTGGCCCCAGAACTCGCGACCGCAGCCAGGTTCCTGGCAGATTTTCAGCTTGATGCGCTTTTTCTTTTTGTACTTGGGTAACTGCATAGTGTCTCCAGAGGCTTGTTCGCCATTGTGTGGGAAAGATAGCAAATTTTTTTTAGCAAGGCTTTTTTGGGGCGAAAAAAGCGTCTATAAAGGTAAAGGGTCTTTTTTTAGGAGGTTTTATGACTCGAATTTTGCGGAATCTTGTTGTTTGTGTCAGGGTGCCCTTATGTGTTGCCGTTGTTGCGGCCCTGTGCTGCATTGTGCCGGCGGGGTGTACCTGGGTGAGCGAAGCGGGGGAGGAGGAACGCCCCTTGCGTGTGACGGCGCTGGACGTGGGGCAGGGACTTGCGGTGTTGCTGGAGCATGACGGACGGTTCGCCCTCTACGACGCGGGGCCCGATTCGGCGGGAGTGGCCGACAGCCTCGGGGCCAGGGGCGTCCGGGAACTGGAGTGGGTTGTGTTGAGCCACAACCATCGGGACCATGTAGGCGGGTTTGTGGAGCTGAAGGACATTCGGGTGAAACATCTTTTCGTAGGGCCCGATACGGCAGGCGGTTTATGGCGGGATAGCGTGCTGTATATAGCTCACAAGCGGGGAATTCCGGTGGATACGCTCCTGCGGGGTGACGCTTTACAATTCGGGCTGGCGCCCGGTTCGTCTGGTGGCAGCCACCTCGGTTTCGGGGAGGCGCCGGACATTCGGGTGCTGTGGCCTACGGACTATGACGTGGTGTCGGGAAACCACGGGAGCGTCGTGTTGCAGGTGGCGTGGGGCAAGGTTTCGGCCCTCTTGACTGGCGACCTGGACAGCCTGGGGGAGCGCGGTCTGCTGGAGCTGTCGCCGACCCTAACGGCGGACTTGTTGCAGGTGGGGCATCACGGGTCAGCGGGCAGCAGCGGTCTCCAGTTCCTCGCGCAGGTGTCGCCGGAATATGCGGTGGCAAGCGTTGGGGCAGCAAACCCTTACGGCCACCCGTCGGAACAGGTCGTGCAGAAACTGAAATACGTGCTGGGCGATTCCCTGCGGTTTTTCCGCACGGATCAGAACGGGAGCGCCAGCTTTGAACTGTGGCCGGGGATGGGCGTGATTAGTCCCTGAACCCGATGCGGGCCTGGAAATGGCACTTGGTCATGTCGGCCGCGTTCATGCCAAAGATGTAGGCGTGGTGGTTGGTGTTCTTGAAACGCACCAGGTTCACCTTTTCGCCTAGGGGAATCTGCTGGATGTAGTTCATTTGTATGGAACGGATGCCCCGGTCCTTGATTTCTTCTTTGCTGAGCACGTCGGTGACCCAATCTACATAGCGGCAGTGGTTCACGTGCTGGTTCATGTCCAGGTCGCTGTAGTGGGCGGTCTCCTGTTGCACCACGGCGGGGTCGATACTCGGGCCCAGAATGTCCATCATCTCGGGCAGGGCGTTCTTGCCCGGAAACAGCGGGATGGGGTAAGGGCTATTGGCCGGGTTTTCGGACTTGCCTGTCTTGAGGTTCACCAGGAGCCACGACGATGTGGCCTGGGCGATGGCGTTTCCGCGGGCGTCCAAGATAGAATAGTCCTTGAGGCACACCTTGTCCTTGTAGAATTCCTTGGCCCAGGTGGAAATGGAAATTTTTTCGCCCCAGAGGGGAACGTGCAAAATCCGGAGCTTGATGCGGGTGATGACGGTGGTGTAGCCCGCCTTTATCATTTTCCAGAGGCCGAAACCGTTTGCTTCGGCGTCGGCGATGGCGGTTTCTTCCATGAACAGGAACAGGTTGGAAAGTTTCAGTCGGCTGTGGAGGTCGCAATCCGAAAAGCGGACTTCGAATTCCTTGGTAGTGATTTCTGGTTCCATGGGTTCCTCGCGGCTCTGGTTTGCAGGGGCTGCCTTTGTGGTCTCTTTTGCGGAGTGGAGCTCCATCGGCTCCGTCTTAAAAATGTATAATTTTTACGTATGGAAGATTTTCAGTTCCGCAAGAGTTTTGAGCAGTTGCCCGCTTTCAAGTCCTTCGAGGGGACTATCCAGTTACCGGGCTCCAAGAGTATCACGAACCGCGCTTTTTTGATTTCGGCCCTGGCGGCAGGCAAGACCAGGCTGCATAACCTGCTGAAAAGTGACGACACCCGCTACATGGGCGAGGCCCTGCAGAAGCTGGGCGTGGAAATCCAGTTTTCGGATGATTTTTCGGAGGCGGTAGTCTGCGGAAACGCTGGCCCCGTGGATGCACCTGCGACTCAGTCGGGTGCTCCTGTGGAACTGTTCCTCGGAAACGCGGGCACGGCCATGCGGTCCTTGACGGCGGCCCTGACCCTTGGTCACGGGGAATTTGTCTTGCGGGGCGAAGAACGCATGCGGGAACGCCCCATCCTGGATTTGGTGGAAGCCCTCCAGAGCCTTGGAGCGGATGTCTCCTACGAGGAGACGGAAGGTTATCCGCCGGTCCGCATCAAGGCGGACGGGCTTAAGGGCGGTTCTGTTTCTGTGCGCGGGAATATTTCTAGCCAGTACCTGACGGCCCTCTTGATTTGTGCGCCCTATTGCAATGAACCCTTGCACATTCATGTAGAGGGAGAATTGATTTCGGCGCCCTACGTGCTTTTGACCCTGGACGTGATGAAACGTTTCGGTATAGAGGTCAAGCACGAAGGGCTTTCCGATTTCTACGTGCCCAAGGGCGTTTACCAGAGCCCGGGGGATTACACCGTCGAGGGCGACGCCAGTTCTGCAAGTTACCCGCTGGCCGCCGCCGCCATCTCGGGAGGCAGCGTCAAGGTCTTGGGCATGGGTTCCGAAAGTATCCAGGGAGACCTTGCCTTTGTGCATGTGCTGGAGCGGATGGGCGTGCAGGTAAAGCTTGGCCCCGACTGGGTGGAATGCACGGGCCCCAAGGGCAAGCTGAAGAGTCTCGGCGAATTCAATGCCGTAGAAATTCCCGATGCCGCCATGACCCTTGCGGTGCTTGCGCTTTTTGCCGACGGTCCTATGACCATTTCGGGTATCGCCAGCTGGCGCGTGAAAGAGACAGACCGCATTGCCGCCATGGCTGCAGAGCTCCGCAAGGTAGGCGCCGAAGTTCGCGAATCGATGGATAGCATCACGGTGACGCCGCCGAAAGATTTGCAGAGCGCCTCCATCGAGACTTACAACGACCATCGCATGGCTATGTGCTTTAGCCTTGTTTCTTTGGGTGGCGTGTCCATCAAGATTCTGGACCCCGCCTGCGTGAACAAGACCTACCCGAGTTTCTTTGAGGATTTCAAACGGTTCGCCAAATGATCCGGTTTGCAAAAAATGTTTCTACCGTCTTGACGCTTGCCCTGGTGTGCCTTTTCTCGGTGCGTTCTCTGGCATCGCAGCCAGCCCTGGTGGCGCCTCCGGACGATACCCTTTCCCTCTGGGTCATGGACAACGGTATCGGTTCCCAGCGGGCGCTTGGGCGCATTGTCAAACGGTTCCAGCGCGAAACGAAAATCCCTGTAAGCATCAGGTTCTTGAATTGGGGCGAAGCCTTTGCCGAAATTTCCAAGGCGCTGAACAGTGCAGATTCTGCGGCAGCGAACGGCAATGGCCCGGACGTTTTGCAGTTGGGCTCTACCTGGGTTCCTTTCTTTGCTTCGTCCGGGGCGATTGAACCTCTGGACGCCTACCTGGAACAGGTAGGGGCTACACGATTCTTTAGGGAGAGCTTCAAGGCGGCCCGCTTGCCCCAGGATTCCCTGGTGTATTCCTTCCCGTGGTTTGTGGACGTGAGGGCCCTGTACGCCAACGAGAAGATGTGGAAAAAGCTTGCGCTGAAAAAAGAGGAGGTGGATTCTTACTCCGAATTTATAGGTGTGCTGCGTGCTTTCGCGAAAAACGCCGCTGGCGGTTCCGATAGTGCAGCCAAGGTGGCGCCTTTCGCCCTGCCCGGAAAGGGGGACTGGACCGGCCCGCAACACATGGCGCCCTTCATCTGGAGCTTTGGCGGAGATTTTATCACGAAGACTTCTGCAGGTTACCGCAGCGCCCTGCTGGATTCTACGACCCTCAAGGGGCTGGCCTACTACCTCAGGATTTTTGCCGATAGGGAAATTTCCCCTTACGGTCTGGACGAAAATTCCGTGCAGGAAACGGAACGGTTTATCGGTGGCGGGCAGCTGGTGCTGTACGGCACCTCCGAAATTATCCGCCAGATGGAAATTGCAGGCAAGGACGGCGGCCTCAAGGATTCGCCCATCGCCGAAGACGGAATAACCATCGTGGAGCCTCTGGCGGGGCATTCGGGAATCGTTTCTTTTGTAGGCGGAAGCCATCTGGTGTTGCCCAAGGCCCACAGGCCTGCTGCAGAACGGCTTCTCTGCTACCTGCTCCGGGCCGACAACATGGACGCCTACACCCGGCAGGTCGGGTTCTTGCCTGCCGACGAAAGCATCGTGAACATCTGGGACAAGGACGCCCGCTATTCCAGGATTATCGAGACCATGAAAACCGGAAAGTCTTTCCCGAACATTCCGGAATGGGTGGCTATCGAAGGAATATTGATAGAGTTTTCCAATGCCTTGGGTGACTTGTTTAGGGAAGGTTCTTCTCGCGAGGCTGTGGAAGACCAGGCGGTGGAATTGTTCTGGGATGCCCACCAGAAGATCAACAAGTCTCTTGGCTATGCCGACACGCTGGACAAAGCCCGCGCCGTTTCCCATATCAAGAGTCTGCTGTTCGCCCCTGTAGAAGAAGTGACTCCTGAATCCATGACGGTTGTCGTCGAAGAAGAGGGCGGCTCCATCTGGGTGTTTGTTTTGGTTGTGGTCATTGCGGCTGTTGCCGCCATCGCGGGCATGGCCCTGTCGGCCCTTATCAGGAAGAAGTAGCGGATGATGAAATTGCTCCGTTGCCTTGCGTTCTGTGTTTTTGCGGCAGTCCCGCTGTTTGCCGGGATTGACTTGGCGCCTTACCAGACCTACGTAGATTCCGTTGTGCCTGGTTCCCGTCTCGGAATATCGGTGCGCTCCCTCAAGAGCGGTAAGGAACTGGCGAACATCCGTGGCGAAGAAAAGTTTACTCCGGCGAGCACCCTCAAAACCTTGACCACGGCGACGGCCCTGCACTTTTTGCCCCTGGACTATGCTCCCGAAACGAAAATTTCTTTGATGGGAAGTGTCCAGCAGAAAAAGTTCCTGGGCTCGGTGCAGATTCGCGGTGAAGGGGACCCGAATTTTTCGGGACGCTACTATGCGGATCCTTTCTATATGATAGACGCCATGGTGGATTCCATCCATGCTCTAGGAATCGATACCATCCGCGGGACTATCGATTTGGATACGGGCTTTTATGACGGCCCCTGGAAGGCGGAACACTGGCGCAAGAATTTTTACGACGCCTGGTACGGTGCCGAAATCGCCCCGCTGGACTTTAATGACAACTGCACCATGGTCCGTTTCAAGCCCGGCGAGAAGGAAGGGGATTCGGCTATAGTCTCCATTGTGCCCGATGTGGGCTACGTGACAGTCAAGAATGACCTGAAGACCGTTCCCGGGAAAAAGAGAAAATGGACTTGGGCCTTGGAACCTGACAAGTCCGTGATTACCCTGGGTGGAACTATCGGCATGGACGTGGATTCCGCAAGTCTCGTGCTCCCTATCCGTAACCCTGTGGGGTATTTCCGTGCGGCGTTCATGTACATGCTCAAGGAAAACGGCATTGTCTTCGAAGAGAACCATGACATTCCTCAGGGCATCGAAATCAAGCGGTTCATCTTTTCGGCGGCACCATTCCTGAGTATTCTGGACGAAATCAATCAGCGTAGCCAGAACTACCATGCCGAAAGTCTTTTCCGCAACATGGGCGGCAAGATTCTCGGCAAGGGAAACGTAGAGAACGGAAAGAAACTGGAAGAAAAGTTCCTTACGGAAATGGGCCTGAGTTTCGATGATTTTGAAGTCTGGGACGGAAGCGGTCTTTCGCCCAAGAACAAGCTGAAACCTTCCGTAGAAACGCAGTTGCTGGCCAAGATGGCCCGGCACCCCAGAGGCGAGTTCTACATGAACAGTTTTGCGGGCCCGAAGGTGGGTACGGGCGCCAAGCGCATGACGGACCTGAAATACACGTGGCTGACCCGATTCAAGACGGGGTTCATCGGCGAGGCCCACGGCCTGGTGGGCTACCTGTTCCCTATGGACGGTGACACCCTGACGGTGGCCATGTACCTGAACGAAACTGGCAAGAATAAGGATGCCACCCTGAAAGACGTGCTGGATACTCTATGGATGCGCCTTATTGCCCAGACCAACGACGATTATGCGTCGCTCCTCAAGATGAAGGAGATGTGGCTCGACGCCCAGAACATCCGCGGGCTGGACGCTCGCCTGGAATATTTCTCCCGCAAGATGGAAGGAACGCCTTATCTGCTTGGGCCCATGGGCGAGGGCTACCTGGATTCCATCGAAACAAAACCGCTTGTCTATATGGATTCCGTAGATTGCGTGACCTATATCGAGCACGCCCTGGCCATGGCGCTAGCCACAAGTGAAGATTCCCTTTTCAAGGTGTTGCAGAGCATCCGCTACAAGGATGGAATTATCGATTACAGCCACCGCAAGCATTACCTGCTTGCCGACTGGGCTAGCGATACGAGGTTTACCCGCAAGCTTTCCATGCCGGGGGATACGGTGGTGGTGAAGACCATCGGCAAGAACGAGTTTTTCAAGAAGAAAAACCTGAAATACCTGGTAAATGGCAAGGAAGCCGCCGACCCTGCTGTAGAAATCCGCTACCTGCCTTATGACAAGGCCCTAGAATGGGCAGGGCGTGTTTACGAAGGGCCCATGAAGGTGCAGGGTGTCGGGCTTGTGGCTCCTATGGAGAATCTGGACGCCACCCACACGGGATTTATGGTGCTCACCCCTGGTGAGCTTCCCATGCTCCGCCACGCCGCTTTCAAAAAGCAGGTGCTGGAAATTCCTTTCAAGGAGTATCTGGAAGGTCGAAGCGCCAAGAGCGTTCCGGGCGTTACTTTCTTTGAATTCGTGAAGCCTTGAGCGAAGGTCTAGTCGCCGTAATCGAAGGCGAGAATGGCCACCATCTCGTGGTCTCCGGTACTGCTCTGCGCGGGACTGCCTTCGGATTCGCAGTGCTCGAAAAGGGTCCAGGCGTCTGGCGCCCAGCCGTAGGGATTGGTGGTCAGTTCTTTGCCTATGGCGATTTCGGCGGCCTCCACATGTTCCCAGTGGATGGGGCCTGCTGGGGCCTTGTAATACCGGAGCATGCCCAGGGCTTCCATGGATTCCGGATGGTCGTCCACCAGCTGATAGACGCAGTCCTTGTAGCTTTCGCCCCTCAGGCGTATCACGCGGTAGAGCCGTTTACGGCCCAGGAATTTCTGAAGGTCTCCGTGATGGACCTCAATCTTGCCGCCTTCGCCAAAAAAGACGGTTAGTTCGCGAAATACTTCGGAACTTTCGTCCAGAAAGGGCGAGAGCTTCTTGATGAGGGCGTTGACTTCACTTGGGGCCATGCCCTAATTATAGATAAAAAAACGACGATTTGCGCTTGAAAAAAGAGAATTTGCGTCAAAATACAATTTATAATGATAATTGATTAAATTTATTAAAATTATCAATTTTTATTTATAAAAAGAAAAGGTATAGTAATGGTGTAGAACAAGGAGGCCTTTATGAAGACGGTTCCCATTACGACAAGAGCGCCAGGAAAATCTTTGGCGAATACTATGACGAATGGGTGAAGAACATGTCAAACAACGAAACCCTCCGCGAAAACAAGCGCACCGAGATGATTGGCGACTATGTTAAGGCGAAGGGTCTTTCGGTCAAGATGTATCAGGATTACGGCTGGGAAGCCAAACCCATTTTCCGTTGGCTACAGCACGCCGTGGCAGGTTCTGCTAATCACGTCGTCTTGCTGCTCCTTGGTGAGGGAGAGGAACTTGACGGCGTAGCCGGAAACGCGGATGGTGAAGTTCGCGTATTCTGCCTTTTCCGGATGGGCCTGGGCGTCCAGCAGCTTTTCCACGCCGAACACGTTCACGTTCAGGTGGTGGGCGCCCTGGGCGAAGTAGCCGTCCATGACGGTCACGAGCTTCTGGGCGCGTTCGTCGTCGCTATGGCCAAGAGCATTCGGGCTGATGGTCTGCGTGTTGCTGATGCCGTCCAGAGCGTATTCGTACGGGAGCTTCGCGACAGAGTTGAGGGAAGCGAGGAGGCCGTTCTTTTCGGCCCCGTAGCTCGGGTTTGCACCGGGAGCGAAGGGGGCGTTTGCCGGGCGTCCGTCGGGGAGAGCGCCGGTGGCCTTGCCGTACACCACGTTACTCGTAATCGTAAGGATAGAAGTCGTGGGTTCGGCGTTACGGTAGGTGTGGTGCTTCTTGATCTTCGCGATGAATTCCTTCAACAGCCACACGGCGATTTCGTCGGCGCGGTCGTCGTCGTTACCGTACTTGGGGAAATCTCCCTTCACCACGAAGTCCTTGGCAAGGCCGTCGTCACCGCGGACCACCTTCACCTTGGCATACTTGATGGCAGAAAGGCTATCTACTACGTGGCTGAAGCCTGCGATACCTGTTGCAAACGTGCGGCGCACATTGGTATCGATGAGGGCAAGTTCAGCAGCTTCGTAGTAGTACTTGTCGTGCATGTAGTGGATCAGGTTCAGCGTATTCACGTAGATGCCCGCGAGCCATTCCAGCATGATGTCGTACTTGTGCATCACTTCGTCGTAGTCCAGGAATTCGCTGGTAATCGGTGCAAGTTCTGGGCCGATCTGCATGCCGGGCACCAGGCCGCCCTTTTCGTCCTTGCCGCCGTTGATGGCGTAGAGGAGGGCTTTGGCGAGGTTCGCACGGGCGCCGAAGAACTGCATTTCCTTGCCGGTCTGGGTGGCAGACACGCAGCAGCAGATGCTGTAGTCGTCACCCCAGATGGGGCGCATCACGTCGTCGTTTTCGTACTGGATGGAACTAGTCGTCACAGAAATGTAGGCGGCGTACTCCTTGAAGTTTTCGGGCAGGCGCTTGGTGTAGAGCACCGTGAGGTTCGGCTCCGGAGAGGGGCCCATGTTCTCGAGGGTGTGCAAGAAGCGGAAGTCGTTCTTGGTGACCATGGAGCGTCCGTCCTGGCCCATACCGCCGACTTCGAGGGTGGCCCACACCGGGTCGCCGCTGAAGAGCTGGTTGTAAGATTCAATACGGGCGAACTTCACCATGCGGAACTTCATGACCATGTGGTCCACCAGTTCCTGGGCTTCGCTTTCGGTGAGAGTGCCGTTCTTGAGGTCGCGTTCGATGTAGATGTCCAGGAAGGTAGAGATACGGCCCACGCTCATGGCGGCGCCGTTCTGGGTCTTGATGGCGGAAAGGTAACCGAAGTAGAGCCACTGGAAGGCTTCTTGGGCGTTGGTTGCCGGTTCGGAAATGTCGAAGCCGTAGCTTGCGGCCATGACCTTCATCTGCTGCAGGGCGCGAATCTGCTCGGCCACTTCTTCGCGGAGGCGGATCACGTCGTCGGTCATGGTGCCGTCGCCTACGTGGGCGAGGTCGTTCTGCTTCTGCTTGATGATATAGTCAATACCGTAAAGGGCCACACGGCGGTAGTCGCCCACGATACGTCCGCGGCCGTAGGTGTCGGGGAGGCCGGTCAAGAGGTGGGCCTTGCGGACGGCGCGGATTTCGGGAGTGTAGCAGTCGAATACGCCCTGGTTGTGGGTCTTGTGGTATTCGGTAAAGATCTTGTGGAGGTCGGCGTTGGGCTTGTAGCCGTACTGCTGGCAGGCTTCTTCGGCCATCTTGATGCCGCCAAACGGCATGAAGGCCCGCTTCAGGGGCTTGTCGGTTTGCAGACCCACGACTTTTTCCAGATCCTTGAGACGCTCGTTGATGTAGCCCGGCTTGTGGCTCGTGATGGTGGAGACGATGTCGGTGTCCATGTCCAGCACGCCGCCGTGCCTACGTTCTTCGGCCTGCAGGCTCTGCAGTTCGTCCCACAGTTTCTGGGTGGCGTCCGTCGGGCCCGCCAAGAAGGACTTGTCTCCGTCGTAGGCGGTGTAGTTGCGCTGAATAAAATCGCGGACGTTAATTTCGCTTTGCCAGAGTCCGCCTTCAAAGCCGTTCCATGCGTTAATCATTTTTCCTCTTTGCTCGCCCGAATTGCCGTAGTAGTGCGGGTCGAGACTTCTGTTTTGTTGTTCTTTTGTGAGTCCCAATATAGCAATTGCAGGGGCCTGCTTGAACCGCCGCTGGAGGCTTGATTTTGCTTTTGGTCAGAGCGTTTTTTGAACGGAAATTTTTCGAAATTGTAATCGTTTGATGGTCATAGAGTTAGGGGTTTTAGGGGCGTTGCCCCTAGGAGAAGGGGTAGGCAAAGACTTGCCCCAGATCCTTCGACGGAGTTTACCCTGAGCTTGTCGAAGGGCTCAGGATGACACTGGGCAAGGCTTTGACGAGGGGGAGACTTCCCCCCTTAGGGACTGATAAATTTCTAAATTTACGCCCGAAAAATAAAAGGGACACATTATGCCTACTATGACTTCTGCGCAGGTGCGCGAATCTTTTATCAAGTTCTTCGAATCCAAGGGCCATCTCTTTGTGCGTTCTTCGCCGGTGGTTCCCCATGACGACCCGACGCTCATGTTCACGAACGCGGGCATGAACCAGTTCAAGGCGATTTTCCTGGGCGATAATCCCAAGGGCTGGAAGCGCGTATGCAATAGCCAGAAGTGCCTTCGCGTGTCCGGTAAGCACAACGACCTCGACGTGGTGGGCCGCGACAACTACCACCACACCTTCTTCGAAATGCTCGGCAACTGGAGCTTCGGCGACTACTACAAGAAAGAAGCTATCGCTTGGGCTTGGGAACTTTTGACTGAAGTTTGGAAGCTCCCGAAGGAACGTCTGTTCGCAACCGTGTACCAGGACGATGACGAAGCTTGGCAGATTTGGAAGGACGTGTCCGGTCTTCCGGATGACCGCATCATGCGCTTTGATGCTCACTCCAACTTC
>OCVV011013183.1_pt1 | contig 11445 bp, 9 predicted proteins | sample 1539721 | NCBI WGS metagenome assembly OCVV01 (sample SAMN02144230, study PRJEB22623) | gut metagenome | biome: sheep rumen | host: Ovis aries | place: New Zealand | reverse complement strand
TTTATAGGCAGGTCAATTGAATCTGTAATGAATCAGACTTATCAAAACTGGGAATTGATTATTGTAGATGACTGTTCTTCTGATGAAACTGCTCTTGTCATTCAGACTTATGCAAAAAAAGATTCCAGAATCAAATACCACAAGTTAAAGAAAAATTCAGGTGCGGCAGTTGCTCGGAACACTGCTGTGGATTTAGCCCAAGGTACATATCTGGCATTTAATGACAGCGATGACATCTGGAAACCTGAAAAACTTGAAAAGCAGATACGTTTCATGGAAGAACATCATTATGCTTTTACTTGCACAGATTACGGAAAAATTGATGAAAATGATACAGTCAGTGATGTCGTAGTCAAGTGTGCAAAAATTTATGATTATGATTTAATATTGAAAAGGAATTTTGGGAACTCTACTGTTATTTATAACTGCAAGAAGTTAGGAAAATTTCATGCAGCGAATATCCGTAAGAGAAATGACTTTGTAATGTGGCTTGCTGTCATTAAAAAAGCTAAATATGTTCATGGAATGCCAGAAATGCTTAGCTATCATCGTGTCCATTCGGGGTCGATTTCCTATAAAAAAAGTGACTTGATGAAATATCAATGGCAGGTATACAGAAAAATTGAACATCTCAGCTTTTTTAAATGTTGTTATTTGATGGCTTATAAGGTGGTAGATACACTGAAACTGAAAACTACTGTTAGTATGTCAAATAAGACCATGATTCAGAAAAACGAATCTGCAAGAGAAAAAGAATATCACAAATTATGAGTAATGGAGAAAGGTATGAATATTTTGTTTATAAGTAAGTTGTCAGGAACTCTTTTTAGTGGGCCTACTTATAGCGTTCCAAATCAAATCAATGCACAAAGTAAATATGATAATGTATTCTGGTATAATATTGACTCACCTCAAAAAAATATTTACTCAAAGTATTCCTTTTATCATGATTTATCGCAATTTCCATCACAAAAAATTTCAGATTTGCCATCTCCTTTTAATAGACCAGATTTGATTATTTTCGAAGAGGTATATCGATACCATTCTCCAAAAATTCTATGGGAAGTTCAAAGATTGCAGATTCCATATATTATTGTTCCTCGCAGTCAGCTTACCAAACAGGGGCAGAATCGTAAGTCACTAAAGAAAAAAGTCGGAAATTTCTTGATTTTTAATCAATTTGTGAGAAATGCAAGTGCCATTCAGTATCTTTCTCAAAAAGAAATGCAAGATTCTTCTAAGGAATGGAATTCCAATTGTTTTGTAATTCCAAATGGAATAGATTTAAAATCAAAATTCAAAACCTCATTTTCTAAATCAGGCATAAAAGCTGTCTATATTGGAAGATTGGAACCCTATCAGAAAGGGCTGGATTTGCTGATTAAAGCATGTGATGCTATACAAGATAAATTAAGAGAACAGCATTTTGTTTTAAATCTGTATGGAACTTCCTCGGAAAAGGACATTCAGAATATTTCTGATATGATTCAGTCTCATCATTTATCTGACGTGATTCACATCAATCAAGCTGTTTTTGGCGAAGAGAAAGAGAGAATACTTCTCGATTCTGATTTGTTTGTAATGACTTCCCGATTTGAAGGTCAGCCAATGGGACTGTTAGAAGCACTATCCTATGGACTTCCCTGTCTGATAACAGAAGGAACATATATGCTTCAGGAAATTGATAAATTTCAGGCAGGATGGACAGCGGATACAACAATTGATAGCATTCAGCAAGCATTATTAAAGATGCTTGCTGAAAAAGAGGTGTTCCAGATAAAAGGAAAAAATATTCTGCAATTAGCTAAAAACTATGATTGGGAAAGAATAGCTGAAATGAGCCACACGAAATATGGTGAATATATATGAAGTTGTTTAAGAGTTATGATTTTAATACTTTAATATCATGTTTATTTCTTTTTCAGTATTCGTTATTGATGGGAATTATGAAAATAATTCCGTCAATGATTGTCATTCTCGTTTCAAGTATCTTTCTTATGACAATTTTGTTTTTCAAGAATATAAAACGTGAAATGAACAATCAAAAAGTTGTTTTTTTTGTGTTTTTTATGGCTTTTATAGAAATAGTGAAGGTTTTTTGGGGGTCACATATTAGTTTGCTTTTATATGGCATTGCAATTCCAATACCAGCACTGCTTTGTTTTTTGTATAAAATTGATTTCTCAGATTTTCTTGATATTTCTTATAAACTTTCATATGTAAACTTTATCATAAATATATTGATTCCATTCACCAAAGCTTATGATTATATGCGGTATGGTTATGGCATGATTGTTACACCTATTTTCATTATGTTGCATTATTTAAAGTATTCCAAATTATCCAATCGAGATTTAGTGGTTGTTATCATTACAATTGTAGCTGTTTTTCTATATGGCGGAAGGGGTCCATTTTTGACATTGGTATTGTTTTTTGCTGGTTACATTTTAATATTTTATACAGGAAGATATGTGGCTAAACTTGTTGCAGTATTTAGTTCAATTTTAATATATATAAATGTTGCTTCCATCATTGATTTGTTCTATCAATTGACAGTTGTTATCGGCATACGTTCTTATGCAATTGCTAAATATCGTTTACAATTGAGAAAGGGATTAGCTGCTGCCTCCTCCAGTAGGGATGGGCTTTATGAAACGGCAATTGAAAAATTTAAAGAACATATTTGGTTTGGTAATGACATTAGTTTAGCAGTTCAAGGAGACTATGTCCATAATCTTTTTCTGCAAGTAGCACAAGATTTTGGAATTATTGGAATTTTTGCTCTTCTCTTTTTCTTAATTTTTGCAATTAAAAAAATTACTAATAAAAATTTACCATTAAATTATCGTCTTTGCTTATGGAGTTTGTTTTCCATTTCTTTTGGAAGATTAATGGTTAGTTCAGTGTATTGGAAACGTCCAGAATTCTGGATGTTGATTTCTTTGTGTCTTGTGGACTCATATTATGATGCTAGTAAAAAAACAAGTGAGGTGATTGGCAGTGAATGTTTATAGTATGTTATCATTTCTTCCAGATAAAATGTATTTGAATTTGATGTATTATCATCATTTTCATAAATTCCCTGATTGGAATAATCCTCAGACTTTCAATGAAAAATTACAGTGGCTGAAACTCTATGACCGTCGACCAGAATATACAATTATGGTAGATAAGGTAAAAGCTAAAAAATATGTTGCTCGAAAAATAGGCACACAACATATTATTCCTACCCTGAAGGTGTATAGAAGTGCTGATGAAATCAATCTTGATGAACTTCCAGAGCAGTTTGTTCTGAAATGCAATCATGATTCCCATAGTGTCTATATATGCAAGGACAAATCAAAATTTGATTTTGAAAAGGCAAAAGAGGGATTGACAAGAGGAATGCAAAGGAGTGGCTTCACCTATGGCAGGGAGTATCCCTATAAAGACGTTCCTCCTCGAATTCTGGCAGAAAAATATATGGATGATAATGGTCATGTCCCAATAGATTACAAGGTATACTGTTTCAATGGTGTTCCATATAAGGTAATGCTTTGTTTGGATAGAGACAAGCAATCCGCTACAAAATTTTATTCATTTGATAAGAACTGGCATTTATTGAGACATAACAGGCTTGGAAAAGCTGCACCAAGAGGATTTACACTTCCAAAGCCTGCCAATTTCGAAAAAATGTTTGAATATGCAGCACTGTTTTCAAAGGGAATCCCATTTTTGAGGGTCGATTTTTACGAAGTAGGAGGACAGCTTTATTTCGGAGAGTTGACCTTTTATCCTGATTCAGGTTTTGACAGTGCCATTCTTCCCGAAATTGACAAGTTGTATGGTAGTATGATTCAACTACCTAAAAAACGAAGATAGAATAAAGGAGACTTTGATTTATGAAAATTGCAGTTGTTGGTGCTGGAAATGGTGGATGTGCAGTCGCAGGAGATATGGCATATCGTGGATTGGACGTAACACTGATTAAAACTTCCAATGCAATGCATGACGATAATTTTGAATATTTACTGAAAAATGATGGTAACATCACTTTATATGATTTTGGTGACAATGGTTGTATGAATCCTACTGCCGAAAATCAGGTAATCAAAAAGGGAAAAATTGCAAAAGTAACTCGTGATATTTCAGAAGTGCAGAATATGGATGTTGTAATTATTTATGTACAAACGAATTATCACGAAAGTGTGATTCAGCGAATTTCTCCTTATGTAAAAGATGGACAGCTTTATATTATCAATCCAGGATATTTTTCTACAGCATTTATGTTAAAATATTGTCATGGCAAGAAAATTACCATTATAGAAGCACAAAGTTCTTTCATTGATTGTCGTATTTCTGAACCTGGCAAAATTAGGGTAGGTTTTCGGAATGTAAGAAATCCCTTGGGAATTTATCCTCATAAAAATATAGAAAGTGCAAAAGTGATTTTAGAAAAGTTAGGTTTTCCATTTGTATATTTAAATCATGTAGCTGAAGCAGCTCTGCATAATCCAAATTTAATCGTTCATACAGTAGGAGCGCTTTTGAGTATGCCTATGATTGATATGGAAAAAGAAAATTTTTGTATGTACCATTCTTCTTTCACCGAACATGTATGGAGTGTGTTGGAAGCACTTGATAAAGAAAAAATGGACATCTTGGAAAAATTGGGATGCCGTCGGATTCCTTATGTAGAGGCTTGTAAATTTCGTAATTCTTTGGACGAAACTGAAAATGCAAAGCAAGTGTTTTTTGAATATGCAGCAATGCCAACAAGAGCGAAAGCACCTTCCAGCGTCAATTCAAGATATGTAACAGAAGACGTTCCACAAGGATTGGTTATGTTGGAAACTCTTGGTAATATTTTACAGGTTCATACCCCCATATGCAGTGCATTGATTTCCATTGCCTCTGCTGCTTTGAATCAAAATTTCAGGGAAACGGGAAGAACTGTTGAAAAATTGGGCATAGAAAATATTCATGAAATATTAAATGACAGCAACTAACAAATGTAGGAGGTATATCATGAACATCAAACAGACAGCGCCTTACAAATTTGCATATGGAATTTATGCAAAATATTTTGTGAAAAGTAAAAGTGAATGGTCGTCGGAAAAGCGTGTCAAAAAGCTGATGGATTTGTACGAAGCAAAACAGGGGTATCGTTTTGATATACATCATCCCCAATTGTTTACAGAAAAAATTCAATGGTATAAAGAATTTTATCGTCCTGAAGGTTTAGTCAATGTTGTTGATAAATTCCTTTTCAAAAACTATATTGCCAGTAAATTGGGCAGAGGGTATACACTCCCTATCTATGGAATGTGGACTGACTTATCCTCATTAGAAAGGGACTGGTCAAAACTTCCTGAAACTTTTGTGTTAAAATCCAATTGCCAAAGTGATGGAAATTTTATTAAAATCATTCATAAAAAGAGTGCAGTTAATTTCAATGAACTAAAAAAAGAACTCAAAGAATGGCTTGACCCGAAAAAATTACTAATCAATTCCTTTTGTTCTGCCTATCATACTTGCGTTCCCAGAATTTTAGCGGAGAAATATGAAGAAAATATTGCTGGACAGCTTTTTGATTATAAAGTATATTGTTTTAGTGGAGAACCTTATTCAATTTGCGCTTCTAAAAATCACTTCAATGATGAATGGTATCCAATTACATATTATGATTTAGAATGGAATAAACTAGGACTTCAAAGTGGAAATCATAAAACTGATGACATTGAGCCGCCCCACCATTTAGAAGAAATTTTACAGATTTCAAAAAAATTATCTGCTGATTTTCCATTTGTAAGAGTAGATTTTTTTGATACTCCCAAAAAATTGTATCTTGCTGAAATGACATTATACCCTGGGGGAGGATTTTTTAACTATCACCCTGCTACATTTGATAAAATCATGGGCGATTTATTCATTATCCCCGAAAATCAATAAGGTGATATAATGGCGAACAACAGAATTAAAAAACTAAAGCTCAATACTATTACCTCGCTGATTTTGCAAATTACGAATGTTGTTTGTGGATTTATTCTTCCCCGATTGATATTGGGCGCATTTGGTTCAGATGTCAATGGTCTTGTGAATAGTGTCACACAGTTTCTTGGAGTGATTTCCCTGCTTGATTTGGGAGTCGGTGCAGTGGTGCAGTCCTCTCTTTATAAGCCACTTTCCGAGAATGACAAAGAATCTATCAGCAAAATTTATGTTTCAGCAAATAAATTTTTCAGGCGGTTAGCTGAAATCATGCTTGTATATATTGCCATCTTGCTGTTTGTCTATCCTTTGTTTGTGAATCAAAATTTTGGGCATTTATATACAGCGACGTTGATAGTAGCTATTAGTATCAGCAGTTTTGCACAGTATTTTTTTGGCATTGTCAATGCCCTGCTGATTTCTGCCGACCAAAAGGGATATGTCTCTTATTCTGCGAGAATTATTGTTTTAATTTTGAATACAGTTGCCTGTACCATTATGATAAAATTAGGCGGTTCAATTCAAATGGTGAAACTGACAACATCATTGATATTTGTTGCAAGACCACTTTTTTTGAATTGGTATGTCAGAAAGCATTATGATATTGACAGAAAAATTACTTATACTGAAGAACCCATCAAGCAAAAATGGAACGGCATGGCACAGCATTTTGCTTCATATGTGCTGAGTGGAACAGATAACATTGTTTTGACGATTTTTTCTACTCTTGCCAATGTTTCGATTTATTCTGTCTATAACCTTGCTATTTCAGGGGTAAAAAATCTTGTGTTTTCTTTGACAAATGGCTTTCAATCAATCATGGGCGATATGCTGGCAAGAAAAGAGTATGATAAATTAAAGCAATTTTTCTCTTATACGGAATGGATTCTGCATACAGGAACAACTTTGATATTTGGTTGTACAGGAGTGTTACTTGTTTCATTTGTGAAAGTTTATACAAATGGCATAGATGATGCAGATTATGTCCAGCCTTTATTTGCAGTTTTGATTACGATTGCAAATGCGGGGCATTGTCTGAGACTGCCATATAACATTATGATTCTTGCCGCAGGACATTATAAGCAGACACAAAGCAATTATATCATAGCCATGCTTCTGAATATTGTAATTTCGATTGCAACTGTGAAAATTTGGGGACTGATAGGGGTTTCCATAGGAACTTTGGTTGCTATGACATATCAGACAGTATGGATGGCATGGTATGATTCTAAAAATATCATCAACTGGTCGTTTGAGAATTTTATGAAACAGTGTGGAGTTGATATTTTAACTGTGATTCTTGCGAGTCTGATTACTTTTAAGATACCATTGCTTTCTGTTTCCTATCAGGCATGGTTTTTACAGGCTGTGGAAGTATTCGCTTGCTGGTTAGTAATTGTTATAGTAGTGAATCTGATTTTTTATAGAGAAAAATTGAATTTTGCGATTGATAAAATAAAGAAAAAATTAGTAAAAAATTGAAAGAAAGGTATTGACATGAGAAATGAAATCTGCGAAAATCTTAACAGAACAGAACAGCTTGAAAACTGTTCATTTGCGAAAACTATTTTAATGATAATCATTGTTTTTTATCATAGTATTTTATTTTGGAAAGGTAATTGGTTTGATACCATTGAACCAGTATATTCTTGTAAATCATTAGGAGTTTTGGCTGAATGGCTTAACACTTTTCATATCTATGCATTTACCTTAATTTCAGGATATATTTTCTATTACATTAAATTTGAGAAGCATGGTTATCAAATTGCTTTGTCATTTATAAAAAATAAATTTAAAAGATTGATAATTCCATATGCTTTTGTTTCTGTTATTTGGGTAATCCCTATTTCTATTTATTTTTTTCATTATGATGTATCAGGAATATTAAAAAAATATATATTGGGGGTTTCGCCAAGTCAGCTTTGGTTCTTGTTAATGTTGTTCCATGTTTTCTGGATATGCAATTTTCTTTCAGATTTTTTTATGAAGCGAAATGGTGTTTCTATTATGATTTTACTTCTTATGTATGGGGTAGGCATAGTAGGAGGACATATTTTCCCAAATGTATTTCAAATTTTTACAAGTTTGAGATATTGCATATTTTTCTTTATAGGTTTTAAATTCAGACAATATGATTTATTAAGATATTGTAATAGAAAAATAATTGTTGTTGGCTTTATAACAAACGTTTTGCTGTTTTTATTGTATGAATATTTAAGTGATTTTGATTCTTCTTTAATAACAATTTTTAATTTAGGAATCAATTTTTTGACAAATATAGTTGGAGCAGTTTGGATTTTTGCTCTATTACAGAATATAGCAAATAAAATTCATTTTAAAGAAAATCTGCTATTTATATTTCTAAGCAAAAGAAGTATGTGCATTTACCTTTTCCATCAACAAATTATTTATTTTTGTCTGTTTTATTTGAATGGTTTGGTAAATCCTTACATTAATTCAGTTTTAAATTTTTTCATTACGCTGGTAGTATCGAGTGTCCTATCAACAATTTTAATGAAATTTAAAATAACAAAATTTTTGATTGGAGAGAAATAAAATGATTTTAGTAACAGGCTCATCAGGCTTTATCGGAGCAAATCTTTGTGAACGGCTTTTGAAAGAAAATCCAGAATCAAAAATAATCGGCATTGATAACATGAATGACTACTATGATGTTAGTTTGAAGGAATATCGTTTGAAGAAGTTACAGGCATATCCAAACTTTGAATTTATCAAGGGAGATATTTCAGACAAAGAACTGATTTTCAGTCTGTTTGAAAAATATCATTTTGACATTGTGGTAAATCTGGCAGCACAGGCAGGAGTCCGCTATTCGATTGAAAATCCTGATGTTTATATCAATTCCAATATCATTGGATTTTATAACATTGTTGAGGCTTGCCGACATTATCCTGTTGAGCATTTGGTTTATGCAAGTTCGTCAAGTGTGTATGGCGGAAACAAGAAGATTCCGTTCAGCACAGATGATAAGGTGGACAATCCTGTTTCACTTTATGCCGCTACCAAAAAAAGCAATGAATTGATAGCACATTGTTACAGTAAACTCTACAACATCCCGACAACTGGACTGCGATTTTTCACTGTCTATGGCGAAGCTGGAAGACCAGACATGGCATATTTTGGATTTACAAATAAACTTGTCAAGGGTGAAACGATTCAGATTTTCAATTATGGCAACTGTCAGCGTGATTTCACCTACATAGATGATATTGTTGAAGGTATCGTCAGGGTGATGCAGAAAGCCCCTGAAAAGAAAAATGGTGAAGATGGACTTCCAATTCCTCCGTATGTTTTGTATAATATTGGTGGTGGACAGCCTGAAAATTTGCTTGACTTTGTGCAGATTCTGAGTGAAGAGTTGATTCGTGCAGGTGTTCTTCCGGAAGATTATGATTTCGATGCTCATAAAGAACTTGTACCTATGCAGCAAGGCGATGTTTCTGTTACTTATGCAGATTCTTCAGCTTTGGAACGTGACTTCGGATTCAAGCCCACAATTTCGCTCCGTGTGGGATTGAGAAATTTCGCTGAATGGTACAAAGACTTTTATATGAAAGGTTGATTAAAAATGAAGATAGCAGTAGCCGGAACAGGATATGTCGGCTTATCACTTGCTGTATTGCTTGCACAGCACAATGAAGTAACAGCAGTTGACATTATTCCTGAAAAAGTTGATTTAATAAACAGCAGGAAATCCCCGATTCAGGACGATTATATTGAAAAATATCTTGCTGAGAAAAAACTGAACCTGACAGCCACGCTTGATGCAGAATCAGCTTACAAAAATGCAGATTTTGTCATCATAGCCGCCCCCACTAATTATGATAGTAAGAGAAATTTCTTTGATACGAGTGCAGTAGAATCTGTGATTGAACTGGTATTGAAATATAACCCCAATGCTATTATGGTTATCAAGTCCACGATTCCAGTTGGATATACGCAGTCTGTCAGAGAAAAATTCCAGACGGAAAATATCATATTCAGTCCTGAATTTCTCCGTGAGAGCAAAGCATTGTATGATAATCTCTATCCAAGCAGAATCATTGTCGGAACAGATATGAATGATGAAAGACTGATTCAGAGAGCTCATGAATTTGCGGAACTTTTGCAACAGGGCGCAATTAAACAAAATATTGATACTTTGTTTATGGGGGTTACAGAAGCCGAAGCAGTGAAGCTGTTTGCCAATACTTATCTTGCCTTGAGAGTCAGCTATTTCAATGAGCTGGATACTTATGCAGAGTTAAAAGGATTAGACACTCAACAGATTATTCAGGGCGTGTGTCTTGACCCAAGAATTGGCACACATTATAACAACCCAAGTTTTGGCTATGGCGGTTATTGTCTGCCGAAAGATACAAAGCAGTTGCTCGCCAATTATGCCGATGTTCCGCAGAATATGATGAGTGCTATCGTAGAGTCCAATCGTACCAGAAAGGATTTTATTGCTGACAGAGTGCTGCAAATGGCTGGATATTACAGTGCAAATAGCGACTGGTGTGCTGACAGTGAAAAATCTGTTGTCATTGGTGTGTATCGCCTGACAATGAAATCTAACTCTGACAACTTTCGTCAAAGTAGTATTCAAGGCGTTATGAAACGCATTAAAGCTAAAGGAGCAACTGTTATCATCTATGAACCGACATTAAAGGATGGAGAGACATTTTTCGGTAGTTTAGTTGTGAATGATTTGGAGAAATTCAAATCAGAATCTGATGCAATTATTGCGAATCGCTATGATTCGTGTCTGGATGATGTAACTGATAAGGTTTATACGAGGGACATTTTCAGACGGGACTAATACACTTGATGGAGAAAATCAAAAGCAACCCGAAAACAAAGAAAAAATTGGGATGGATGCTTATGGGCATCTCTCAGGGATTCCACATGAAAAAATCAGGATAATTTGTTAAAAATGGCAGAACAAAGAAAATCATCATCAAAGGAACAGAGAAACCGTTTTGCCTTCATCAAAAGGCGGCATTCCCAAAGTAAAAATCTCGTGTATAATAAAAGCTAAGCAACTCCATAGAGATGGATTTCTGCTTCTTTACAAGCGACTGGATAACGGAAAATTTCAGTGACCACGCAATGAAACGGAAGCTTTGCAGCTCATGCCGCAGCAAACCAGATGGTTAATGGAAGGCTTGAAAATTGAAAAGCCGGAAGCAATCCAAGAAGGAAAAAAGGAGCATTGTATTAACAACTTTTAGAAAAAATCATTGATTTTACTTGATTTTTCTGTCGTTTTGTGGTATATGGAAGTATCACAGAACGATGGGAGGAGTGCAGAATGTCAGAACAGGAAATTCAAAATATCGTACAGGCAAATACTGCACTCCGGAATGAAGTGGCAGTATTAAGAGAACAGCTTGCTCTTTTGCAGGAACAGTATGACTGGCTGAAAAAACAAGTCTTTGGCAGAAAAAGCGAACAGACTTCTGTCATTATGGA
>OCVV010901293.1_pt1 | contig 11447 bp, 6 predicted proteins | sample 1539721 | NCBI WGS metagenome assembly OCVV01 (sample SAMN02144230, study PRJEB22623) | gut metagenome | biome: sheep rumen | host: Ovis aries | place: New Zealand | reverse complement strand
TGAACGGCACAAAGGAAAATGGGTTTCTTGCCATGCCTGACAGTTCCCAACATGCCGATATCATTTACTTATGTTCGCCCAATAACCCGACTGGTGCAGTTTATTCCAAAGAACAATTGACAGAGTGGGTCAATTATGCCCTCGACCAGAAAGCAATTATCCTGTTTGATGCTGCGTATGAAGCGTATATTCGTGATGATTCATTGCCACATAGCATTTATGAAATTTCAGGGGCTGAATATTGTGCAATTGAAATCAATTCCCTTTCCAAAATGGCTGGTTTTACAGGTGTCCGCTGTGGCTGGACGATTGTGCCGGAAACATTGGTTTTAGATGGTGCTTCCCTGCATCATATGTGGTTCAGGCGAATGGCAACCAAATATAATGCCACTTCCTACATTATCCAGCGTGGCGCAGAGGCGGTATTTACTCCAGAGGGACAAAAAGCCGTGAAAGCTGATGTCAATTATTATATGGAAAATGCACATATCCTTAAAAAAGCCCTGCAAACTGCCGGAATTTTCACGACTGGCGGAGACAATGCGCCTTATATCTGGATGGAATGCCCTGACAATCTGGATTCATGGGAATTTTTCGACAAACTCCTTTCAATGTATGCAATCGCCGGTACTCCGGGGGTTGGATTCGGGACAAGCGGACAGGGATGGCTTCGGTTCTCATCATTTGGCACAAGGGAAACCATTCTTTCCGCCTCTGAACTGCTTGCAAAATTGTCATCTGATGAAATTTGTCATTTTTAACAAATTCGTATCTGAAACTTAATAATATTTAGTTTTGCAAACATCTTGACAGCATTTCTGCAATGTGCTATAATAAAAACTGAACAAAGGTGTTCATGGCAGTGTTTCCTGCTGTGAATGCCTTTTTCTTTTTTTCAGAAAATTCATAAGAAAGGCGGTATCTGATTTCATGGATAATTTCAGAAATGAATCACCTTACGAAAAACAGGGCTTGTATGACCCTCATTTTGAACATGAAAACTGTGGCATTGGTGCAATTGTGAACTTCAAAGGCGAACGTTCACGGTATGTTGTCGAAAATGCCCTCAGTATCGTTGAAAAACTCGAACACCGTGCCGGAAAGGATGCAGAAGGCAAAACCGGTGACGGTGTGGGAATTTTATTACAAGTCCCTCACGATTTCTTAAAGAAAGAAGCCGAAAAAGATAATATTTCTCTCGGTGCAGACGGTGAATTTGGTGTGGGAATGTTTTTCTTCCCTCAAAATGAACTCAAAAGAGAACAGGCGAAAAAGCTTTTTGAAATCATTGTCAAAAAGAACGGAATGCGTTTCCTTGGCTGGCGAATCGTTCCCACTTGCCCGAATGTCCTCGGACAGATGGCACTTGACAGTATGCCCTACATCATGCAGGGCTTTGTTGAAAAACCGCAGGAATGCGAAAAAGGGCTTGCATTTGACAGAAAGCTTTATGTTGCAAGAAGAGAATTTGAGCAGTCAAATGAAACAGTTTATGTCTGTTCGTTATCCAGCCGGACAATTGTTTATAAAGGTATGTTTCTGGTTGGTCAGCTCCGTGCATTCTATCCGGATTTACAGCAGGAGGATTTTATTTCCGCCATTGCTATGGTGCACTCTCGATTTTCTACCAATACAACCCCCAGCTGGCAGAAAGCACACCCGAACAGATTCATTGTGCATAATGGTGAAATCAATACTATCACTGGCAACGTTGACAAAATGTCAGCCCGTGAAGAAACAATGTCTTGCAAGGCTTTGGAACAGGATATGCATAAAATTCTCCCTGTTGTCAATACAGAGGGTTCAGACTCCGCAAGGCTGGATAATACCCTTGAATTTCTGGTGATGTCTGGAATGCCCTTGCCGTTGGCTGTCATGATTATGATTCCTGAACCTTGGAGCAGTAGCCGGACAATCTCAAAAGAAAAATACGACTTCTATCAATATTATGCTACCATGATGGAGCCTTGGGATGGTCCTGCTTCTATCATCTTTTCAGATGGTGAAGTCATGGGCGCAGTTCTCGACAGAAACGGTCTGCGTCCGTCAAGATATTATATCACTTCTGATGGGTTCTTGATTCTCTCCTCTGAAACTGGATGCATTGACATTCCTCCTGAAAAAATCATCAAGAAAGACCGTTTACGCCCTGCGAAAATGCTTCTTGTCGACACTCGTCAGGGGAGGTTGATTGATGACGAAGAAATCAAGAGCATTTTCGCCAACCGCAAACCCTACGGCGAATGGATTGACAGTCAATTGATTCGTCTGCATGATTTGCATATCCCCAATAAAGCCGTACAGACTTATTCCGGTGAAGAATTACTTCACCTGCAAAAGGCTTTCGGCTATACTTATGAAGATATTCGTGGGAATATCCTGTCAATGGCGAAAAACGGACAGGAAGGTATTTGTTCCATGGGCTCAGATATTGCCCTCCCTCCATTGGATTCTGAAAATCCGCCGTTATTCAACTATTTCAGGCAGTTATTCGCACAGGTAACAAATCCGCCGTTTGATGCTATCCGTGAGGAAAGTGTCACAGATGCGGCTATGTATATCGGCGAAGACGGCAATATTTTGGAGGAATGCCCCGAAAATTGCCACGTCCTCAAAGTCGAAAATCCTATCTTGACAGAAACTGATATGCTCAAAATCCGTGCAATCCATACTGACGGACTGCGTTCAGCTGTCATTCCGATTACTTACTATATTGGTACATCTTTGGAAAAAGCCATTGAACGGCTTTTCATTGATGCTGACAGGGCATACCGTGATGGTGCAAATATTTTGATACTCTCTGACCGTGATGTTGATGAATTTCACTGTGCAATTCCCTCTTTGCTTGCGGTTGCATCCCTGCAACAGCACCTTGTTTCTACCAAAAAAAGAACGGCGGTTGCTATCATCCTCGAAAGTGCAGAACCTAGAGAAGTACACCATTTTGCGACATTGATGGGTTATGGTGCTTGTGCAGTCAATCCGTATTTAGCTCATGAAACTATCAAGAACCTGATTGAAACCGGAATTCTTGACAAGGATTTCTATGCTGCGGAAAATGACTATAATTATGCTATTTTACACGGAATTGTGAAAATTGCCTCTAAGATGGGGATTTCTACAATCCAATCTTATCAGGGTTCAAAACTCTTTGAGGCTGTCGGCATTGCTCCGGAAGTCATTCAGAATTATTTCAAGGGGACAGTCAGCAGAATCGGCGGTATCGGTTTGAAAGAAATCAGCAGGCGCACGGAATTACTGCACAGAGAAGCTTTTGACCCGCTCGGAATGCATACGGATTTGAATGTACTCAGCTCCGGCAGTCATAAAATCAGAAGCGGTAAAGAACAGCACCTCTACAGACCTGAAACAATTCATTTATTGCAGAAAGCTGTCTGGACTGGTGATTATGAAGTATATAAACAATATGCCCAGTGTCTCAACAATGAAGAACAGCAGATGACTATTCGCAGTCTGTTGGATTTCCGCTTTGATGAATCGCAAAGCATCCCAATTGAAGAAGTGGAATCTGTAGAAAGTATTTGTCACCGTTTCAAGACTGGTGCAATGTCCTACGGTTCAATTTCCCAAGAAGCACATGAATGCTTAGCCGAAGCCATGAACCGCATCGGCGGAAAATCCAATTCCGGTGAAGGCGGTGAAAGTCCTGAAAGATTACAGTCTGAACGTTGTTCAGCAATTAAACAGGTTGCCTCTGGTCGTTTCGGTGTGACATCAGAATATCTTGTATCAGCAAAGGAAATTCAAATCAAGATGGCGCAGGGCGCAAAACCGGGGGAAGGCGGTCACCTGCCGTCGGGAAAAGTTTATCCTTGGATTGCCAAAACTCGCCATTCCACGGCAGGAGTCGGGTTAATCTCTCCGCCACCACATCATGATATTTATTCAATTGAAGATTTGGCGCAGTTGATTTATGACCTGAAAAATTCCAACCGTGATGCAAGAATTTCTGTGAAACTTGTTTCGGAAGCTGGTGTCGGAACGGTTGCCGCTGGTGTTGCCAAAGCAGGCGCACAAGTCATCCTGATTTCAGGCTTTGACGGCGGAACAGGCGCAGCCCCCGGAAGTTCCATTTATCATGCTGGTTTACCGTGGGAACTTGGACTTGCTGAAGCTCATCAGACTTTGATTTTAAATCATCTCCGTTCCCGTGTGATTCTGGAAACAGACGGCAAATTGATGACCGGAAGAGACGTTTTAATTGCTGGTTTGCTGGGTGCGGAAGAATTCGGATTTGCAACAGCTCCCCTTGTGGCTATGGGTTGTGTGATGATGCGTGTGTGCAATCTGGATACTTGCCCCATGGGCATTGCTACGCAGAATCCCGAACTCCGGAAACGTTTCAAGGGAAAGCCGGAATATGTTATCAATTTCATGCATTTCATTGCGCAGGAATTGAGGGAATACATGGCGAAACTCGGCATTCGTACCGTTGAGGAACTTGTGGGAAGGACGGATTTATTGTGCAGAAGAAAAGGTGCTGAAAATATCGATTTGTCTGCAATCCTCCACCCTGATTTTGCACAGAAAACAGAACATTTCAACCCTGAAAACGTCTATGATTTTGAACTTGAAAAGACCGCTGATGAAACTATGCTCCTGAAACAGCTCAGCAGTGCCATGAAGAAAAAACAGGCGAAAACAATTTCTGTTCATATCAGCAATACTGACAGAAGTTTCGGGACGCTGTTCGGCTCGGAAATTACAAAGCGTTTCGGGGAACAAGCTCTTGAAAATGATACCTATGTTGTCAATTGTACAGGCACAGGCGGTCAGAGTTTCGGCGCATTCATCCCAAAAGGATTAACATTGAATCTTGTCGGTGATGCAAATGACTATTTCGGAAAGGGGCTTTCCGGCGGTAAGCTTATTCTCACACCTCCCGCAAATTCTGCATTTGAAGCGGAATCCAATGTCATTGTGGGAAATGTTGCGCTTTATGGTGCAACTTCCGGAGAAGTTTACATCAATGGCATTGCTGGGGAGCGTTTCTGCGTGAGAAATTCAGGGGCATTCGCTGTTTGTGAGGGTGTCGGCGACCATGGCTGTGAGTACATGACAGGCGGTCGGGTTGTCATTCTCGGCGAAACAGGCAAGAATTTTGCTGCTGGTATGTCTGGCGGTATTGCCTATGTTCTGGACGAAAAGCACAATCTTTATATGAAACTCAACAAAGAACTTGTTTCTCTTGAAACTGTCTCCGAAAAATACGACGTTCAGGAACTGCGCTCTCTGATTGAAGCACATTTCAAGGCTACCAATTCCCCCAAAGCAAAACGAATTCTTGATAATTTTGAAACTTATCTGCCTTTATTCAAACGGATTATTCCGCATGATTATGCTAAAATCCGCCGTAATATCCTCGAACTTGAAGAAAAAGGCATGAACAGCGAACAAGCAGAAATTGAAGCATTTTTCAGATGTCACAAGGAGGATGAATAATCATGGGTAAACCTACCGGATTTCTGGAATTTAACAGGGTGGATTGTCCGGCACAATCCCCCGAAGAACGTATTCAGCATTGGAATGAATTTCATCAGCCACTTCCTCTTGAACAGCGCAAAGAACAAGCAAGCCGGTGTATGGACTGCGGTGTTCCGTTCTGTCAGAATGGACAGATACTTTGTGGGATGCTTTCCGGCTGTCCTCTTCATAATCTCATTCCGGAATGGAATGACCTGCTTTATCAGGGGAAAATTGAACAGGCTCTTGCTCGTCTTCTCATGACGAACAATTTCCCTGAATTCACGTCAAGGGTATGTCCTGCACTCTGCGAAAAGGCTTGTACTTGCAGTATCTATGATAACCCTGTTTCCGTGCGTGACAATGAATATACTATCATTGAATACGGCTTTGCAAATGACCTTCTGAAATCCACTCCCCCGACAGTACGAAGCAATAAAAAAATTGCTGTCATTGGTTCAGGTCCTGCTGGGCTTGCTTGTGCGGATACACTCAATCATAGGGGGCATTCCGTCACGGTCTATGAACGCTCCGACAGGGCGGGCGGTCTGCTGATGTACGGCATTCCTAACATGAAATTGGAAAAAACAATTGTCGAACGCCGTACAAACCTCATGCAAGAAGAGGGCGTGGAATTCGTTCTTAATTGTGAGGTGGGAAAAGATATTTCCGCTGAACAGCTCCTGCAAAATTATGATGCCATTATTTTGGCTTGTGGTGCTTCTCATCCTAGAGATATTACAGCTGACGGCAGAGATGCAGACGGTATTTTCTTTGCGGTGGATTTTCTCAAATCCACTACAAAAAGCCTGCTTGACAATCATTTACAGGAGGGAACTTTCATTTCTGCAAAAGACAAACACGTTGTCGTCATTGGTGGCGGTGATACTGGTAACGACTGCGTAGGAACGGCGGTTCGTCATGGGTGTGCTTCTGTCGTACAATTGGAAATGATGCCGAAATTGCCCGATTCCCGTGCAGAGGATAACCCTTTTCCTGAATACCCTCGTATCTGTAAAACTGATTACGGTCAGGAGGAGGCAACCGCTATTTTTGGACATGACCCCAGATTGTATCAGACTACTGTCAAGGAATTTATCAAGGACGATTCCGGAAAGCTTTGTGGTGTAAAAACTGTCAAACTCCATTTTGAAAAAGAAAATGGGCGGTTGATTCCTCATGAAATTGAAGGCAGTGAAGAAATTTTACCATGTGAACTGTGCCTGATTGCTGTCGGGTTTTTGGGGTGTGAGACCAATATTCCCGAAATGTTCGGGGTGTCAGTGGATGACAGAACCAACGTGAAAACTGCTCCCGATTCCCATGCTACTGACATTCCTAAGGTATTTACCGCCGGAGATATGCACATCGGACAATCTCTCGTTGTTCGTGCTATCAAAGAGGGCAAAAATGTTGCTACTGAGGTAGATGCTTTCTTGATGGGCTATACTAATTTACCATTCGTCAAATAACCTGACATTCTCCGACAGAAATTTTTCTGCCGGAGAATTTTGATTTATTGCTGTTCCGAAAGATACAGATTTACACGGCTTTCAATCATTTCAGCGCATTTTTCAGCGGTCTGGTCTTCGGAAAAATACATTTCGGCTTCTTCGGTGATGATATTAGTAATATAGGGGTCATTATTGGTATACATTCTGACATTTTCGAGATAGTCGCCTAATTCTTTTATTTCGGTTTCTGATGCATAGCTCATAAATGGTGTGGGAACAGTTGCGCCTTTCAAATAGCTTTGCATGGTACTGCGCAAAAGTGGCAATGTCTGGTTGTTGTTTCTCAAACAAATTCTTGCCTGTCGTTGAGCGGATAATTGCGCCATGATAAATTCCCATACCGGTTTTGCTTGGGTGGAATAGCTTGTTAGTGCAACGGTATAATTCATACGGTAACGTCCGCCGTTTCCACCGGAAGTATCGGGATAACCTACAAATGTAACATCCTCATCTTTGAAAAATCCGTGGTGGTGATTATGATAATCAATAGGGTTACAGATGGAAAACGGGTCAAGCAATGCACCACCTTCATTCAATTTTTTGTAATATTGTGCGTAATAATCTTGTTCCTCGCCCAACAGCTCCTCTTTCGTCTGGAAACTGCCTGCCAATTCCAACAGCTTGACGAAACTTTCACAATTGAAATGGCTGGTCATGTCGTTGCGGTCAATGAATGCTTCCTGACTGCCTGTCAAGAAATGGTTCGTCATTTCTTCCCTTGATGTAATCGGTAATAATTCCATATCATCGGGGAGCTGTTCAATCATGGAAATATATTCATCTGGGGTTCGCCCCTGTTGTGTGCCAACAATTTCCGTTTTGGCTATGTTGGTATCCAAAGTGAAACTAAAGCCGATTTCTTCTAATTTATCGCCTTTTTTCATGCCGTCAATGAGATTCATGTAATAATCATTGGGATTGAAACGCTCGTCATTTTCCAGCATGGGTGCAAGGTCTTCCAGAAGTCCCTTGTTGGAAATTTGCTGATACGGCATGAAATCCATACAAATCATATCGGGAACAATGCCATTCATGAGGTCATTTTCAAAGGCTTCAAGGGCTTTCGGGTCGATATTGATTTTATAATTTCCGTCTACATAATATTCGTCATAATCTGCAATCGGGTAATCATTAGCATAGTCTTTCATGATAATGTGGTAATCCGTTTGTGACTGGTTAAATTCGCAGACATCATGCACTAATTTTGGATGGATACCCACACCAGCCAATGAAATAAACTGCACGTTCTTCAATTCCTCGTCTGTGCGTGGACGGAGCGTGTAATATTCCATTCTGCCCCCATCAGGGAAATACTCAATAATAAATTCACTGTTCGGAATTGCATAAGCATCAAAAACATCATCAGGCAAATCAGAATTTCGATAATCCACAATCTCTTTCAAAGTACCATTCTCGTCAATGCTTTCAATGTCAGTTTCCGTACAGCAATATAATTCATGTTCACTGCCTTGCATGATTTTTCTCGTATGGGCTGGAATATCGCAAAATTTTCCGCTTGTCATTGTGTCTGCATCAAAATAATACAATTGGTTTGCGTTTCCTTCCGCAGTGGCTACCAGTGCATAGATTTTTCCCGACTTGCCAACCACTAAATCATTACAAAATCCCATGTCAAAGGGAATTTTCCCGATTAGCTGAAAATTTTCATCCATGATATTCACATTATATGAGCCGTCCTCCATATCATCAGCGATAAAATACCATCTGCCTTGTGAATCCATGATGGTATTCAATCGGCTCAATTCCAATGTGGGGACGGTTTCGGGGAGCATGATTTCTTCCGTGACCTGCAAATTATCGTCATAAATTTCCATGACTCGCTGAATGCCGTCATAGATAGTCTGACTGCCCTTTTTTTCAACAATGATATTGTACAGGGCGCATAATCTGCCGTCGGGGAGCTGTGTGGCATAGGCTGGGGCGTGTGGCTGATTCTTCTGAAATTCGGTATAGGTCTGCTGTTCGGGGTCATAGAGATACATTCTGGAACTGCTGGTCGATTTCCAATATGTCATGATGATACCTTTTGACGTGACAGCAATTGGGTCAGCTCTCATCCCCTGCATATTGAGTTCTTCTGCCACATAGGATGTTGTCAAGTCCATTTCCAACGTTGCGCCTTTTTTGGCTGATTTGTTTTTTGTGATGAGCTTGTCACATCCGCTGAACATCATGACGGAAATCATACAAGCTGTGATTGTTGCAATCCATTTTTTCATGTGCAATCCCTCCTGATTGTTTTTACTTTCAATACAAATCAGAGGGGTATTTTCTGACACTTTTTCAAAAATTTGTCTGTCTGCACAAATATTCAATTTTATATTTGTGGTGTTTTCACAAAATTATTTTTTCTCCTTTGTTGCACGTTTCCATGCAAAAAACGCTGATTTTCCAAGGGCGATAAAGGAGGTCTTTATTTATGTATTATCTGATTGAACCGAATAACAAAATCACTTCACAGCAGGGAACGCTTAATGTCAAAGGTCAGGCGGAAATTTTCGCTGATACCGCTTCTGATATTCCTCAGCCCCGTACCAACTGGACAGGTGGTTCGATTGCTTATGTGATTGCAACCGGTACTTTCTATATGCTCAATTCATCAGGGGCGTGGATAAATCAGGACGATTTCACCGAACTGGAATTTCCTTCTGAAACTGAGGATTGAAAAATGGAGGGATTGTATGCAACTTTGGGAAATGCTGAAAGCCAGTAAAAATATTCCCGTCTCTGACCCCATGGCTGTGCTGTGGGGTCAAAGACATAAAATCACCAATTTTTCGGAGCTTTCTGGTGCTCCTCCACTGACTTTCAACAGCGTAGCCGGAAAAATGGCGGATTACCGCATTCATGGAAATACAAACGGCGTTGGTATTCTTGACATGACTTCCAAAAAATATCAGATTCCTGTCACAGTTTCCAATGGCACAAAATCTGTAACAACCTGCATCAATATCGGGGATACTCCGCTTGATTCGGGCGAATATTTAAGCTATCAGGAACAGAAAATCTATAAAAATGTCCCTGTTCCCATCACATTGGCAGATGCTTCCGCAAAATTTTATGGTGTCAACATTTTAATCCAAAATGGTACAGTTTCTGCTTATGGTACTTGCAAATACAACACTGTTATGACACTTTATGAGGGTATCGTATATCTGGGGGCAAATGTTAATACAGTCTCAATTCAGACGAATCATGCTTTCAAACTGACAAAGGGAATGACTTACCAATTTTCTGGTATTTCTGTGACACAAGGATATATTGGGCTGTTAGTGGGAAAAAGTTATGCTTCAATAAACAACAAGCAAAATCCGGCAAAAAGAATTTTGTCCGGTGAGTCATTCGCTGTGGAAAATGATGATATTTATTGTATGCCGATATTCCACGAATATTTAGACGAAATTTATAATCTGGAAAATGCACCCTATCTGGCTCATGTTGTACCGTTTCCGGCTCGTTTTCCTCAGCTGGTTACGCTTTCAGGAACAAATATTCTTTCCGTCGGCACAACTCCACAGCCTGAAAAAATTTATCTCAAATATGGAACAGGATAATTTTTCTGTCGTATTGTCACCCTGTGAAAAATCTTCACGGGGTGTTTTTGTGAACAATTTTGAATATTATTCACAATTATGATTGACTTATCTTGAAATTTGTGGTATAATAGAATTATTAAAATCAGAATGGAGGTCATTGGCATGGCAAAAATTTTGACAGTTTATTACTCCCGCAAGGGCGAAAATTATTGGAACGGCTCGATTAAAAATATTTCCAAGGGAAATACCGAACGTGTGGCAGAATTCATTCAGAAGGCTGTGGGCGGTGATTTGTTCGAAATTGAAACCGTCCGCACATACTCGCCCGATTATATGACCTGCTTTGAAGAGGCAAAACAGGAACACCATGAGAGGGCTCGTCCTGAACTGAAAAATTATCCTGACAATCTTGATGACTATGACACGATTTTTGTCGGCTATCCCAACTGGTGGGGCACTTGTCCGATGTGCGTTTTCACATTCCTTGAAAAATATGACCTGACTGGAAAGACTATTATTCCTTTCTGCACCAATGAGGGAAGCGGACTTGGTGTCAGTGAGTATGATTTACAAAATATCTGCACAGGTGCAATCCTCAAAGATGGTATTTCCATTCATGGCGCAGATGCCGAACAATTAGAGGAAAAAGTTGCTGTATGGGCTAAAAGCTCCTTATAATCCCATGAATTTTCCATTTTGTACATAACGTCCTCCCCCGCCTAAAAAGGCGGGGGCTTCCTGTTTAACCAGTCTGACACTCTGTAATTTGGCAGAGATGCTGTAGTAGTACAGGCTAACCCCATGCGTCCCACGGTTATGACAAATTTGCTTGCAATCTCTCGCTTTGCACATGTTACATCCCGACTGACTACGGGAAAAAGAGGTCAATTTG
>OCVV011343107.1_pt1 | contig 11448 bp, 9 predicted proteins | sample 1539721 | NCBI WGS metagenome assembly OCVV01 (sample SAMN02144230, study PRJEB22623) | gut metagenome | biome: sheep rumen | host: Ovis aries | place: New Zealand | reverse complement strand
CTTCTAGTCTTATCTTCTTTTATCTCTTTTACGTGAATTTTTGATATTTTCTTTCTTTTCTTCACGTCTCTTAACGCCTGGTTTAGTGTATTCTTTGTGTTTCTTTAGTTCAGAAGGGACACCACTCTTAGCAACTTTCATTTTGAATCTTCTTAAAGCTCCATTTAAGTCACCATTTTTAACTTCTACTTTTGTCATTACAACTTCCCTCCTTCCAATAACCAATGATATTATAATACAACTTATTCACCCATGCAAGTACTTTTTTGCACATAAAAGACGAGAATTACTCGTCTTTATCCTCGTCCTCGTCTTCTTCGTCATCTTCATCTTCAAGATCACCTAATTCATCACTAAAGTCATATGTTTTAGTATTCATTAGATCTTCAAGAGCTTCATCTACATCTACAACTTCACTTTTATCTACGTGTTCTTCTTTTTCATCTTCTTTTTCATCTTCAATAATAGAACTTTCAAAGATATAATCATCATCTAAAAGTGAATTAGCTTCATTCTTTGATAGTTTATCTTCTTCTTTTATTTCAGTGTCTTCTTCAACTTCTTCATCTTCTTCAGAGTCACTATCATCTTCGTTATAATATTCGTCATAATACTTTTCTTCTAATTTTTTATAACGATCTTTCTTAGCTTTCTTTTCAGCCTTTTTCTTAATTTTTTGTTCTTTCTTTAATTCTTCTTTTTTAGGATCTTTCTTTCTAAATAGAAGAATACCAGATACAACAATAATAATTATAGCAACTACAATAATAACAATAACTATAATAGTTTTGTTGTCTTTTTTCTCTTTTCCTTCTTCTTCCTCTTCACCAGTTATAACATTACCATCTTTATCAAATTTAATCTTACCAGATTTGATATCTTCCCAAATAGTTGGATAGGCTTTCTCAAATTCGTCTTCATCCATCTTTTGTTCTTTTTCATTAGCATCAATAAATGTAATAGATTTATCTTTATATTTTTTAACAATAATAGCATCATCCGGAAGTCTTACAACAGTTAAATTGTAAGTAGTTGTATTATCTTTATTAACACTAGTAATTTCAATAGTAATTTTATTTTCACCAGTTGCTAATGCTTCAGCACCATTAATAACAATTTCAGCATCTTCATCTTCAGCTTTATATTCAATATAATCAATTAACTTTTCAACTGAATTAGGGACACTTATAGTGTAATCTAATTTATCACTCTTGAATTGAGGATCTAAATGGTAGTCCCCAATTGTTAAACTTTCTAATTTAGAAGAATTATATTTAGTTTCACCTCTTATAATTCTAAAAGTATAAGTATCTTTATTAGAGCCATCTTCACTTGTTACAACCAAAGTTACTTTATTGTCACCTTTTTGAAGATTACTAGCTTTTACAGAAGTAGAACCTCTAGAAATATCAATTTTATCATCTGCTTCAGCAACTATAGAACATCTATCACATGTATAATTAAAAGTTACTGAAATAAGAGTATCTTTAAGATTATATACAGTATAGTCATATGTATCTTTATTGAATGTTGGATACATTGATCCTTGACTAACAGTCAAAGCAGATATCTTTGAGTCAGTTTTAAGCGATGGTTTACCTTCAACATTATAAGATCCTGATTTAGTTACACCACCAGGTCCTATAACAGTAACAGATACATTATTATAATTACTATAGTCACTATTATTTAATTCTATTTTAGCTATTTCTTTTTCTTCACCAGCATTAATAGGATCAGATGCTTGCCCATTCATAATTCCATTTACATACTTAATGGAGCAACCAACTCTTGGTTCACTAGTATCACACTTAAGTGAGACAGGACCACCTGCAGGTATTCCTGGATCAGCTTTTAAATAAACAGGAATAGTAGTAGTACCTGCAGTTTTACTTTGTTCTCCAAATCTAAGTGTATGTGCATTAACAACACTTGGTAACAATACTATACAACTTAATAAACAAATAAATAATTTTAATTTTTTAATCATAAATTTAATCATTCCTTTATTCTGGATAAATTATAGCATCTGTTTTTTTAAAACTCAATATAGCTACATTATTTTGACTAGTATCTCATTCATGACATATATCTTATCTTCAGGTATGGATAAATATCCTTTTTTATATACTAGTAAACCATCTTTAATGGCTTTTTCTATCTCGGGATAGATGTCTTGAATATTTTCTCCATACTTATCATAGAACTCATCAACATTTATTCCTTTTAGTTTTCTTAAACCAAGCATAAGTTCATTATCCATCATATCATTATAAGAAAGCATATTATTTTCTTCTCTATACTTTCCTTCATTATAAAGTTTTAAACTAGCAGTATTCTTATATCTAAAACCTGCTTTATAACCACTGGCACCTAAACCATAACCATAGTATTCTCCATTGTCCCAGTAGTTAAGATTATGACGAGATTCAAATCCTTCTTTAGCAAAATTAGATACCTCATAATGATTATATCCATTTTTCTTTAATATCTTACATATAGTTTGATACATCTTTTCATCTAACTCAGGTGTAACATATTCACATCCATTTATACCAAGTTTAGTATGATCTTCAATCATTAAACTATACGTACTTATATGAGCAGGATTTAGTTTTAAAAACAATTGTAAGTCTTTCTTTAAAATAGATAACTTTTCTCCTGGTAAAGCATACATTAAATCAATATTAATATTATCTATGCCACGATTCCTAATAAGTTCAAATTTATGTTTTAAATCTTTAAAATCTGCTTCTCTTTCAAGTAATTTTAAGTTATCAATATCAAATGATTCAACACCAATACTAATTCTATTAACTCCAGCTTGAACTATATCATCTAAGAATTCTTCAGTAATATCTCTTGGATTACATTCAATAGTATACTCACAATCAGCATCTTTAATAAATATTTCAAGTATTTGAAATAATCTAATTCTTTCTCTTCTATTTAAACAAGAAGGTGTACCTCCACCTATATAAATTGTTTTAACTCTTTCTCCATCATAACTATCAAGTATTTCTTTTTGTAAGTTTTCTAAATAATCATCAACAAAAGGTTCAAAGTGTAATAACTTAGTAAAATCACAATAAGAACAGATATGTGTACAAAATGGAATATGAATATAAACTGATTGCATTTAAATCACCTTTTCAATAAAATTATAATATTTTACATATTAAAATACAAATAAAAATAGAAGATTACTCTTCTATTTAATATCAATTGAATATATTTTCATAATGATACCTGAACCATTTAGTTCTTTTTCTTCTTGAAGAACGCCACCATTATTTTCTATTAATTTAATTCCACCAACTGACTCTTGAGGACAAGAAATGATTATTTTAATAATCCCTATTTCCTTACATTTTCTAATAGCTGCTTTTAAAATATAGTCTCCATATCCTTTTTTTCTATCATTTGGTCTTACATTTAAATAAACTTGACCAACTTTATCTAAATTAAGATTCTTTCTCTTAATTATTAAATAACCTATTAAACGAGCACCATCATAAACAAAGAATGTAGATGTAGGTATTTCTCCATCATTTAAAGGAGAACCTATGTTAAGTCTAATAGTATTCTCAAGCCATGTTTTATAATCCATATCTTTTAAATATCCAAGTGGTGTTGCATCTGCATAGAACTTTCTTGCTTCATTAACAAACTCATTCCATGCTGCTTGATCAGTTATACTTGGAAATTTAACTAACATCTTTGAAGTTTCACCCATTTTAATCACCATATTCATTATACATATTTATTAAGGTTAATTTCAAGAGAACTACTTATTTTTGACTAATCTATAACCTTTTTCTAATCTTTTTACAAATTCCTCCGGTAAATATTTGTTAGCATCACGAATAAGAGAATCAGGTATACCAAATAAACCCTCAGCAATAGAACCAGCAATTGCTGCATTAGTATCCGTGTCTCCTCCCATACTAATAGTTTTTAATATTGCTTCTTCAAAATCACTTGAAGTAAGAACTGCATGTATTACATTAGGTAGAGTCTCCTTACAAGTAGTATTAAATTTCTTGAAAGGTATATATTTAAAATCATTAGATAAACTTAAAAGTTTTTCTCTATCTTCAGGTGTTTTAGTTTTTCTTATAAAGTCTGCAAGACATAATGCGTATCCTCTTGCTTCATCCGAGTTATGACTAGTATTAACAGAATCATATAAATGCATATACATAACTAAAGTATTATCAATAATCATAGGAATTGGCGATAATCTCATAAGTGCACCATTACCTGTACTGTTTCCGTACTTTTCCCCTTCCGCCCATTTAGAGAATCCTGGAGAAAAAGCACTTTTAAAATAAGGCTTAAAATCAGGTTTATAATTTTTAAACTCTTGATAATATTTCTTATACATTTCAGCATATGGTTTGTTTTCTAAAATAGCATCAAGCGTTGCAATAGTAAGAATTGTATCATCGGAAAAAAATGAATCATTTTCAAGTATTTTTCTAGGGCTTATTTCTCTTGTGTTTTTAGTTTGATCATATTCATAAATAGAACCTGCTAAGTCTCCAATTATTGCACCATACATATTTATCACCTCACTTTTTATTATAACAAAAAAGAATAGTAAAAATTACTATTCTCTTGAATAATCACATGAAGAACATTTAATATCTCCATCATGTTCAACTAATACTTCACCACATATAGGACAATTTTCCCCAATTGGTTTATCCCAATAAGCTGCCTTACACTTAGGAAAATTTGAACAACCATAAAATACTTTATTTCTTCTAGTTAAACGTTCTATAATCATTCCGTCTTTACATTTACTACACTTACAAACTTCTTTAACTTCTTTTTCTTCTTTTTCTTCTTGTTTTATATATTTACAAGTTGGATAGTTTGAACAAGCTTCAAATTTACCATATCTACTCTTACGAATAACCATAGGGCTACCACACTTAGGACATGCCTCTCCCGTTTCCTCAGGTGCTTTCTTTTGCATTTCTTTTAAAGCTTTTTCAAGAAGAGGTTCAAATCTATCATAGAAGTTTCTTAATACACTCACATTATTAAGTTTATTATCTGCTATTTCATCTAATTCAGTTTCCATCTCAGCAGTGTAAGTAACATTAATAATGCTTGAGAAGAATTCTTGGAGTTTATCTGTAACTTCAATACCAACTTCAGTCGGTATAAATCTCTTATCTTTTACAGATACATAATCTCTATCTTTAATTGTTTTCATTGTTTGAGCATAAGTAGATGGTCTACCAATACCAAGTTTTTCCATTTCTTCAATTAAAGTTGCTTCTGTATATCTAGCAGGAGGTTTAGTAAACTTTTGACTTGCCTCAACATCACGAGTAAGAAGCACTTCACCAGTCTTTAAGTCAGGTAATACTTTTTCATCACTATTCATGAAGTCTCTATAAACTTTTAAGAAACCATCAAATGTTTCAATAGTACCACTTGTCTTAAAACCATATCCATTATTAATTAAGTTAATAGTAGTAGTTAAAGTCTCACCTGGTGCCATTAAAGAAGCTAAAGCACGTGCATATATAATTGAATAAACTTTATATTCATCATCACTTAAATATCTTTTAACACTATCTGGTGTTCTTAAAACAGAAGTTGGTCTTATAGCTTCATGTGCATCTTGTACATTTTCTTTTTTCTTAGAAGTCTTAACTCCTCCTAAGTATTCTTTACCAAATTCTTTTTCAATATAATCAAATGCTTCATTAATAAATAAGTTAGATAATCTTGTTGAATCAGTTCTCATGTAAGTAATTAAACCAACAGAACCACTTCCAATATCTATACCTTCATAAAGTTTTTGAGCAATACTCATTACTTTGCCTGAATTAAATCCATATTTATTAAAACATGCTTGTTGAAGAGTAGATGTAATAAAAGGCATAAGAGAATTTCTCTTCTTACTCTTTTTATCAATTGAATCAACTTTATATTCTTCTCCAAGTTCAGCAAGTACTTTGTCTACTTCTTCTTTAGTATGAAGTTCTAGTCTTTTACCATTCTTGCTAGCAAGTTCAGAATCAATATTAGAAAAGTGAGCAACTACTTCCCAATATTCTTCAGGAATAAAGGCCTCAATTTCTCTTTCTTTATCTACAACTAATTTTAAAGCTACAGATTGAACTCTACCTGCAGAACTTCCTTCTGTTTTACTTCTCATTAACTTAGATAATCTAAAACCTATTATTCTATCTAGTATTCTTCTTGTTTCTTGCGATTTAACTAAATCCATATCTATTTTACGAGAATGATTAAATGCTTCTAAAACAGCTGGTTTGGTAATTTCATTAAAAACTATTCTTTCATAGTTACTATCTTTAAGACCTAAAGCATCAAATAGATGCCATGATATTGCTTCTCCTTCACGGTCTGGGTCGGTTGCAAGATAAACATATTCACTTTCTTTTATATCTTTCTTTAATTCTTTTATATCTTTATTTTTACCTTTAATAACAACATAATTAGGTTCAAAATTATTATCAACATCAACACCTAATCCAAATTTACCTGATGTAGCTAAATCTCTAATATGTCCTTTAGAAGATACAACTTTAAAGTCACTTCCAAGATAAGCACCTATTGTATGTGTTTTAGCTGGAGATTCCACAATTACTAACTTCATATCTATTTCCTCTCTTCATAAAATAAAATTCAAGAGAAATTATAAAGTAATAAATTAGATATTGTCAACTTATTCTTTATTTTTTCTCTTGAAATAATTTTTTACTCGTTACTATTTTGATTTTCTGTAGTAGTAACTTCTTCTTTAACTTTATATTTTTCTAAACCTTCACCAAGATATTTAAAATAGTTATTTGTAATAGCTGATCCACTCATAGATTGTCTAGTAGATATTTCTTTATTAATACCCGCAATAACAGCAGCATCATAACGTTGTTCACCATAATAAGTCATCTTATTAGTTGGAGCATAGTACATTCCTACTTCATCAACCCATGACTTATCACTAAAGTAAGCACGTGATATATGTGATTCACTAAAGATATCAGTACCTAAGTAAAGTCTTGGATCATATTCAACATCAAACATATTAAGAAGTGTTGGTAATAAATCAATAATAGTTGTATATGATTTAACTTGAATTGGTTTAGTAGCAGCATTATAAATTATTAATGGAGTTCTATCAATATTAGCATTAGTTGTACTACCAAGAGTAACTTTATAACCTGCATTATTAGCATTTAAATACTCATTAATTTCATTTTGAGTAAGCCCATATGGATAATGATCTCCAAATAAAGCAATAACAGTATTATCTAACTCACCTTCATCTTTAAGTTCTTTTAATAACTCAGCTAAGGCTTCATCAAATACTTGAAGTTTAGATAAATATCTAGAAAGTCTATTGCTATATCCTTTGTTTCTATATTTTTCATAATATCTATCACTACAAGTTTGAGGATCTATATATGATTGATGAGGTGTAACTGTTGCAAAGTAAACCATAAATGGAGTCTTGTCCATATAATATGGTTTAGCTAGTTTATACATCTCAGCATCATCTGCTTCTGTATAACTTGTTGAGTAATTTACTCCTAAATCTTGAGCTCCATAATAATTCATTGCACCCATATTAGGTAATATTCTACTTCTCATATAGAATTTTTGAGTATAATCATGGAAACCTGCTGTAGTATATCCTGCTCTATTAAATACATTAAACGAAGCTTGAGGATACTTATTATAAGAATAAGCATTAGTTGTACAAGTATTATTAATTGACCATAAAGAAGTTAATACAGTCATTTCATTATTACCTGTAGAACAATTGTTTCTAGGACTAAAATTATTTCTAAAACTAATTCCTTCATTGTACATCTTATACATTGTTGGAAAATCTTCTTTATTCATAATAGAAATTTCATTAACTGATTCCATTAATATAATAATTAAATTTTTACCCTTAAAAATACCAGTCATATCATTCTTTTGAGTAATTTCTCTATTTTTAAAGTAATTATTTAAAGTATTTAAAGTATCATTTGATGTATTTGCAATTAAAGCGTCCCATGCTCTATCATCTATAGTTCTCTTATAATCAACTGGAACGTTTTCTTCTTCTTTATCTTTTTTATCAGCATTTCCTCTTGCTTCCATCTTTAAAATATAATTTGAATCAATTCCTGTATATTGATTAACTATATCACTGAAGCAATATACAACTACGCCAAAGTTATTTACAACTAAATTAGAGTTCTCAGGATATAAAAGTAATGCAATGTTTGAGTCAGCTTGTAATTCACTTTTGAATTTATCTGATTTAACAGTATAGTAATATAAGAAATTTAAACCAACTAAAATAATTAAAGCCACAATAAATATATATATCTTTTGCCCAACATTAAATTTAAATGATCTTCTTCTTTTACTAATAAACTTATCTAAAAATATATAAAGTACTATAAAAGCTATACCTAATAGTAAAAAACTTACTTTTTCTATATTTAAACTTCTAAGTACATCCTTAACGTACTCTCCTACTTTGGTACCTTGATCAGCATTTCCAATTCCCATGAAAAAACCAATCATTTTATATAAAATATGTTCAACTAATATATAAATAGTAACAATTCCCATTACTATAGAGTTAACAATCCTTTGAATATTTCTTTTAAATATACCAGCAATTCCGTTTATAAATAAAGAAATAACAAAAGAACTTAAAAGTATTCTTACAGTAGAAAAATTAAATACACCAGTATTACAAACTATCTTTAAAAGTACTTCTTCTAAAAAAATAAATAATGTTAAAAAGAAAGTACCAAATACTACCTTATTAGTAATAAAGTTATAAATAGCTAAAACCCAAGTTGGAGTTTGAGCATATTTTTCTTTAACTATTTCTTTTAAATTTTTATCTTTTTCAAGTTTTTCGTTTTTCTTTTCTAATTTCTTTATTTTTTTCTCTTCTTTTTTATTCTTCACGATAGTCACATCCCTCATTAATAATTTCACTAATTGGAGAAAAAGTAAACCTATAAAAAGGTTTTACCCCATATTTCTTTACAGCTTCTATATGATCTTTTGTAGGGTATCCTTTGTGTTTTCTAAAACCATACTCTGGATACTCTTTATCAAGTTCATACATCATCCTATCCCTTGTAACTTTTGCAATAACTGAAGCTGCCGCAATTGATTCTGACTTATAATCTCCCTTTACAATAGATAAATAAGGTATACTTAAATCAGGTAAATCCATGGCATCAGAAAGAACTACATCAGGTGTTATATCAAGTTTACTTATTGCTTGATACATAGCTTCTCTTGCAGCTTCCAAGATATTTATTTCATCTATTCTTTTATTATCAACAATACCTATTGCATAGTGAACATCTTCATTTGTTGTAAGTATATCAAAATATTTATCTCTTTTTTTCTCAGTTAACTTCTTTGAATCTGTTAATCCTTCTAAATGAAAATCATCAGGTAAAATACATGCACATGTTACAACTGGACCACATAAAGGACCACGACCTACTTCATCAACACCACATATTATAGTCTTTCCTTGATTAATAAAATGACGTTCATATCTATAGTTATCAGTTTCTGCAAGCATTAAATCTAATTTTTCAATTATTTTTTTATCAGCTTTAGAATTAACACTTTCCTTTAACTTTAAAAAAGATTCAATATCTTTATATCGATCTAAAAAATAATTTATATTGTTTTCAAATTCTTTTATTTCCATAAAAAAATTATAACATAAATACCCTAAATTTTAATTATTATTTCAAAAGAAAATGAATGTATATACATTCATTTATTCTCAAAACCAAAGTATGCTGGATTCTGATATTTACAAGATCCATCTTCATTATAATTATCATCGTAGTGTGTAGTATGAGCTAGTATACTAAATTTATTTCCACTTACATCCTTGCCACCATTAACAATATACTTTTCTCCACCGCACATATTTAAAGATTCATTTTGAGCATAAAATTCTTTTATATTTAAATTTTTAAATAAAGCTTGTGCTTCTGCTGGTAAAGATGAAAAAGAAATTATATCACTTTCTTTTATTTCTTTATCAAGATAACCATTGAATATAAATTCATCATTATAAAGGAAAACGATATCTCTATCATCTTTAGAGTAGTCATCACTCCAACACCAACCTTCAGAATTATCAGCACAAAAAACATGCATATACATACCTTTATAAGTACCAATGTTTTCTAAGTCTAAATCAGTAGTAATGTCATAAACATACTCAATAGCAAAAAAATCAGGACTTTCTTCCGTATCTGAATCAATTAAGAATTGTGCTTGACCTCTAGTAGCAACTTTTTGTACAAATGCCATAAATGATTTTTTCTTTGCTACATCTATTGTAGATAACACAGATGGTGTTGCAAGAACCATTATTATACCAAGTACAACAATTACGGCTAACACTTCAACTAAAGTAAAACCTATTCTATGTTTTTTCTTTAATTTTTTAATTTTTTTATTAAATTTAACTAATTCTTTCTTCATATAAACTTACCTCATCTTAAATCAATAATAACATGTTTTTGGGTAAATAAAAATAATACAACAAAAAAACACAAATTAATTGTGTTTTTAAATTCTATCAAATGTAACTTCTTTTATATTTTCGTTTCTAATATCATTGATAACCATAGTAGACACTCTATTATAATCTACTTCTCCACCACGTATAATACATCCTAACTTTTTACCAATAATATCATACATAGTACCAATATCATCATTATCAAAATAATCTATACCATATCTACTACTTAACTTACTTGGATAATACTTACTAAGCTTATTAAGAATATGACATGCTACATAATCATTATCAAATACTTCTGTTTTAATAGCACTCATAGAAGCTAAATTACAAGATACTTCATCACTTTCAAACTTAGGCCATAAAATACCAGGAGTATCAAGTAGTAATAAATTAGCCTTTGTTTTAAGCCACACAAGGTTTTTAGTTACACCTGGCATATTTCCTACACCAGCAACCTTTTTACCTGCTAAGCGATTAATAAATGTAGATTTACCTACATTTGGTATACCTACTACTAATGCTTTTAATTCTTTATCTTTTAAACCTTTTTCATTTCTTTTTAAATTTACTTTTTCAGCAACTTGTTTAACAGCAGCAAGAATAAATTTTAAATCATCATTAGTATTTAAATTTACAAGTACTACTTTTATACCTTCATCTTCATACTTTTTAATCCACTTTTTAGTTTCTTCTAAATCACATAAATCCTTCTTAGTCATTATCATGATTCTGTCTTTATTCTTAACTATATTATCTATATCTTCTATTCTAGAAGAATCAGGTATTCTAGCATCTACAACTTCAAAAACTAAATCAATAAGAGGAAGGACTTCGCTTATCTCTCTTTTAGTTTTGGCCATATGACCAGGATACCAGTT
>OCVV011250530.1_pt1 | contig 11448 bp, 9 predicted proteins | sample 1539721 | NCBI WGS metagenome assembly OCVV01 (sample SAMN02144230, study PRJEB22623) | gut metagenome | biome: sheep rumen | host: Ovis aries | place: New Zealand | reverse complement strand
GTGAGGACTTTCAAAAGTTCACACGTGAAGTTTGAAAAGTTCACGTGTCGCGTTTGAAAATTTCTCGTGTGAAATTTGTGGAAACTTCACTGCAAAAAGTGTGCAATTTCGGGTCAAAACGGCTGCTTTTGCTAAGTGGAGTTGTCAATTTTGAATTTTGAATTTAGTTATTTTGAATTGTATCGTGCTGGTTTTCAGTACGAACTTGATTTAAGCCCATATTTTTGCTCGGGGGTCGAAAAACAAGGTCAGAGGCAAAAGAAGCGATTCTGACGCGTTCAGGAAAAAGTCGCCTGTAAGCAAAACTGCCGAATTGCTTACATTTTGTCAAAGTGTAAGAAAGTGACTCCAATTTGCAAACGTCAGAATAAAAGTCATCTTTTTCACTCATTAACGCGATTTCGACGAATTAGCATTAGACAATATTTCATCGGACTCACGTTAAATATAGCATCATCGTGCATTATTTTTGCTTATTTCTTGCATCATATAGAGAAAACTTATACTTTTGTAGCGCACATGTTTATTATTAGCTTTATGAATAAGGTATTTCTTCTTTCGGCTCTTGTGATGAGCCTGACTATCAAGGCACAGGTGAGCGACTATCAGAACTGGATGTCGCAGCTCGATGACGATGCTTTCATCTGTCAACTCTCTATCCCAGGCGCACACGACGCCTGCTCAAGTTCGTTCTCGGGTCTCTTCGCCAGCATATACAAGTCCCTGTCGCAAACACAGACCAAGACGGTGGAGCAGATGTTGCCGCTGGGTGTCCGTCTCTTCGACCTGCGACCCTGCGTGAGCGGAAGCAAGCTGCACATCAATCATGGTGCTGCCACTACAAGTTTCGACTTTGACCCCGTGATGGGACAAATCAAGCAATACGTCATCAACCATCCCACGGAGTTTTGCATCGTGGTTATTCGTCACGAGGTGGAAGGCGACAACAGCAACTCCACTTTCGGTGACAAACTGCAGGCAAGCCTGGCTGCCATAAAGGACTATCTCGTAGATTTTCGTCCTAACCTTACTGTCGGCGAGGCTCGCGGAAAGATTCTCTTCATCAGCCGCGACGATTACACGCCTCCCATCTACGGCGGACGCACCGTTGACCTGAGCGACAACCGCTCCAACATCAACGACATGCTTGGCGGACATTGCTTCGGTCCTGGCACCTACAAATGCTCATGGTGGCTGCAGGATCACTACGAGATAAGCAACAATGACACAAAGAAGCAAGTCATTCTCGATATGCTGACCCGCAGCTATCAGCTTGCAGGCAAATACGACTATACTTGGGTCGTCAACCAGACTTCTGGCTATAACGGCACTACTTCATCTGCTACCGCATATCAGAACAACGCCAAGCTCTGCAACAAGTACATGCAAGAACTTCTTGCATCGGACAACTACAACGGCCCTGCTGGTCTTGTCTTCATGGACTACTGTGCCGATGGCGATGGCTCAGGCTACTACGGCCTCAGCCTCACAAAGGAACTCATCAACCATAACTTCCGCTACACGATGTCGAAGCAGGGCGACCCCATCTACCTGAACGGCAACCTCTACGTCGCTCCCCGAGGACGCGAGATGATGTGGGACGCCAAGTTCCTGCGCCTTGAAGGTCCCTACAAGCCCGGAGACTATGAAGACGCCAGCGCCGTTTCGCAGCTCGACGGAGTCACTGGCCCCGCAAACTGGTACAAGGAAGACTTCGACGACTCCGCTTGGGAAACAAAGCATTTCCCAACAGCTTCGGCAAACACCGGTGCACCCTACTACTCGCAATGGGACGGCATATACAACGTCCTCTTCATCCGCCGCGAGTTCTATGTTGACCACGACCCAACCATCGACACATACAAACTCTACTACTATCACGACGACGACTTCAAGGTCTATCTCAACGGCACACTCCTCACCAGCGCGAACGGATGGAACAGCGACTTCAACAACTACAGCACCTGCAACATCCCATCAAGCCGCCTGAAGGTGGGCCGCAACGTCCTTGCCGTCATGATACAGCAGAACTGGGGCGGCGCATACTTCGACTGCGGCATACTGCGCACCGAAGGCACACGCGCTCCTCTCACACTCACAAACGATAAGTGGCACACATTCGTCGCACCTGGCCACAACGTGGACTTCAGCTCGACAAACGTCAAAGCCTTTAAGATAGTGGAAATCATGGAAGGCACCAAATCATATGCTCATGCCGAGGAGGTCACCGTAGTTCCTGCTGACCAAGCTGTCGTAGTACGTTCCGCAAGCGGAGCAGGTACCTATCAAATACCCGTCACACAGGCTACAGCCGACTTTGACGACAACCTGCTGAAAGCAACACTCAGCCCATTCACCGTAACAGTCCCCAGCACCATCTATTGCGTCGCATACAAGAACGGAGTCTCAGGCTTCTTCCCCGTCGCCGTCAACACAACCGTACCGAAAGGCAAAGGCTACCTCGACTTCAGCGGCAGCAGCGTCAAGCCAGCCAGCGTCTTCCTCGATGATGAAGATGACCCAACCGCTATTGAAATGGTCAATGGTCAATCTTCAATGGTCAATGGCCCTATCTTCAATCTTGCCGGTCAGCGCCTGCAGAAGATGCAGCGCGGCCTCAACATCGTCGGCAAAACCAAAGTCCTGAAATAAGGAAACAAGAAAACAACAAGTAGGGCCCGTTCATGCTATCTTGAACGGGCCCTATTTATTTATAAATGGTAAATGTTTCAATGATCAATGTTCAATGGTCAATGGTCAATGGTCAATGTTTCAATGGTCAACGGTCAATGTTCAATGATCAATGGTCAACGGTCAATGTTCAACGGTCAATGGTCAACGGTCAATGGTCAATGGTCAATGGTCAATAATCAATGGTCAATGGTCAATAATCAATGGTCAATGTTCAATGGTCAATAATCAATGGTCAATGTTCAATGTTCAATGGTCAATGTTCAATGGTCAATGGTCAATGTTCAATGTTCAATGGTCAATGGTCAATGGTCAATGTTCAATGGTCAACGATCTTACCATTCCTCATCCCATACATTCTTATTCTCTTTCACATCCAACTCATCACCTGTAACAGGAGTAGCAGAAGGGGTAGTTTTGATGTCGGGATTAGACACCGCAAGTGGGCTAACCGCAGAAAGCCCCACCACAAGCGCCTCAGGATATATATATGGCTTTTTCATTGTCGTCTTTTTGTTTAAAGTCCTTAAGGTCCCTAAAGTCCTTAGAGACCCTAAGGTCCTTGTTTTTTATTTCAAAATCTTTTTCCCGTTCACGATGTAAATGCCCTTGGGCAATTTACCATTTACAGATTTACCATTTACCATTTGACCGGCAAGGTTGTAAATGTTCTCGCCCTTTAAGGGAGAGTTAGAGAGGGTCTCTTCTATTCCTGTTGCATCATCCTCGAAGACAAAGTTAAGCACCTTCACCTCGTTGCTCGTAATCAAGCTTGCTGGCAGCAGAGCCTTACCAGCAGGGACAGTGCTTTCTGCCACAGGGACAAACGCATTGCCCTTGAGACCGAAGTACTGACCCGTCTCGGCATACGTGTCCACAATAGTTCCAACGAGCAGATTGTCGTCGAGTGTGGTGGTGCTGTTAGCAGAGTGCAGAGTGATAGTCTCACCAGGCTCACCCTTCAGGATAAGACCTGCGCCGCCTTTCACCGTGCCCGTCACCTGAGCAAAGTTAATCGTCTCGCCGCTCACACCTGTCACCTGCCAAGCACTATAGCCGGCAGACTCGTAGTCGCTGAAGTCCAAAGGATACTCCGAGCAATAAGAAGCATAGCCATAGTCGTTGAGCGTTTTGGTAAGAGTTACTCCTGGCTTCGTCACTACAACATCATCAAGGAAGAAACGATTCTTGCTGGATTGCGCAGCAGAGAACTTTATCCTTGTTTCTGCCGTTGCACCCGTGATGGTTGTAGAATAGGTTGTCCATCTAGCATTTGACAAATCGAATGTTGTAGTGCTGAGAGTACCACCACCAGCTTCCACTGACAGAACAAGACCACCTGTAGTCTTATCGCCGTCCCATGCTCCTGACTTGAATGTCAATGTAAGGTCATCAGCAGTGCCAAGGGCAGGAGTAATAGCATAGCCCTGACCACTATTATTGCCGAACTTAGCACATCCATCTGCCCCCTTATCATACATTTTGCTCCATCCATTATTATCATAAACTACTTTCCCACTTGCAGCATTGCCACTCCAACCTGAATTGCCATTACTACCTGCAAATGTCTCTGTGAACACCGTTTCTGTGCTTGGGGCTGCCGTTGTCTTCCCTTCCGGTGCATTGACCGTAATGGGGAACATAACGCTACCTGCGTTGTATGTATCGGTGGCAGTCGTGCTGACTGATATCATAGCTGTGCCAACGGCATGAGGCGTGATAGTAAGACCGCTAACAGTAGCAACTGCCTCATTCAAGCTGGTGAGCGTCACCGTGCCGTCCGTCACAAAGTTCGCTGTACCTGTCGTGCCTTGCGTCAACGTCAAAGGAGTTTCCCAATTGACACTTAAGTCAGTAAGACCGTTGAAGGTTGGGTCAACAGGTTCGTCGCCACCTTCATTATAAGTAATGACAATCGACGAGAAATAACTTCCTCCTGAAACTTTCAGCTGGAAATATGTATCGCCACTTGCAGCATTATAAGTACCGCCTGTCGTTCCTGTCTGACTATTAGCTGTGGGCTTTTGTGATGTACCTGTCGTAATGGTATAAGTCTTGCTGCCTGATGCAACATTAACCGTTATAGACTTCAAGCCAGGTATAGCTGTTGTATTGTACAGAATTCCACTGCCCTGAGAACTATTCATCTGAATGCTATTGCCTGTACCCAAAAATCCTTTATCTACCGTAAAGCTATAACCACCAACGGTAGCAGTCTTCTCTGCGTAGGATGCCGTCAAGCCGAAGGACTCGTAAGTCAATGTGATAGTTTTATCATCGCCAGTCTCCCCTCCTGGATTAGGATCTGTCCCTGGGTCGGGGTCGCCGCCACTGCCACTGCTACCGCTTGAGCTGCCGTCGGGCTGAACATAGTCATCATAATCAAAGGCGACGTCTTTCTTGCTGCCCCAGATGTATTGCTCAAGGCCGGGATAGTCTATGAAAGGATTCCTGTTCTTCTGTATGCCATAGACGGCTTTGTTGCGGTTTATCTCCTTCTCGCTTACAGGGTCATTAGCTGCCCACTCCATCAGCATGTTCAGCTGCCAAGACTGGAAGGCGGGATACTTTGTACCGTTTATCGTAGCTCGCGACTCGCTATTCTTCGAGTACCAGTCCGCCAACTTCTCCTCGTAGCAAGTCACCATATAGAAATATGTACGCGCGAAGTCACCCTTGTACTCGTCGTTAGGCTCGAACACTTTCCCCGTGTAACCAGAATAAGAACAGGGACCTACCTTGCTGAAGCCACCCGAAGAGGAATATGTCGGATTGCTTACCTTACCGAAAGGCAGATTGCCACGCATGTTGTTCACATAACCATCGGTCGGGTACATGTGGTGCAGGTCGGAGTACATCGGCATCACCTCGCCGCCGAACCAGCTCTTGGGGAACGAATGCTCGCGGTTATAGACATCGCCCTCCTTCTTGTAGTTTCCGGCCTGGTCGGTGCCGAACGTGAAGTTCGTGATGCTGGAATACATGTCCCACACCTTGCCGTCGCTGCGTTTGTCCGTGGCACGGAAAGCCGTCCACAGATAGTCGTAGCTCTTCTCCGTGCGGTTATAGATAATGCTGCAGAGTTTAGTCTTCAGTGCAGATCCCTTATAGCCATTCGCCTTCTGGTAGTATGTACCCGACTCGTTCGGCGCTGCCGCACTGGCCAACAAAGCCACCGCAGCCAGCAATACAAATAACGATATTCGTTTCATGGTTATTATTTCCTTTATGGTGGGTTCTATAAATTAGGTTTGAGAACCCACCTTATATTATATGCTATAGCACCGTCAAGCTTAGCCGACGGCCAAGTCCATTGAAAATCTTGAACAACGTAGAAACCTGAATGTCAGCACGTCCGTTCTCTACACGCGATATATAGCTCTTCCGTGTTCCGATGCGCTCCGCCAACTGTTCCTGGGTAAAACCTGCCTTGAGCCGCTCTGCCTTGAGCCGCTCACCTAAGATGAAAGCATCTACCTTCGAATCGAACTCCACCCTTGATGGTGTTCCTTCTTCACCATAGTCCTCAGCTATATAATCCGTAATAGGTGTAAGCTGCAGCTTTTTCATTCGCCATTTTGCTTGATTTCAGTTGCAAAGGTAACTAATTAGTAAACATTCTCCAAATATCAGGCACAAAAATACTGCGATTCTGCAGAAAGGAGGAAGAAAGGACATGTTTCTTTATTATTCAACTTTTGCATGTAGGCTGGCATACCGTCTATAATGTGATAATCAAACACAAAGACTCAAAGTCACAAAGTAATTCCCCTGCCGAAGAAGACACAAAGGTCTTGGCGGAAAACTTTGTGTCTTCAATTCCGTGGCGTAGCTCTTCTTGTCTTCGTGTCTTTGTGTTTGGTTATATCACTAAGTATTAGATGAATATGATTAGCAATAATCACTTGCGAAAGTTGAGTTTTTTATAATCTTCTTAGCAAATCATTTGCTTTCACTGCATTCTTACTGTTTACCCTGTAACCAACAGACAGAATGGCATCTAAGTTATAGAATTTTGTTTTATAAGCTTTCCCATCGCTAGCAGTATATTCCAAAATGGAATAAACTGAAGACTCCTGTAGTTCCCCACTTGTAAAGATGTTCTTCAAGTGTTTGGAAATGGCAGGCTGCTTCACGCCGAACAGATCCGCTATTTGCTGTTGTGTTAGCCAGATAGTCTCGTGTTCGAGTCTGACACCAATACGTGTCTCCTCGTCAGGCTGGTAAAGTATGATTTCTACTTGATCCACCTTTTTCGCCCTTTTACCTTCTCATCGCCCCCACCCAATTAAGGGTAGGGGCGATGCAAGGCTCCAGTCATTCAACCTTCAAATTTGAATTTTGAATTTAATTATTTTGAATTTCCTTCGGAAATTACCACTCTTCGTCCCAGACGTTCTTGTCGGTAATGCCTGCTTGCTCCTTTACTTCGAATTCATCTGGGTCTGTTGGAGTATCACCTATTGGCTTTGATGCTGCCATCATCTGGCAGGTACCGAGCACTACTGTAAGTGCTTTGGGCATGATATATGTTTTTTTCATAATCGTTTTATAGTTTAAAGTCCTTAAGGTCCCTAAATGCTCAGAGACCTTAAGGTCCTTGGTTTTTACTTCAGAATCTTTTTACCGTTCACGATGTTGATGCCCTTCTGCATTTGGCTAAGACGACGACCTGTAAGGTCATAGATAGTAGCCTCATCGGTGATGACGCGAGTATGTGTGATTCCTGTAGCGTCGTCTTCAAAGATAAGCGTCAGAGCCTTCACTGCATTTCCTGCATCAGCAGGCAGATAAGCACGATGAGCCTTGATGGTACCAGCAGTATTGGGCTGGAACACACCGCTCTTCAGACCATAAGCAGTACTTTCTGCCAAGTATTCAGGAGCAAGAGTACCTACGAGGAGGTTGGTAGGTTCAGTTGAGCTATCAGCAAAGGTGAAGGTTACTTCTCCAGAGCCTTCGAGGATGAAACCAACACCACCCTTAATAGTTCCTGTGATCTCAGTCAAGGTTACACTGCTTTCACCCTTGGCAGTTAAAGCATAAGCCTTTACACCTTCGGGAAGTTCATCAAGGTCGATGGGATACTGAGAGCAATATGTGCCAAGACCAGAAGAGGGAATGGTGTATGTTTCTGTTGGAGCACCAGAAGCAGGAGCTTCAATCTTCACCTCATCGAGGAAGAAACGATTCTTGGATGCTGCAAAGGTTACTGTAAAGGAGGTTGCAGTTGCTGTTATGCTAGCAGTGAAATCATTCCACTCCCCTGTTGACATAGCATCTTCACTAATACCAGAAATTGTACCACCTTCAACAGAGACATTCATTGTTGCGCTTTCGCTAGACCAAGGAGCGGCTTTGAAAGTAAGTGTGTATGTAGTTCCAACCGTTGCAGTGATAGAAGGTGTGGCTGCTTCACCTCCTGCTTTACTACCACCAAATTTCACACAACCAGAAGCTGGATAGCCTTTTGTGAAACTCCATCCATCATTATCCGTAAAGTTATTTGCTGTCGTAATCTCTGTAGTGCCAGCAGTAGCAAAATCATTATCGTTGCCTCCAGCTTCAGCGCAATCTGCGAATGTCTCTTCAAAGATTGTTCCGCCTGCACTTCCAGTTGGAGCTGTTGTACCACCTACAGGAGCAGTAACAGTCAGTTCGAATGTCTCGCTACCTGCTTTGTAAGTGGCATTTTCAGCGGTTTCAACAGTAATGGTGACAGTGCCTACAGCAACAGGAGTAATAACCAAACCTTCGACAGTAGCAACAGCCTCGTTGCCTGAAGTGACGGTAATGTCACCGCCCTCAATCATGGTGTCATCTATTGTGAAAGTGCTGCCGTAAGCAACGGTCTCAGTGCTATTCAAAACGATTGTCGGATCTTGTTGTTCACGCTCAAGACTGACAAGATGATTGTTTGCAGCCATTTCGTATTTACTGCCACTGGCGTAATATGTCAGTGTTCCATAGATAACAACCACATCGCCAACTTTAACATCACCAACTGAAGTAAAGTTAGCGCCATTCAAGCCTAAACCATTATAAGCTTCTAATTGAGATGAATTAGTTGTTCCATCATCCGAAATATAATAAGATAAGTATTTACTACTGTAAAGCTGTGATGAGGCTGTGCATACTATACCTGTAACATAAACGCCTTCAATATCTGCACCAGCAGCATCGTATGCAGCGATAGCCTCTGCAACGGTGTAAGGATTGTTCAATTGACCTTTTGCATAAGAATCAATAACAGTCAGTTCATAAGTGGCACTTGCCTCTGTATAATCATCATTGCCAGCAAAAGAAGCTGTGATTGTAGCTGTTCCTACACCGATGAGTGTTACGGCACCCGTTGTAGCATTGACTGTTGCCACATCGGTATCACTGCTACTCCAAGTAACAGCAGGTGTATTGATGGTTGTTTCGCCACTTGTTACCGTTGCAGCAAGTGTACCTGCTGCGACATTAGCATTACCAGCTATATCGGTTGTTGTAATACCTGTTGCATCAATTGTGACAACAGGTGTCTTTTTGGCATTCGGGTCGCGCATGGTAATGCTGATATCATCAATAGCACGAATAGCATTACTGCTACCATACGAAAGACGAACATAGACATCAGAGTAACCACTAAGATTGGCGGTAAATTCTGTCCATTCACCCTTTGTTACGCCGGCCGCATCTTGTGTAGCGACGTCTGTCCAATTCGTGCCATCTTCTGATACTTCAAGTGTCCATGTAGAAGATGTACTGTTGTTTGACACTTTGCTAACATAGCAAGTAAAGGAGCCGGGGAGGGCTATAGTCTCTTTGGTTTGAATCGAAGCAGTTGAAACTCCGTTCCCAGAAGCATTGATATTAGCTCCATACTTACTACCTCCATGAGCAGTGATGGCAGTGTTTGATGTGCCAATGTTAGTGATTGTCCAATCTTCATAGCAATCCACATCGCTTTCAAAGTCAATGGTGTAGCCAGAAACAGGTTCCATTATGGTGTATTCAGCAGTTACGACCCCACTATCATCATAACCACTCTTGGAAGCAAAGGCCTTTATGGTTGTTGCCACAGTAATTTCTATCGGAGAGGAATACACGCTACTACTTGCGTTTGGAGTTGATCCATCTGTAGTATAATAAATCGTTGCTCCATCTGAAGAACTAATAGTTACTTCTGTTCCTGATTTAACAGCACCGGCAGCAGGAGAGAATGTCGGATCAGCACAAGTCGGAGTAGCAGAACCTACAGTAACAGAAAAAGTGTTTAATTGTAATTGACCTGAAGAACCGAGTGTAAAAGTTATAGAATTTGCAGAGCCACTCCAAGTTCCTGTACCTGTGTTTGAGGGATGGGAATAAGTACCGGTGCTAGCTGTTACACTGGCAAATGCTTTGCTTCCCTGTTTCTCCCAATTAAAAGTTACTCCCGTAATAGTGCTTGAAGAGGAAATGGTAATGGTATTACTTGCGTATAAGCGAAGACCAGCAGCATACCATGTGGGAGCCGTACTACCGTTACCTTTAGCAAAGCTGACAGTGATGCCATCTTGAGTAACAGAAGAAGCAGACGATAATGTAAAGTCTGTAGCCTTGACTGTTCCGCTTAGGGCTGTTGTCATGATGGCTACAATCATCCCGACTCGCAGCCATAGTTTGTTAAATAGTTTTTGTTTCATAATAAATTAAGTTTTTTAAGTTATTGAGTTGGATAATATTTTATTTGGGAGTTAATGAAGTTAATGGAGTGAAAGGAGTTAAAGACGATAGTTTGGGGTGCAAACGGTCACATTGTGACTCATTATACTCGCAGCAGGTCTTTGACTGAATAGATGCGGCTTAGTGCTTCGAAGGAGAAGTACTGGTCGTCCATTATCATATAGTCCTCACGCTGCTTGCGGGAAAGCCGTTTGATATCAGGAAACATGGATACTGGCACAATAATTTCCCTGCCGTCGGTCAGATATGCTGCCATCGTTCCGCGCTTTACCTTGAAATCAAGTTTCTTTATTCCGAGGTTTGTATCTTTGTACTTGCACATATTGTTGTCCTCCTTCTTCTTATTTGATTCTCTTTATTCTTATTTTCTAGATGAAGTATAGCAGAAACATCAGTTTGCCCATTGTTGAAGTTTTTTAGTTTGTGAGTTATTGAGTTGGATGATATTTTTGGGGGGAGTTAAGGGAGTTAAAGACGATAGTTGGGGTGCTATTGTGGTTTGGCTTGAGGGTTTATTGAGCTTGTTATTTTAATATTTGCTTTGCTAATGTTGTTACCTTTTCTATGAGTTGTTCTGTAGGTTCAAAGAGTGGCATGACATCTTCTTCGGTTAAGTCGAACTTGTCGCTATAGTCTCCAGTCAGACGGCGAGTAAATAGTTTGCGGACAAGTTTTCCCATTTCTTGGGGAACAACAGCATCTTTGACGAAATGTAATTCAAAGAGATGAATCGTTCCGTCGTGCGATTTGGCCGTGTACCCATTTGCAACGAGTAATGCAGATATTGCATAGTATGCCGCGTAGTAAAGCCTGTTGGCTATCAATCCCCAGTACTTGAAAGTGACAAGAGTCCTTGCTTCTTCCATAGTCTTGTCTGCTTTCTCTATACGATATACTACGACATCATGTCGTTCTTCTGATGTGAGGCTCATAATGGTATTGCGTCTTCTAAAGCATTCTGACGAAAAACAGCTATGCGATTGTCTTGCCAATCCCTAAAGGTGTAGAGAATCGGATTTATCATTTCGTTGTAATCCCAACCCA
>OCVV011108194.1_pt1 | contig 11449 bp, 6 predicted proteins | sample 1539721 | NCBI WGS metagenome assembly OCVV01 (sample SAMN02144230, study PRJEB22623) | gut metagenome | biome: sheep rumen | host: Ovis aries | place: New Zealand | reverse complement strand
CGCTAAGTGTACTGAGAATTCCTTCAATTCTGCCTTCTTCTCTGCCCTCTGCCTTACCTTCGGCTAAAGCATCATTTCTGATTCCTTCAATTGCTTCGCACATATTGACACGCTCCTCTCCATCATTATAATGCAGATGATTAGATTCTGTCACAATTTTTATCATGTCAGCTGTTCTTCTGGAAACGGTTGTAAACGCTGAATTTTCCTGTACTATTTGTCTTAATTTTTTCTTATTTTTAGAATACTTGATATACTTTAATACCAGACTCAGCTCCGTATGAAATTTTGAAAAGTCCTCATCAGCAATATCCGCAGGACTAATCAAATTAATCCGATAATCAGGAACAAACCGCAAAAGTTCCTCATTCTGTACCGACAACATTTCATGAATTGATTTTGGTGCATCCCACTTACTTGCTCCAAAATACAATGTCAATGTAATCACAGGTAGCAACTTATCAGAACGGTAGAACCCTGAAAGATAATTTGAGCTTGTTCTCGGCTTATCTCCGTTTTCCAAGTGTGCCTTTGCAATATCTTCCACCTGTGTCACATAATCAAGAGCATCATATAACATATTCTTTGGAGGCATTGCCTCATGGATTTCAGACTGATTTTCAACAGCAAGCAGACAGTAGGCAGCATTTTCATCTTCCATAGCCACTACCAATTTTGCTACATCCCGTAGCTTTTGAATCGGAACAAGTTGATTTTTTCCACCATACGGAAGTGCAATTTCTGTAGTATCCACCGCTTTCAGCTGCTCAGGTTTGATAACCTGCCTTCCATCATAAATCAGAAAATTAAAGACATCTGCAAAAGTGGCATTATCTTCCATATATTTTTTAGTGACTGTATCCTTTTTTCCCAATATAACCACTCCTCTTCTGATTTTATTATATCACTTTCTGACTATGCTGTCAAGAATATTTTGAAAAATTATTTGGTAACAATATTAAGCAGTTCCTGATAACTGTCTACCACATTGTACACAACGTTTCCATTGCTGATAGCCTTGAAATGCTCTTTGGCACAATGAATCTTTCCGCTTTCAATTTCTCGGAGCTGCATAGAGGACATTGAGCCTTTTGTTTCAGCAATAAAGTAGATATGCTTGACTTCGCCTTCATAAAAAGCAATCGCCCAGTCTGGATTATACTTACCAACAGGTGTGGAGATATAGAACCCGTTCGGCAGTTTCACATAGACAGCTACTGATGTGTTTGTGTCAAGTTCCTCTGCAAATTGATGTTCGTTCGCAGAATCATAAATGATATGGTCATAAAGGTGCTTTTTCGCCTTCATGGCATTGGCATTCAGCTTGCCCTTGATGGTTGGTTCTGTAAATACATCTGTCCCATAACGGTCATCAAGTGCATGATAAGTGATACGCTCAATAATGGCTGTTGCCTTCTGTTCATTGATAAGCTCTGCTGATTTAAGAATAAATTCTTCAGGATTGTATTGATATTGTGCAAAAACTGCTGGTTCAATTCCTGTCATAATGCGGACAATATCTTTTCTTGTGAGTCCTGTTTCAGAAACAAGCTTGCCGATTAAGTCATATTTCACGCTTTTGTTTGCAGTGATAGTTCTTGTTTCTGTGGCTGACTCGTTTTTCTTCATTGATTCGCCCTTTTCAAGTGCTTCTTTGGAGCTGATTTGTTCCATAGCTCCAGTTTCAATCTTATAGAAAATTCTCTGAACTCTCAGTTTCACATTCAGGGCATTAATTGCTTTCTGAACAAGCTCCTCCGATTCAAAATCAACTGCATAAACAGACTTTGCATTGATTTTATTCCAGAGTGCCTGAAATTCAGGCATAGCAAGCTTGCTTTCGTCTACTTTCAGCTCCACATTATTTTTACGGGCATCTTCTGGCATAGCAGTCTTTTCATCATAGATGCTGTCAATAATTTCAATGACAGATACAGCACTGTCAGCGACTTCTTCTGCTACCTGAACAGCATGATTCGCCTTATCTTCATAGTATTTATCTGTCAGCTGTCCACGCTTGATATAACCGTTTGCAATCATATCTTCATAGATAGCCTGTGCAGTATCATCATCAATTATCTGCGTATTGCCCTGATTATCGCTGATTTCTCTGCCCTTGAACAAATCGGCTGTGACAGTCTTTGGTCTGTAGGCGACAGCCTCTGCAATTTCGCTCTGCAAGCCTTTTGCAAAAGAATCATAACTTTCGCTTGCGATAACCGTCAGAACATTGATATTATGGACTTCATTTCCAAGAACGTTAAAATCCATTCTGTCACCGTCTTCATTGACACAAAGTCGCAAACCTCTGCCGACTTCCTGACGCTTGCGGACTTCACTTGTAGACTGTTTCAAGGTGCATATCTGAAATACATTCGGATTGTCCCAGCCCTCACGGAGTGCAGAATGTGAGAAAATAAACCGAACAGGCGAACGTTTCGGGTCACGGTCTAATAACAGCTCCTTATTCTTCATAATCAAATCATAAGCCGAAACGTCATCAGAAGTTTTTTCTTTTTTATCGGCAATTTTTCCATCTGTCAGCTTGCCTTTCTTATCAACAGAGAAATAACCTGCATGAGTACTTTCTGCTGAGATAGATTCCAGATATTTGATATAATCATCATTTTCGCCTAATTTAAGCTGATAATTTTCTATTACGGCTTTATATTCTTCCTCAAACATATCCGCATAAATGCCGTTTACAGGATTTCCAGATACATCATACTGCTTATACTTTGCGACTTCATCTATAAAAAATAATGATAATACTTTAATCCCCCTATGGAACAACTGCCTTTCACGCTCAATATGGGAAACAATTGTTTCATGTATTTGAATTCTGCGGATTTGTTCTTCGTCCACGTTTCCGAGAATATCACCAAGAAACAGCTTCTTGCCGTTCAGAAATTCGATATGGTCGTCTCTTGCATCAATTCTGGAAACAGTATAGCCATTCTTGTATTCTTCCAGATTTCCCGACTGTTCATACAGATTAAAGCCTTCATTGACAGTTCGGCTGACTTGACGAACACCTGTTTTCCCTTTCACATCAAAGCGAATTGTCGCTGTCGGATTTGCTCCAGAAACATTGATACTTTCCAGAAATACAAAGCCCTCTGTTCCAGTCGTTCCACTTGCACTGATTCCCTTGACGGCAATTTTCTTGACGAGCTTTTTGTTATAGGCTTCCAGTGCATCCAAACGATAAATCATATTATAAATGCTATCACTCTTATGCGTTGCAGAATAACGCAAAGTCAGGAGCGGACGGAATTCTTTCAAGCGTTCTTTCGTCTGCTTGCCCTCAACGGACTGCGGTTCATCAATAATGAGAATCGGATTTGTTTTGGCGATAATGTCAATCGGTCGGCGACTGCGAAATTCATCCAGTTTCATATAAATTCGCCTTGCGTCCTTGCCCTTGGCATTGAATGCCTGTGAATTGATAATCATGACATTGATATTGCTGTCACTTGCGAAACGGTCAATTTCGGTCAGCCGTGCTGAATTATAGATAAAGAAACGAATCTTCTTTCCGTATTCCTCCGCAAAGTGTTCCTGTGTCACCTGAAATGACTTATACACACCCTCACGAATGGCAACACTCGGCACGACGACGATAAATTTACTCCATCCGTAAGCCTGATTCAATTCATACATGGTTTTGATGTAAGTATAAGTTTTTCCGACACCTGTTTCCATTTCGATAGTCAGGTTATATCTGCCTTCCAGCTTGTCAGAAGGCTTGATTTGTGCCGTCCGCTGAATTTTTTGAATACGTTCCAGAATCATTTCATCTGTCAATGCAGGAATAATTTTCTGATTTGCCCAGCCTGTGAAATCCTCGTCAGTATCGGTTAAAAGTGTATCCGTTCCCCTGTCCATCATGTAAGTAGGGGTGAGATAGGGCTGTCCTGCGAACACATCCACAACAGCTTTCGCAGCATCCGCCTGAAATTTCTGGTGTTTGAATTGTAATTTCATGTCAAATCACCTTCACTCTCGTATCAGGGGAAATCATCTTGAAAATTTCGCTGACGTTGATTTTTGACGGGCTGTCCTCGAAACTATCATCACGGAATACCACTCTAAGGGGCTGACGTTTTGCAATGGTCTTGACAACGCTTTCAGGGATATTCTTATCAAAGCAAGCGATTAAGTCGCCGTCATTGTAGGTATGCACGGTAACGCCGTCAATCTGTTCGGAATGATAAGGCATTGACAGCGGCAAGCCCCATTCCAGCAGACAGCCAAACAGCAAATCGAGGTCTGTTCTGTCGCTTTTGATATTGCTTTCAAAACCTGCAAGCATTTTCTGAGTTGTTTCAGCAGGGGTATAATAAACGTCTTCCATATTAGTATCATCCAGTTTGAACACACGGAAACCAATGTCTAATTTAGAATGTTTATGAGTGACTTCATTCACTTCATACCATTCTCCATATTGCGCCACATCTACAGTTTCCTTTATTACTTCTTCCAAAATTTTCTTTCCTGCCCTGCGAATTCTTTCTTTTCCGATTTCACAGATATTCTTGTAGCCTGCCTTGTGTGCTTCGCTTTTTTCGTCTGTTGGTTCGGGGAGCTGTACCATAATAAACTTGCGGTGTCCACCGTCCTCTGCGTTTAACTGCATAACTGCGTGAGCGGTTGTGGCACTACCGCTGAAAAAGTCGAGAATGATAGAATTATCATTTGAATAAAGTTGAATACATCTTTTTATCAAATCAATTGGTTTAGGATATGTGAAAAATGCTTTATCATCAAATAAAGATTTTACTTGTTTTGTTGCATCTTGAGAATGTCCTACTTCTGTATATTTCCAAATAGTCATTGGAGTTATACCCTGTTTTACATCTGTCAAAAATCTTTTAATTCTTGGAACATTATTTCCATCTTCACCAAACCAAATTCTATTTTCTTTTCTATACTTCTCAAAAGTTTCTTTATCAAGTCGCCAGCAATAACCACTTGGAGGTAATATTTTTCTTCCGCTTGGAGTAATAATTTCATACACACGATTTTCAACACGAGGTCCGACGGATAAATCGCCAGAAGTCCATGCTCCCCTTGAGTCATTGTCAGGATTTGAATATCTGTCATTTGCTTCGTTGCTTCTCGGTAATCCATTGCATACCAACATAGGCAAAATTTTTGCATAGCATAAAATATAATCGTGGCTTTCAGAAAAATGTTTTTTCAAGTTAATTGGCGCAAAAGCACGTTCCCAAATTACCTGTGCTATAAAATTTTCAGCTCCAAAAATTTCATCAGCTATTTTCTTTAAATTTTCCTGTTCATGGTCATCAATACTTATAAAAATAACACCATCATCAGCAAGCAGATTTCTCGCCAGCATAAGCCGAGAATATATCATACTGCACCAATCGGAATGGAATCTGCCGTTACTGTCCGTGTTTTTGAAAAGGCGGTTGCCGTCCTCGTCAAGCTGTCCGCTTTCCTCTGCATATTCGTCAGAATCTATTGCAAAATCATCACGATAGATAAAGTCATTGCCTGTATTGTAAGGCGGGTCAATATAAATCATCTTGACTTTGCCGAGATAGCTTTCCTGTAAGAGTTTCAGCACTTCCAGATTGTCGCCCTCAATATAAAGGTTTTCGGTTGTGTCCCAGTTCACGCTTTCCTCAACGCAGGGACGCAGCGTCTTGCGGATAGGACGGTTAGCCTCAGCAATAGCCGCCTTTTTGCCAACCCATGTAAATTCATAGGCTTCATCACCCTCGGCAATATCCTCACTCAGCATCGCACGGAGCATCTCAAAATTGATTGCTTTCTTGAGTTTTCCGTTTTCGTCCGCTGTTTCCGTGATACAGTTCGGGAACAAAGCAGCGATTTTCTCAATGTTCCTGTCTGTGAGATTCGGAGATTCCATTCTCATTTTACCCATTGTCTTTTCCTCCGTTTTGAAGTTTCGAGATTAACAATTCGATAGCTTGCAATTGATTATTCTTGTATCGATTTTCTTTCTGTAATTCACTAAACATTCCTTCTGGCATATATGGCTTCTGTATTGTTTTTAATGTAATACTATCTTTATATCCTAATGCTTTTGCCATTTCCACAAGTAATGCTTCCTGCTCATCTATAATTATTTGCCTTTGTTTATTGTCTGGATTATTGACCCATAATGCTTCATAATATTTTCTCCATTGTTTTATTACTTCTGCTTCGTCAGCAAAAACAATATCAATAGTATTCAAGGCATTAACACTTTGAGAAGTCCATCCATATATACGCCCTGCCATCAATGTTTTAAATATTTCCATTTTATCCTGACGTTTTTTATCTTTGTCTTGTAATTTTTGGGCTATCCAAACTGAAATAATAGGTGCTATTATAATTGCAATACAATTTATGATTATCGAAATTATTGTAAGTTTATCAGATATAGACATTATCACTCCTCCATTTGCTTCGGGATAAGCTCAAACAATTCTTCTGCTATTTCTTTAGGAGTCATAGTTGCAGTTGTCAGTGCTAATTTACCTGCTATAATAGGACTAAAATCCATTATTTCTTGCTTGGTAAGATTATGCCATATTGGTAAAATAGTCTTTCCATTAATACTTTCCATTTGAAAAAGACCATCTAATTCAACTTTTGTCCAATATTTGTTTTCTGCAATATAGTTTGGTGACAATACAATTATTCCAAACTTTGATTTTCTCAATCCCTCATCAATCTTTTTTCTCATGGAATCGCCCCATTTAATCTTAGAGGTGTCATACCATACTTTAGCACCCAATGATTCAAGTTCATGAAATAATTTGTCAACAAAATCTTCTTTGTCCTCCCAGGCATGAGAGATGAACACATCATACTCAACATTAGATTCAGGATTTGAACTATTTATGGATGGACTTGTAATTGTTGGCATAGATTGAGCTTCAAGTTCTGCAATTCTGCTTTCATACATTCTCTGCAAATCATTAAATGCTTTCTGCTGATTCTTTTGTTCTTTTTCTTGTTCTTTTTGAAGTTTAAGATAGGCTTCATTACGCTTGGCTCTTTTATCAGCGATCTTTTTCTCATAAGCAGCACTTTCTGCTGATGCTTTAGTACTCGCAGTTTTATGTCGCTCTATTTCGCTCATCTTGCTTTTTATTGTTGAGGCGGATGCATTTTTACTAATAGTAATATTGGCTGCCTTTTTGGCTTCATCAGCAGCTTTCTTGTCAAAAGCAGCCTTTTTCTTCTCAAGTTCAGCGATTTCTTTATCCAATGAGTTAATAATACGCTGATATTGTTCTACGCTCATATAATTTCCTCCAACTTTTTCAAGAGTATTTTCAATTGCTGATTCAGTTCAACTTGACGATTGAACTGTTTTTCCTTGCGGACTTTTGCCCGAAGTTTGGTTATTTCTTTTTCGAGTTTTTCTTTCTGGGCTTGTCGCTGAACGGATCCCTGCAAACTTTCATTATCCGCTTTATCAAGGGCATTTCCAGCAATCTGACGGACGAGATTTTCATAGACAGAATCCATATTTAAGCCGTCAATCCGCAGAGAAAAATTTTCTTCTGTCAGCCAGTCAGTATGATAATACTGACCGACTTTGAAAGCTGTATTGGTACTTTCTTCCTTATATCCCGTCCAGATTTGATATTTTCCGCCATATTCCAATATAAATATCAAATGATAATGCAGTTGCTTGTCCATTTGACGTAATACATCTAAATCCAGTACATTTGTTTTTAATTTGATGAGAAATACTTCAATTTCTTCTACTGTCTGCCCTCTGGATACATTGAGCGTATCAGCGGAAAGCTTATGCACCCAGCGAACGGAAACAATCTGCTCAATGAAACTGCGTTCCAACTGTTTGCTGATAGACAGCTTATCATAAAATTTACTTTTTGGCACGAGTTTGCCGAAATACGTTGTTTCAGGGAGTCCAAACATGATTATTCACCATCTTTCACGACAAGGAAGCAAATCAATTCAAAATCATCCAGTCCAGAAATCTCGGAAACCAAGGCACTTGTACCGCCTGAACCGAAAAGGCTGTCGATATCGCTTTCAGCTTTGGTGTTGATAATAGAATCAATTGCCATGCTGAGGAGTTCGCTCATCTGGGACATATCTCTGCCGTCATCAGTTTCCTGATTGAATTCGTTACATAGTTTTTTGAAAGGCTCTGCCCTGCCCTTGCATAACAGACGAATATCATCCAATAATTTTTTTGGATTGAGATAATCGCATAACACTTCGCCATCATTACCGATATAGACCATATAGAACGGATGAATCCTGTTTTGATTGCCGATATTCACGCCATTATTGACATTCCGCAGAACGAATATAACCCCTGCATCGAGTTCAGCAGTTGACGGCACAACAGCATGAAGTCCCTTTGGTTTTTTCTTGATATCTCTGTGTGTTTTGACATATTCCAGCAAATCAAGACGATATTCATTCAGCCCCAAATCCATGATAGAAATACCATTATTCATATCTTCCATATCAACAACTTCATTCATCATCTTTTTGAGCTGAGTGCTTCTGTATTCGAGGTCGCCTTTTTCCTCGTCATTGATTAAATCGTCATCACCTGTAGAAGTCAGAACAGAAATTTTCATACGGGTTTCAACTCTTGATTTTAAATTCAGATAGTCATCTAAATCCATATCAGGCCAGAAATTCACCAGCTGAATGACAGCATTCTTACTGCCGATACGGTCAATTCTTCCGAAACGCTGCGTAATTCTGACAGGATTCCAATGAATGTCATAATTTACCAGATAATCGCAATCCTGTAGATTCTGCCCTTCTGAAATACAGTCAGTTGCAATCAGAATATCAATTTCCTGTGTACTGTTCGGTATCAGCACATTTCTGCCCTTCGATACAGGCGAGAATAAAGTCAATACATTGTTGAGCGTTGGCTTTTTGAGTTTAATAGTCGTTCTGCCGTCAACGCTGCCTGTCACAACAGCAGTTTCAAGCCCGAATTTCCGCTTGACGTATACACTGACATGCTCATACAGATATTCCGCAGTATCAGAAAATGCAGTAAAAATAATCATCTTTTTATTGCCTGCATTGATAGGTTCATTCTGTTTCTTTTCTATCAGTTCAAATAGTGTCTGCAATTTGGAGTCATGTTTGGGAGTAATATCTTTTATCATGAGAATCAGCAGGTCGAGGGCTTCTTTATCTTTTTGTAGGTCTTTTCTCCATGAGCGATAATCCATATCAGCAAGATTGATTTTCACCTTTTTACCGACAGTAAAATCTGTATTGCTGTCATCAATATCAAGGTCATTTTCTGTAATTTCATACATATCCAGTTGGACAGTACCATATTTCTCATAAGCATTGATTTTATCTATCGTAGTATTTATCAATTCATCAATACGCTGTAACGTCAGCGAAAACGAATTGACAGAGCTTTCCAGTCTTTTCAGCAGATTGATTGCCATCAATCTGCGAATACCAAGTTCACGGTTTGACTGTCTGAAATTATCGTTTTCATCCATATATTTTGAAATCTTGCTTGCAAAAATATAATGTGACGGCATATAGATACAAAGAGATAACTCAATCAATGTACTGTATATCTCATTATAATTGATAGCATTATCGAGATTTGTCAATGACGGAGTAAGAGAAATTGGTTTAAGTCTTTCTGGAAATTTTCCTATTTTTTCACTGTTGTAGTATTTCTGGATATGTTTTCTGGAACGTGCAATCGTTACACTGTCAAGGAGTTCAAAGAAGTCAAAATCAAGCATTCTCAGAAGTGTATCTGTTGTTCTTGCATCTTTTTCAAATTTGCTCCATTCATTGAATACTCTCTGTGCTTCACGAAAAATCTGTTCAATGGGCTTCTTTGTGTTTAATTTATCACTCAGATTTTCGGAGTAACCTTCATAAGCAAGGGCAAGCTGATTCCTCAAATCTGTAAAACGGTTATTGACTGGTGTTGCCGATAACATGAGTACTTTTGTTTTGACCCCTGCACGAATCACCATTTCCATCAGTCTTTCATATCGATTTTCATGGGTATTTGAATGCGTTCCGATGCCGTTTCGGAAATTATGAGATTCATCAATGACAATCAAATCATAGTTTCCCCAGTTCAGCCTTTCAAGGTCAAGCCCATTGGAATAACCGCTGTCACGAGACAAATCTGTATGAAACAGAACATCATAATTCAGTCTGTCAGCTGCAATCGGGTTATTCACATAATTATCCTTATATGTATTCCAGTTTTCAGCAAGTTTTTTAGGACATAACACAAGTACGGTCTTATTCCTGTTTTCATAATATTTAATGACTGCAAGTGCTGTGAACGTCTTGCCAAGTCCTACACTGTCTGCAAGAATACAGCCATTGTATTTTTCAAGTTTATTGATGATTGAAAGAACCTCATCACGCTGAAAATCATAGAGCATATCCCATATTTTGCTGTTCTTAAAGCCTGTTGCTTCATTAGGCAGTTCATCCTCAGAAATATCTTCCAGAAATTCACTGAACACATGATACAATGTCATGAAATATACAAATTCAGGGGAATTTTCATTGTATGCTGTAGTAATATTTTGGATAACCGTTTCCGTCACATCTTTGAGTTTTGACCTGTCATTCCAAAGTTCATTAAAAACAGCTATATATCTTTTTGACTCTGGTGCCTCAAAACTACTAACAAAATTAAATGCTTTGTTGCCACGCTCACAACCCATGTCAGTTGTAGTAAAACCATCAATCGGCATGAATGTGGTTACATCACTGCCTGTATCTACAGTAACAAATCCACCTATGCTGTCACCGCTGATATTGGAACGAAATTTAACCTTTTTCCTTATCCAGTCAGCGCATTCTTTAGCAACTGATTTTTGTGTCATTTCGTTGCGAAGTCTGATTTCAAATTCTGTTCCGTAAAGACTTGATTCTCTGTCTATGCTGGGGATGAAAAATTCTCTTCCTTTCCTTTGTGCAGAATCTTCCACAAAGGTCGGCGAGGTAAATATAAAGCGAAGTTCCTCTATGTTATCAAGCTGTTTTTTCAGTTCTTTGTACGCATACATAGAAAAACAGGAAGCAGCAATCGTTATTTTACTGCCTTTTTGAATACTTTTCATTAGTTCATCTCTTAAAAGTATGCTGATATTATCAATTACTTTCATAGTCCCTCCAACACAGTTTTCCATAGATTGCATAAATTACTATCTATTATTCTATCATAGTTTGTTACAAAAGTCAATAGATTTTTTGAAATTGGTCAGAGTTTTGAGAATGATGAAATTAAATGAGTATCTCAAAAATATGCTGATTTAATATAATAGATGGTTTCTCAGACGATATAGCACCGCAGCTGAGAAAACTTATTTTTAGGATTCTGAAATATATAATTTGACACTTTTAATTATAGAAATCTGAAAATTTATATCCTTTTGAAGAAAATAGTATCAACTTATAT
>OCVV011358595.1_pt1 | contig 11451 bp, 9 predicted proteins | sample 1539721 | NCBI WGS metagenome assembly OCVV01 (sample SAMN02144230, study PRJEB22623) | gut metagenome | biome: sheep rumen | host: Ovis aries | place: New Zealand | reverse complement strand
AGGATTATATCAAAATATGATTATTACAGGTACTATCGGTTCTGGAAAAACTAGTAGTGCAATGTACCCTTTTACAAAACAGTTGATTTATTATAAAAATGACAATCCTGCTGAAAAAATAGGAATGTTAGTTTTAGATGTTAAGGGAAATTATCAATATCAAGTTAAAGAGTTTTGCAAACAATTCAATAGATTAGAAGATTTAATCATTATTGAATTAGGAGGAAAATATAAATATAACCCATTAAATAAACCAAATTTAAAAGCTTCTATTTTGGCAAATAGATTAAAAACTATATTACTTTTATTTTCTGAAAATAACTCAGAATCATATTGGTTAGATAAAGCTGAACAAATTTTAGAACATAGTATTAAATTATGTAGGCTTTATAATAATAACTATGTCAATTTTTCCGAAATTCATAAATTAATTACAGATTCTTCATATTACTACAATAAACTTGAAACATTAAAATCACTTTTTCTAAAAGGTGCCTTTAACGAAGAAGCTTGTTATAATCTTCTTTCCGCAACAACTTTTTTTGAAAATGAATTTTTAAAATTAGATCAACGAACTATGTCTATATTGAAATCCGAAATTACAAGAATTACAAATTGTTTTATATCTGATTATCAGGTACTACACACCTTTAACCCAGATGCTAAAGAAGAAAATTTTTACGGCTTATCCGATATTTTAGAAAAAGGAAAAATTGTTGTATTAAACATGAATATTTCCGAATATAAAAATCTTTCAAAAATAATTGCTGCCTATTTAAAGCTAGATTTTCAAACTGAAGTACTATCTCGATTAGCAAACAATTCTGTTTCAAGGCCGGTTGCTTTTATATCGGATGAATATCATGAGTACGTGACTAGTACAGATGCAGATTTTTTTGCTCAAAGTAGAGAAGCGAAATGCATTAACATAGTTGCTACACAGAGTTACACTTCGTTACTAAAAACTTTAAATAATGAATCAACTGTAAAGGTAATTATTCAAAATTTGATTAATAAAATATGGCTTCGTACCGACGATGCTTTCACAATAGAGGAAGCCCAAAAGCAAATTGGAAAAGAGGATAAAGAAAAATTGTCGAGAAGTATTTCTGAAAATGCTAAAGAGACTGTTTATAATTATTTGACCAGATCATTTAACTCTAAAAACTCTAGTATCACGGAAAGCGTTAGTTCCGTAATTCAACACGATTTTATTTATGACACAAATTATTTCACTCAAAATTTGGACACTTTTAATTGCTTGGCTTTTTTATCAACAGGAACATCTATTTTACCTCCACAAAAATTAGAACTTATTCCTTATTTTAAAAATAATGATTTGTATTTGTAGTTTTTATTTAAGTTTATATTTATTCCTATTTATTATTTTTGTATATTAATTTTTACGCATTAGCTATTTTTATATTTTATATTTCTATTAATTTGAAAGGACTGATTATATGAATTATTTCAAAAAAATTTTTAATATTAACAACTTAATTATTATTTTTATTTTTACATTAATATTTATTTTTTTATTTTCCAACATCTCATTTGGTGCATATCCAAAATTAATTATTACATTAAGCTCAGCATTTGAAAAAATAAAAAACTGGCTTGTAAGCCTTGCAACGCCAGCTGCAGCAGTTGCAGTCGCTGCTGGTGTTTTTATGAAAAAATTCAGTTTTGGAGATGATGAAAGAATGAGAATTGGAAAAAAACTTATTAGAACATCTCTAATTTCGTATGCATTAATTTTAATTATTGATTTAGTATTATCAACTATTCAAAATTTATTGACAAATTAAAAGAAAAATTTAGAAAGGAACATTAACATGCAGGAATCACAAGCAAACATAACACAAACAATCATATCAACAATAAATACTATATTTTCTTCACTTTTTTCATCAATCGATAATAATGTATATGCAATTTTAGACGATTTAATCTTTATAAATACAGATATTTTAAAAGATAATTTTATGAGCTCATTTTTTGGCACTTCCACAACAACAGGATTAATCTTATTATCAAATTCTCTCTTACTTGGATTTTCCATTTTTTATATTGTGCGATACGCTTTTTCTCATTACACAACAACAACCACAGAACAACCTTTTCAATTTTTATTTAGACTACTAATTTTTGCAATTTTATCTAACTCATCATATTTTTTAATTGAACAAATATTAAATATTAATTCTCTAATATCCTTAGGAATTCGAGAAATAGGTGAGAATATTTTTAATTGTAATATCAGCTTTTCAGAATTAGTTTCAAGATTAAATAATGTTATAACAGTTAATTCAGATTCGTTAAATATTTTTTCCTTAGACGGTTTACTTAAAAGCTTTATCTCAATTAATTTATTAAATTTATTATTCACCTATTCACTGCGATACGTAATACTTAAAGTATTTATATTAATATCACCATTTGCGTTTTTAACATTAATAAACACCTCAACATCGTGGTTTTTCAAATCTTGGTTCAAGTGTGTTTTATCTTTATTATTGATACAATCGTTTGTATCAATTATTCTATTGGTTGTTTTTTCTATTGATTTTTCATTGCAAGATTTAAAATCCAAAATACTTTGTATCGGATGCGTTTATGCACTTACGAAAGCCAACTCATTTATTAGAGATTTAATTGGAGGAATATCTACGGATGTATCATCAAATTTCTCATCTTTACGTTATCTTATAAAATAATATTTTTCATATTAATTACATAGGAGGTGATATAAATGAAATTTATAATTCCTCAAAATTATAAATTTAAGAATAAAATTTTCGGATTAATAGATTATCCTACAGCTATTTTTAATGTTTTGTGGAATGTTATTCTTTATTTTTTATTAAGAAGTATTCAAGTAAATATTACTTTTAAAATTTTTATATTTTCTACTTTATCTTTTCCTATATTATTGCTTACGGTTATAGGATTTAATAACGAATCACCAATATATACTTTGCGTTATGTTTTTAAATTTTTGATGAGTCAAAAAATTTATTTGTTTAAAAAAAATAATTAATTTTATGAAATGATATATATAATAAAGCATAAAAATTATTGTTTTATTAATATTAAAACATAAAAAATAAAGGAGCTATTAAAAAGCTCCTTTATATGGTCGAGGCGACAGGGATCGAACCTGCGACCTCATGGTCCCAAACCACGCGCGCTACCAACTGCGCTACGCCTCGATTTTCATCTCAATTCATACTTAAGACTAATATAATATAACATAATCTAATACAATTTTCAAGGGTTTTTTAAAATTTTTTTACAAAAATTAAAATTTCTCTTGAAATACTTATAAAAAACAGTTATAATATTATATAGTTTTGCAACTGTAGCTTAGCTGGATAGAGCGTTCGGCTACGAACCGGAAGGTCGGGGGTTCGAATCCCTCCAGTTGCACCAAACCCTCTCAGAATTATCTGAGAGGGTTTTACTTATATATCATACTTCTTTAATTCATTAACAGTGGGCTCTGTTATTATATTTCCCATGTAATCATATCTTGATCCATGGCAGGGGCAATCCCATGTTTTTTCAAGGTTATTCCATGATACTAAGCAGCCTAAATGTCCACAAAATGGTTTTACTGCAAATATCTCTCCATCTTCCCTTTTATATATTCCGACTTTTTCCCCATCTATTTCTATTATTCCTCCATCACCTAAAGGTATTTTTTCTAAAACATCTTTTGCTGGTCTTATTTTGTTAATTAATAGTGAATACGTGCTTTCTTTCAACATGTTTCCAAATTCTTTAATATTTTTTATTGGTTCTAATCTTGTTGCTTTATAAATATCTGCATATTTATTCTCTTTTCCTAAAATCATGTCAGTGATTAACTTTCCTGCTACATGTGACGTACTCATGCCCCATTTCTTAAATCCAGTCGCTACATAAATATTAGGAAGAAAATTCGAAAATTCTCCTATATACGGTATTTTATCTAATGTAACACAATCCTCTGTGGACCATTTAAATTTCACATTTGCATTTGGATAATATTTTTTAATATAATTTTCCAAATTCGTAAAACTATCTTCAATTTTCCCATCAGCTTGTCCTGTTCTATGACCTGACCCTGCAATAATCAGTAATTCTTTGTTATTAAACTTTGCTGTTCTAAATGATAAAACCGGATTACATGATTGTATATACATTCCATCAATTATTTCTTTATCTTCACTATTATCAACATCAACTGCAATAGCATAAGATTTATCTTGATACATTTTACTAAAATACATCCCTGGAAAATTTTTTATAGGATAGTGTGTTGCTATAACTACTTTATCAGCTACTACACTAAATTTATCTGTACTTACTTTATATTCATTATTTTGATGATCTATATTTTCCACTTTACTGTTTTCAAATATTTTAACGCCTAATTTTGATGCTCTTTCTAGTAATTCAATAGTATATTTTCTCGAGTTAAATTGTGCTTGATTTTTAAACATTATACCACCCAAACATTTTTCCACTGGAATGCTTAAATCCGTAACAAATTTTGCATCATATCCTATTTTATTTAATAATTCTACTTCTTGTTTTACTTTCTCAAGTTCATTTTCAGTTGTTGCAAAAACATACGCATTCTTCTTTTCATAATCACATTCAATTTTTTCCCTATTTATTATTTCTTCAGCAAGATGAATCCCTTCTTCGTTTGATTCTAAATACTTTTTAGCATATTCCAAACCATATTCATCTTCTAAATACTTGTAAAATAATCCATGTTGGCTAGTTAGCTTAGCCGTAGAGTTTGCAGTTACTCCCATACAAACTTTATCTTTTTCTAGTACTATAACACTAGCACCATTTTTAGCTAATAAATATGCTGTAACTGCTCCCACAATTCCTCCACCAATGACGCATACATCTGCTTTTTCGTTTTTATTTAATTCAGGATAATTGGTTTCCTTACTTTCTTCAATCCAAATTGATTTATCCATAATATACCTCCTAATTTTAATCTCTATTTTCTGCCTAATTTAACTTCAACATTTCTTTCCCTATTATTTCTTAAAATTGTTAAATTAACAGTATCCCCAATATTTTTTGTGTAAATGTATTTTCTTAAATCACACATTTTTTCAACTGTATTATTATCTATTTTTGTAATAATATCTCCAATCTGTAATCCTGTTTTAAAAGCTGGCGAATCTAAGGAAATTTGAGCTACGTAAATACCATTATCCAAATTAATTTTTGAGTCTAAGTATGGTATTATATTTTTATCATACGCAAATATTCCAATACTAGCTTCCTCAAATCTCCCTTCATTTTCTAATTTGTTAATAATAGGTTTTATAACATTTACTGGCACTGCAAAACCAATTCCTTCTGCCGTTGTGATTTTTACAGTGTTTATTCCTATAATTTCCCCATTATTATTTATTAAAGGTCCTCCACTGTTTCCTGGATTTATAGTTGCATCAGTTTGAATTAAATTTGACATATAAATTTCATTTTCTTTTGCGTCATTTTTATCACTGCTTTCTTTAAATAAAATTGTTCTATTCAAAGCACTTATTATCCCTGATGTAACTGTTTTTTGAAACTCGAATCCTATAGGATTTCCTATCGCATAAACAGTTTCCCCTACTTTTACCGCATCTGAATCTCCTAATCTAGAAAAATTAATACATTTCATATTTATTTTTATAATTGATAAATCTAAATTGGAATCTGACCATACAACATTTGCATTAAAATTTTTGCCATCTTCCATAGTAACATAACATGTGCTGTTTTTTTGACCTGAAACATGTTCATTTGTTAATATATATCCTTTTTCTGAGATAATTACTCCACTTCCCATTCCCATTTCCGATATGCCATCTTTAGTAAAAACTGTATTACCTTTATCTTTTATTTTAGATATTCCAACAACACTACCCGTAACGTTTTCTAGCATTTGTGCTATAGTTTTATCTTCTTCGTTTTTTTCCTTGATAGTTACGGATAACCTTTCTGCTTGTACATTACCGTAATCAACAATATCGATTCCCCTATAAATTTGCATTAATTTTATTATGCACAAAATAATTATTATCACGGACACGGATATAATTGAAAATTTTTTTATTTTATTTTTCTTATGAGAATAAATATACAAAATCCTCTCTCCTTTAAATATTCTTTAATTTCATTTTTTCCAATTTGGAAATTTTTATACTTTTTTACCTTCTAATAAATAAATTTTAAACTAAGTTACAAATTTCTGTTTCAGTATTGTAGAATCTATTTTTTAGTGATATAATTTGACCAAATTCGCAATGGAGGGAGTAATATGAAACTAGAACAAAATGACGTACCATTAATATTTTCATCAACATCATTACCTGACGTATTTTTTACTGAGTATTTATCTTACGCTGATGGGAATTATGTAAAAATATATCTATATTTAGTTTTTCTATCAAAATATGGCAAAGATATAAAAGTTAATGATTTAGCAAAAAAATTACAACTTCCATTAAAAACAATTCAAGACGGAATTAAATTTTGGGAAGAACAACATGTTATTACTAAGAAAAATACGGGATATGTAATAAATAATTTACAAGAAATTGAATTGCATAAATTGTATAATCCTAAAGTTACATTATCTTCAGACGAACTTGCTAAAACAGCTAAAAATCAATATCGCTCAAAAGCTATTGAAAATATAAGTAATGAATTCTTCCAAGGTTTAATGTCATCATCATGGTACAGCGATATCGAACTATGGTTTCAAAAATATAAATTTGAAGAAGAGGTCATGGTTGCTCTATTCAGATATTGTTTTAACAGGTCAGCACTTCACAGAAATTATATTCAAACTGTTGCTGAAGCCTGGTCTCAAAACAACATTAAGTCTTTTAATGACCTTGAATTGTATTTTGATAAACAAGAAAAAATAAAAACTATTAGTAATACAATTTCAAAGAAATTAAATCTAAATAGACAACTATCTCAATATGAAGAAGGATACGTTTCAAGATGGAATATAGACTACGGATACAACTTCGACATAATTGAATTGGCTTTGAAAAAGACAACATCTAAATCTAACTTTAATTTTGATTATTTGGATAAAATATTAACAGACTGGCATGATAGAAAATTAAAAACACCTGCAGATGTAAATTCATATTTATTAGAAACTAAAACCAAAAATCAAAATATTAAAAAATTAGAAAAACAAACTGGATATACTAATTACGAACAGAGAGATTTTTCTAATTGGGATAATTTTTATATAAATAATTCAAGTATTACAAATACTTCAAATAATTTTTCGAACGAAAATAATATTTCAAATATCGAAAATATAAACAACAATAATATTAATAATACCGATAATATTAAATTATAAAATTTAAATAAATTATTATTTACTAAAGCTTTATAAATATTTTATTTATAAAGCTTTAATCAAAACGATTGGAAGTGATTATAATGAATAATGCAATTTTATCTACACTTTTAAAAGATTATGAACGCAAAAGATTATTTGCTGAAAAAGACTTAGAGACAAGAAAGAATAAATTATATATAGATAATCCACGTTTACAAGAAATAGACGACGAATTGTCTAAAATCGGAATATCTACCGCAAAAGCTTTAATAATGTCTAATTCTGCTGATTTATTAAATAATCTTAATAATAAAGTTACTATTTTAAAAGCAGAAAAAGCAGATATATTAAAAAAACTTAATTTACCAGAAGATTATTTATTACCTAATTACTCATGTAAATTATGTAATGACACTGGCTATATAAAAAATAATTATAATTCTATAATGTGTAACTGTTTAAAACAAGAAATATTTAATATTGAATATAATAAATCTAATATAGCAAATTTAGAAAACCAAAACTTTGATAATTTCTCTTTAGATAAATATTCAGACATTGTTAATAAAGAAAAATATAATTCTGAAATATCTCCAAGAGAAAATATAGAATTAATTAAAAACATTTGTATGAATTTTATTGAAAACTTTGATAGTCCAACAGAAAAAAATTTATTATTTACCGGAAACACTGGGCTTGGAAAAACCTTTCTTTCTAGTTGTATAGCTAAAGAAATGATAGATAGAGATAAAACTGTACTTTATCAAACAGCCCCTATTATGTTAGATATGATTATTGATTATAAATTCAATAAAAATAATTCATCTGAAATTACTTATAAAAATTTATTAGATGTAGATTTACTTATAATAGATGATTTAGGTACCGAATCATTAAACAATATGAAATTTACTGAATTATTTAATATTATAAATAGCAGGTTGTTAAATCAAAATAATAGATGTCTAAAAACAATAATTTCAACAAATTTAAGTCTTCCAATTTTGAATAAAACCTACGGAGAGCGTATTACTTCAAGATTAATTGGAAATTATAATATTTGTAGATTTTTTGGAGAAGATATTCGTTTTCTTAATAGATAGTTCTAAAAATTAATTAATAATAATTAATTTTTAAGCATAAAAATAATTTAAATAACAAAAGATATTTTATAATAAAAAAGTAAAGATTTAGAAATAATCTTTACTTTTTTATTATGTAATTATTTATAAAAATCAAATAATTTTCTATTCTTTCTCATCAGATTCAGGTTCTATGATTTCAATACTTACAACCTTACCTCCATCGTTTGTTCTCATTAATGTAACACCTTGTGTTGATCTTCCTAAAACGCTAACTTCAGAAACTTTTAATCTGATAATTGTTCCTTTATCTGTAATCATCATTACATCTTCTGTTCCATTAGCAATTCTTATACCAACTATGTTACCTGTCTTAGGAGTTATTTTATATGTAATTACACCTTTTCCTCCTCTATTTTGAACACGATATTCGTCAAGTTCCGTTCTCTTTCCAAATCCGTTTTCAGTGATTGCAAGTAATGTTGCATTGTTTCCGCCAATAATTGATTCCATTCCAATTACAGCATCATCTTTATCTAGTCTAATACCTAAAACTCCTTGAGCAGATCTTCCAACTGGTCTAACGTCTTTTTCATCAAATGTTATACACATACCTTTACGTGTAACAAGAACAACATTATCTTCACCATCTGTTAATCTTACATCTATTAATTCATCATCTTCTTTTAGAGTAATTGCTAATAGTCCAGTTTTCTTATTAGAACTATATTCATTCAATGCTGTTTTCTTTATTAATCCATTACGTGTAGCCATTAATAAGTATTTTCCTTCAGCAAAATTTTGTAATGGAATTACCGCAGATATTTTTTCACCATTATCCAATCTCAACAAATTAACAATTGCAGTTCCTTTAGCAGTTCTTCCTGCTTCTGGAATTTCATATCCTCTTAATTTGTACAATTTTCCTTTATTACTAAAGAATAAAATAGTATCATGAGTAGATGCTGTAAAGATTTGTTTAACAAAATCCTCTTCTCTAGTTGCAATTCCTGTAATTCCCTTTCCACCTCTTCTTTGACTCTTGTATGTATCAATAGGCATTCTTTTAATATATCCAAAATGTGTTAGGGCTACAACAGTTTGCTCATCTTTGATTAAATCTTCAACATTGAATTCGCCTTCTGCTGCAACTATTTTTGTTTTTCTTTCATCACCATATTTTTCTTTAATCTCTAATAATTCTTCTTTAATAATATCAAAAACTAATTTTTCACTATTTAATATTTCTCTTAAATGCGCAATTAATTTCATTAATTCATTATATTCATCTTCAATTTTTTCACGTTGCAAACCTGATAATGTTTTTAATCTCATATCTAATATTGCTTGTGCTTGAATATCAGAAAGACCAAATCTTTCCATCAATCTTTCCTTTGGATCATCATAAGATGAACGAATAATATTGATAACTTCATCGATATTATCCAAAGCAATTTTTAAACCTTCTAATATATGAGCTCTTGCTAATGCTTTATCTAGTTCAAATTGAGTTCTTCTTAATATAACGTCTTTTCTGTGCTCTATATAATAATCTAAACATTGTCTTAAAGTTAAAACTTTTGGTTCTCCATTAACCAATGCTAACATTATTACACCGAAAGTATCTTGCATTTGTGTAAATTTATATAATTGATTTAATACTACTTGTGCATTTGCATCTCTTTTTAACTCAATTACAATTCTAACTTTATCATTTCTATCAGATTCATCTCTTAAATCAGAAATTCCTTCAATCCTTTTATCCCTAGCCAATGCAGCAATATTTTCAACTAATTTTGCTTTATTTACTTGATATGGTAAAGAACTAACAATTATTCTTTGTTTATTACCACTCATTTCTTCTATTTCTGCTTCCGCTCTTACAGTTATCTTTCCCCTACCTGTTGTATATGCTTGTTTAATTCCTTCGTAACCTAAAATTACACCTTCAGTTGGGAAATCCGGACCTTTTATAATTTTCATTAATTCTTCATCAGAAACATCATCTTCATCAATAATCTTTACAATTCCATTTATTACTTCTGTAAGATTATGAGGTGGAATATTTGTTGCCATACCTACCGCAATTCCAGATGAACCATTTATTAATAATGTAGGAATTTTTGATGGTAATACACGTGGCTCCTGTAATCTATCATCATAGTTAGGCATAAAATCGACCGTATTTTTTTCAATATCAGTTAGCATTAATTCAGATATCTTAGCCATTCTGGCTTCTGTATACCTCATCGCAGCTGCACCATCACCATCTATAGAACCAAAATTACCATGTCCATCAATTAACGGATATCTTAAAGAAAAGTCTTGCGCCATTCTAACCATAGCATCATAAACTGAAGAGTCACCATGTGGATGATATCTACCTAAAACTGAACCAACTGTATTTGCACATTTTCTGTATGGTTTATCAGACGTAATTCCATCTTCATACATTGCGTACAAAATTCTTCTATGAACAGGTTTTAAACCGTCTCTTACATCTGGTAATGCACGAGATACAATAACACTCATTGCATAATCAATATAAGATGTCTTCATCTCTGTTTCAATATCTCTTTGAATAATTTTTCCATCGTTTGAATCCATTTTTTTACCTCTTTTCTGTATATTCACTTCTTGTATTATACTAAATTGAAAAAAATTATGCAATAATAAAATCCTAATTTCCGTAACTTTTTTGATGTTTTTTTTATTATTTATTTATATTAATATGATACATTTTAAAGCCACTCGATAAAAAAAGAATTAAATGATTTTTGAAAAAAAGTGGTTTTTGAAAATTAATTAAAATATAGACTAAAATTATTATAAAAATTTTTGAGTGGCTTTAAAATATACCATATATTTTTGATTTTTAAATTAAAATTTTTCTGATTTTTATAAAATTATATTTTTTATTATTCACTTATTTTAGGCTAATAGTATACTACATCTTAAAGTCACTCTATATTTACTATTTAAAAATTATCAGAGGTA
>OCVV011084231.1_pt1 | contig 11453 bp, 10 predicted proteins | sample 1539721 | NCBI WGS metagenome assembly OCVV01 (sample SAMN02144230, study PRJEB22623) | gut metagenome | biome: sheep rumen | host: Ovis aries | place: New Zealand | reverse complement strand
CCGCCGCCTTCGCTGACAAAGACATGCCAGTCATGCATATTGCCGTTAAAGCCGTACAGCAGATTCTTAATGGCATATACATCACCCAGTGTGCCGGAATCACAGACTTCCTTCGCGGTGCGGAAATCCGGGTCAAACCGTCTCTGCTGATGCACGGTGAATTTCACGCCGTTTTTCTTTACCGCTTCCTCCATCTCATCCAGCTCTTTTAAGCTCATTGCCACCGGCTTCTCGCAGATAATGTCTTTGTGAGCCTCTGCTGCCTGAATGACCAGATCGTGATGCTGATTGTTGTTTGCCGCAATCAGAACCACGTCTACTTCCGGATCCGCCAGCAGTTCTTCATTGCTGCTGTAACGCTTCAGACCTTCTTTCACATCCTCCAGCTGTTCCGGATCCCGGTCCGAGAATCCCACCAGCCGGATTCCCGGAAAGTCAGAAAGCATTTTCTCATGCTCATGTCCCATAAATCCGTGTCCGATAATTGCAATTCTGATATCCTGTGCCATGTTTTCCTCCTGTATCACGTTCTGTATTTTCCAGCGCTTCTTCTGTCTCTATGCAATGTCAGTATCCGGGGATCTGTCGCGTTTCCCCTGTTTCTTTCTGTGTATATCCTACCAATTCCGGCGCCCGCCCTTCTATTCCGGTTTTTACAATTACCTGTCATTCTTTGCACGCTCGGAATTCCGCTTTTTTCAGGTGCAACATTTGATTCATTTTCGTTGCATCCTCCTGCCGTTCCGGGTCAATCCTTCTTCTCCGGACCACAAAATATCGTTCCGGCACGCTCCATCCCCTCCGAACCGCAAAATGCCGTTCCGGAACATTCAGTTCTTCCGGAACGGCATACCGCGCAACACCTGTATTCAGTTTTTCTGCGGATTACACAATCAGCAGCCGTCTCTCATTCACATGATGGCCGAACTCCGGCAGGAATACCATGTTTTCCTTATCCGGATCCAGATGTGCCTGAATGATCGGAGGCATATAGGAGGAAGTAAAGCAGAATCCGTATTTTAAGTCATGATAGCCCTGGGCGAGTCCGCCTTCCTTCTTCACTTTCAGCACGGCCGGTTTGGTCACGGACCAGTGTACCTGATAATTGGTCTTCATCTCTTCATTGGTATATTCTTCCCCGTCAATGACCCAGGTGATGGAATCTTTTTCAATTCTCTCCCCATCCACAAACAGGGTGCCCGGACGAATCTGTGAAAGGAAAATCCCCCGGTAATACGGCAGTCTCACCTTAAACTGAAAGCCTGTCACATTTCCTTCCGCATCTTTTGTATTTCTGAAGCCTACCGACTGAATTACCTGTTTTTCCATACAATCGCCTCCTTAGTCTCCGAGCAGATTCTTCAGCATGATGTGCTGTTTTCTCAGTGTCTGCCCCACTTCATATCCGTCGTCATATTTATCCGCTCCCTCGTATTCGCTGAGCAGATACCCCTCATATCCGTTCTCTGCCATCACACGGATGATTTCCGGATATGGAATGGTGGTCTCCCGGAAATCGTCGCTCATATTGATAAATTTCGCATGGCAGCAGTAAATGTACGGCAGCAGCGGAATGATATCTTCCGGCTGATTCGGAGTATAGTTCGGATCCTTCCACTCATCTTCCCGGAATTCCGTGCGGAATACGGAAAAGTCAATATTCAGGCCGAAATGCTTGGTTCCCGTCTCTTTGATGAAATCCACGAAATCAGTAACCAGTTTGCCTTTCAGGTTCGACGGCGTATGGATCTCCGGGCACATTTTGATGTCCAGTTCTTCCGCCAGCGGAAGCGCGCCCTTGATGATTTCTCTCCAGTTGGTCACCGGCTCCAGCAGATCATTGATGACCGGCATTTTGGTCCGCATCACAGTGAATCCCAGACGATGCGCCAGACGGATATCCCGCTTCAGCATCTCAACCGATTCCTCGGTGGTCAGATCTCTGTCCCCCAGCACATGGGAGTCGATCCAGTTGCCATATTCCACCGGCACGATTTCATACTTGTCACACAGGCGGAACCAGTTCTCCACCCACTCATCCGTCGGATACGGATAGTTCTCGATATGGGTGTTTGCCAGAATCTCGATTCCGTGGGCGCCCATGTCATGCACATCTTCAAAACAGTCTTCCAGTGTCTTGGTCAAGCCGAATTCTGCCGAATAGCTGTACAGCGCCACGCCGCGCTTCGGTCCTTTTCTGTCATAAGTATACATAGTGATTCTCCTTCTTGCTGATCTGCCGGCTTCTGCTCACAGGGCAGAAACCGGCGGATCTTTCCGGCACTTGTTACTGTGCCTGTGTTTCCTTATCTTCTGCGGCATGTCTTGCCTGCAGTCTTTCGCGGATGGCATCCGCGTCCTTGTCACTCATCTTCCATAACAGGCAGAGCAGGCAGGCAACAATGTATAAGATGGCCGGAATCAGGTTTACGGTAATATTGATTCCGCGCTGTGCTGCAGGCGTCTGCGGCGCATTGGCCACATAACCAAAGGCTGCCATGATCACTACGCCTGCGGCGCCGCCAATGGCGTTTCCTATTTTTGTTGCAAGGCCATAGGTTGCGTATGCGGTACCGTCGGTACGCACGCCGGTCTTCTCTTCCATATAATCCACAGAGTCCGCTACCATGGACAGAGTCATGGGCATACCCACATTAAAGAGACCGAAAATGACATCGCCGAAGATAACCATCGGCATATTGTCAAACGGCGCAAAGAACATGATCAGCAGACCTGCTACCTGAACAGCCATGGAACCCATAAGCACGTTTCTCTTACCGATCTTTTTCGCGATTGCCGGCACAAACAGAGAACCAAGGATACCCAGCAGCGTCGGCAGGGTCATGATAACGGAAATCATGGTAAAGGACCCCAGGTCATAAATAACCCAGTAAGCGCAGACTGCGATACGTCCCATGAACGCGGTCATCTGTACGACCATGATGGCGCTGATGATCATCAGGTATTTGTTGGTTACCAGATTTTTTATGGTTTCCTTTAAAGAGAACTTCCGGTTCATTGTGGAAGCCAGCGGTTTCACATTTTCCTTGGAGGTAAAGAATACAATCAGGAACAGCGGAATGGAAATGATGGCATAAACGATCACCGTCATCAGATAGCCTCTGGCATCCGCAACTTTTGCTCCTTTTGCGGAAAACGCAAGCAGCAGTACCGGTGAGAGCGCGTTTACTACAGCCATACCGGCATTCATGCCGATGTTTCTGGAAGTATTGATCTGATTTCTCTGGTTGGAGTCCTCAGACATAACTGCCGCCATTGCGCCGTACGGAATGTTGGTCAGCGTGTACAGCATACCTGCGATGATATAAATCACTGCCGACCAGATGACGCCTGCCGCGCTGGAGCCGCCAAAGGGGTTGGTAAAGGTCAGTACGGAAAAGATTGCCAGAAACGGGCTTCCGAAGGCGATATACGGGCGGAACCGTCCCCATCTGGATTTCGTACGCTCTGCAATCGCGCCCATCATCGGGTCATTGACCGCATCCCAGATTCTTGCCACAATCATAATCACAGATACCGCCAGCGGTGCCAGACCCACGATATCCGTATAGAAAATTGTCAGATAGGAGCCGACGAATGTCCATACAAACTGTGATGCCAGATCACCAAAGCCATAGCAGACAACAGCGGCTTTTGAAGCTCTTAGCTTATTATCCATTTCATTTTCCTCACTTTTTCTCTCTGCATGTTTTACATATGCCAAAACCGGTTTTTCTGCTGATACAGAACTGTATCAACCTTATGGCTACATAATAGCGAATCTGATATTTGTCTTCTTTTCCCGTTTTTACAATCCGTTGCGGCTGATTGCATAAAATTTTTATAAACGAAAGCTCCTGCAAGAAATGACATTCATCTCTTGCAGGAGCTTTCTCCTGACCGTCCTTCCCGAAAAGGATCCTATACCGGAGTTTGTCGTTGGCCTTTCTCTGACGGGTGCCGGTGTCTGCGGTAAATGTGCATCAGCACAACTTCCTGGGGTTCCAGTTCCGCTGTGACTTCCAGGGTGCCGTTTCGGTCCGCCGTCTCTCTCTGCATTTCGATTTCCGGGATGCTGACCGCCTGCAGATACTTCACATCCTCCCGGTTCAGTTCGCTCTCAAAGCCGAACCTTCTCCAGGTATCCAGAATGCTGCCGCTTCTGGCATTCAGTCTCCGGTTTTTGATCGCATACTCCCCGGCAGCTTCCATGTGCTGAAGCATAAGGGTGATTTTCAGTGTTTTCTCATCTTCGAAACGAATCTTCTGCACCCGTTCCAGATCCACCTCCTCATTCTGCAGGGGACTCCCCTGCCGGAACCAGGAAAAATGGTGGAAGAGAATGTACAGGTCCCCGTTTTCCTTGCTTGTCACAATGTAATTGCTGCCCCGGGCCCGGTACTGGGATCCCATGCTGTTCAGGAACGACAGGGCAAAAAAGGCCGGCTTGCGGATGGTATCCTTTGTCAGCAGACCGACGCCTCCGTTTACCACCTTGCTGGTATCAAAGTAACTGCTGACCCAGTCCGTACCGCTCATCACGCACATCATGTCGGTTTTTCCCCACAGTTCCACGGTTTTCGCCACCAGATAAGCCGAGCGGAAACAGGAATCGTTCAGGAAATTCCGGTTGGCGATGGTGTTGTTCCATTCGGTAATCAGGAGCTTCCGGTCGCTGATCCCCGCCTCATCCATCAGCCTGCGCATCTGTAGAATCCGGTCTTCCTCAATATTCGTGTTTCTGGAAATGTATCTTCCGGGCGGTCCTGCCGCTTCATTTCTCCGAAATTCATAGGGAAACAGAAGAAACGAGGCAAAATCCGGGATGCAGTCATTTGCCGCGCATCGGCGGTAAAACGCAAGATCATACTCCCGGTCATGATCGATCACCGAGGAAATTCCGCCCACCTCCGCGCCGGGAACCATGCGCCGCACCGTGTGATAGACATACTCCCAGGCCTGATAGAAATCAAACCGGGGATCCTGATAGACGCCGGACCGCGGTCCGTCATGGAACCCGTCTCTGGCCAGCTCAAATGTCCAGGAAGAAACCTCCTCCAGGCCGTACCGGTTTATGATATTGGAGAAAAAGGCATAGATAATGTCTTCCCAGATCTCCCTGGATACAAAGGGAATATATTCTTCATTGTAGTAAATCACATCCCCATCTGTCTTGATGGCCGTATCCGGACGTCTGCCCAGATCCAGAAACGGGCGGATATGGTGCTGCACCAGGAAATCCAGCGCCTGGTTAATCAGGTCAAAATTATACTGTCCGAAGGTGCTGCCGTCCGACACCTGACTTTTGATGGAAAATACATTCCAGAGCCTCACACAGCTGATCTGCAGGTGTTCCTGCAGATACAGCACATGGAACTGGATATTGGCCCGGGTCAGATTGTGCAGGGCCCCCACATTGATACAGCTGTTCCAGGTCTGAGGATAATCCGCCGGTTTCTCTTTCGACAGATCCAACAGTACCCGCATCTCATGCTCCTGGGTTCCCTGCTGATACCCCTTTTTCTGCAGTTCCGTACGGATCCTGCTCTCTTCCAGCATACGCGCTTCTTTTTCTTTTTCCGCTGTGATCCGGTTCTGCTCCCGGTATTCCGAAGGGGTCATATGCATCACTTTCCGAAACGCGCGGTTATAAGCGGATGAATTGGAAAAGCCGCAGTTCATCGCGATCTGGGTCAGATTCTGATCCGAATAATTCAAAAGTCCCAGCGATGACTTTACCCGCAGCTGCATGACATAATCCGCAAAATAGACCCCTGTTTTTTTCCTGAAAATCCGGGACAGTGTGGAAGTGGATACATACATCTCCTCTGCCAGACCGGACAGACTGATTTCTTCATTGATATGATTCAAAATATACTGCATCATCTGACGCATCCGGACATCCGCTTCACTCTCGCCGATCTCCACCCGACTCTGCTGTATCTGATAATTTTCAATCAGATGATCCATCAGGTTCAGCAGAAGGCTGTCCTGCCGTGCCCGGGTCTGATGCTTCCGGGAGGTATATTCTGCTGTCAGATCGATCAGAATTTCCCGGATATCCTGATAGGAATGCATCGTATCGCTGACAGAATCCACATACAGGATCAGATTCCGGTTTTCCATAATTTCCGCAAGCATGGCGCCGGAATAAGATGCCACTGCATACAGCGCGTTCCGTACATCCCGCAGTTCATAATTCATTCCCGGATTGATCAGAAGAATATCTTCGTGCCGCATGGGAATGCTTTCTCCGTGATACAGTACCGTCATTTCTCCTTCCAGAAGGAACAGTATCACCAGATCGGTCTGGATATGCTCTTCTCCGCTTCTGGCTCTCCGAACAGTAAAACCAAGATTCTTCATATCTGCTGATCTCCTTTATGATAAAAATCTTAGCAGTTCTTCCGGAAATACGCAATAAACAAGTGCAGCTTCCGAGAATCCCTTCTGCCGGCCATCCGATCCTGGTACAGAAACACCGCCCGGGAACCCGGACGGTGCTTTACGGTGTTTTGCCTCTGATGCTTTCTTTGACGCAGGCCTGCGCGATTACACGATCACCATATGTTTTCTGGTATAGGTGCCTCCGTTAAAGGAACAGCTGTCACCATTTTCATCAAACTGGTCCAGAAACGGCGGCATATAGGAACAGCTTGCCGCAAACCGCACAGATACATCATGAAAGCCCTGGGCCAGTCCGCCTTCCTGATAGATTTTCAGTGCCGCCACATCCGTAATGCGCCAGAACGCGTCGGATGCCTCTGCCAGTTCCTCCACAGTGTATTCCCGGTGATTGATTTCCCAGTGCACCTGTTCCTTCGGATAGGTTACCCCATCCACAACTACCTTGCCCGGCCGCAGCTGGCTGAGCCAGATGCCCCGGTAATAATCGGAACGGACGCAGATCTGGAAGCCCACGATTCGTCCGTTTTCTTCCATATTGTGAAATCCTCTGTACTGAATGACATTTGCTTCTAACATGTTTTGCCCCTTTCCGATTAATATCCCAGCAGCCGTTTCAGCATCACGTGCTGTTTTCTGAGTTCCTGTGAAACATACCCCGGCACATCCTTGTTCGCGCCCTCATACTCGCTGAGCAGGTAACCTTCCCAGCCATTGTCCTGCAGGACTTTGATGATTTCCGGATACGGGATGGTCAGCTCCCGGAAGGAGTCATCCATTTTATTGAATTTGGCATGAATACATTTTACATAGGGAAGAAGCGGTATAATCTCCTCCGGCTGCGAATGCTTGCAGTCCGGATTAAATACCACAACACCGGGCACATCAAAGCGGTTCTGAAAAACACTCAGGTCAATATTCAGTCCGAAATGTTCCGTTCCTGTCTCTTTGATAAAATCCACATAATCTGTCACAAACTGATCTGCAAGAACTGTCGTCAGATGGATCTCCGGACACATCACCACGTCATACTTCTCCGCTTCCGGAAGCACCGCCCGAATGATTTCTCTCCAGTTTTCCACCGGCGCCAGCTGGTCATTGATGACGCCCATCTTCGTCCGGAGGATACGGAAGCCCAGCGCGTGGGCGATCCGGAAATCATTCACCAGTTTTCTGCCGGCTTCTTCCACGCTCATCATCCGATTCTTATACAGGCGGTTATCAATCCAGTGGCCATATTCCACCGGCTCAATCTGATACTTCCGGCAGAGCGCGTTCCATTTGGCCAGATAGTCATCGCTCAGATCCGGATAGCTGTCGATATGGGAATTGGCCAGTATTTCCACACCGGTGGCACCCATGTCATACATATCCTTAAAACAGTCCTCCAGGTTCATGGTTCTTCCGTATTCTCCCGAATAACTGTAAATCGCGACGCCCCGTTTTATTTTTCTCTCTGCATCCATATGCCGCATACTCCTCTCTTTCTTTTCTCTGCCCTTATATCTTAGAGGTCTGCGGCAAAAAAATCTTTTCAAATGTTTCCGCTGCGGCATATGGTTCTTGTGTCTTTTCTTTTCCGGCGGAAAATCTGCAATATATGATATGCATTCATTGCGGCACGCCGACTCCATGACCCGCACCGCTTGCATGCCGCTGCCGCATTTATTCCATATCTTCCGGCGGCCGGTATAGGAAGCATCCCTCTTCATGGGAATGAATCACGCCGGCAGCCTGCAGATAGGAATACATGATCGTTGTGCCGACAAATTTCATGCCCCGCCGCTTCAGATCCGCGGAAACCGCATCGGAAAGGGGTGATGTGGTCCGGCCGATCTCCCGCAGCGTCTTTCCCTGGGTCCAATGCCAGAGATACCGGTCAAAACTGCCGTATTCCGCCTGTATCTTACGGAAAATCTTCGCGTTGTTCACCGCAGCGCGGATTTTCAGCCGGTTGCGGATGATGCCCGGATTGTCCCGCAGTTCCTCCAGTTTCTCTTCTCCATAGCTGCAGACCCGCTCCAGGGCAAAGCCGTCAAAAGCCTCCCGGAACGCCTCCCGTTTATTCAGCACGCATTCCCAGGAAAGCCCCGCCTGAAACATCTCCAGAATCAGCAGTTCAAACAGCCTGTGGTCATCATGCAGCGGCACGCCCCATTCCTCATCATGGTAGCGGATATACCGTTCGTTGTCCGATTTGCACCAGTGGCATCTGGGTTTTCCGTCCGGCCAGCGAAGCGCAGGCTTCACCTGTTCTTCTGTCTTCCGTTTCTCCTCTGCCTGACCTGCCCCGCCGGAACTGTAGGAGGGAGCCTTCGGCACAAACAAGCCGCGCTGCTTCAGATCAACGCCTTCGTTCTCCAACAGACGTATCTTTTTCTCAAATCCTCCGGCATAGCCGGTCAGGCTGCCGTTTTTTCCTACGACACGATGACAAGGCACCATCACCGACAGCGGATTGTGTCCCACGGCGCCGCCCACGGCCTGAGCAGATACCCTTGGTCTGCCGGTCCGTGCCGCGATCTGCTTTGCGATGGCCCCATAGGTGGTTGTGGCTCCAAACGGAATCTTCAGCATTTCCTCAGAAACCATTCTGCGGAATTCCGATCCGGTCAGCGCCAGATCCGGAAAAATGCCTGGATCTTTTCCGGAAAAATACTGATCCAGCCATTCCGCCGCCTTCCGAAACACCGAAAGGTTCTCTTTTTCCGTTTTCTCCTGCTCCGGCATCAGGCTCCGGTCATAGACCTGTCCGTCAAACCACAGCCCGAACAAGCGCCTGCCATCCTCTGAAAACAGCGTTATCATTCCAAGGGGAGACGAATAGTTCCAGTAATAACTCATCGCGTGCCCATCCTTTCCGATCTGGCTACTCACATATGGATTTCCGCATTGGGATTCTCCTATTTGAAGCCTTTTATTTGAATTCTCACAGGAAATGATATTCCCTGATTTCCGCATTTCTGATCCCGAACTCTGCAAACTCCTGATTCGTCATATCCCGGAAATAGGATTCAACGATTCTGGAAATTCCGTTGTGCGCCACCAGCAGACGGACCTTTTCCGGCTCGCTCTTCAGATCATCCAGCAGATTATAAATGCGCTGGGCCACCCGCATCATAGATTCTCCGCCGCCAAAACTGTCCGTAAAGTTCTCTTTGGCTTTTCGAAACGCAGCTCCGTCCCGGGGTGTTCCTTCCCAGCGGCCGAAACTCTGCTCCAGCAGACGGGGTTCCGCACGCACCGGCACACCGATGATCCCTGAAATTTCCCTTGCCGTATCATATGCCCGCTGCAGCGGTGAAGTCAGAATTTCGTCAACCGTGATCCGTCCCGCATCCATTTCCGCTTTCAGCCTACGGCCGGTCTCCCGCGCCTGCTCATGTCCCAGCCCAGTCAGCGGGCTGTCCGTTGTGCCGCAGATCTTGTTTTCCACATTCCATACGGTCTGTCCATGCCGGACAAAATAAAATTTTCCCATGATTTTCCTCTATTTTTTCTATTCAATCATTGCAGCAGATCAAAAATTGTCATCTGATGATCCCGCCAGCTCTCCTGCTCCGCCTCATGGATTCTGTCTCCCGGCAGAAATCCTCCGATCAGAAACGGCGCCTTCGGGTCATGCTTTTTCATATTCTGCCGGACAAGCGCCCCGCTGTAATTCGCGTAGCAGTATCTGCACAGATGTCCGCAGGTATTGTAGGCTCCGATATCGCAGGACAGATAGCAGGCGCATTCTTTTCTGGCTCCGGGGCGTTTCGGTACCCGAAGATGTCCGTGAATCGCCGTCTCATAGGTCTGAACTGTCATGCAGCCCCTGCAGTCCGCGCCGTACTGCGCCAGTTCATTTCCCTCCGCGCAGGGTCTGACAGTCATTCCATACTTTCCGGCGATCGCAATCATTGCCCGGCCAAGGGTGAGGCGATCCGCCTGCGGCACGCTGCGGACTTCCGGAAAATTCCGGAACACTTTGGAATAAAGATCCACAAAACTGATGACACAGGTCTTCGTATACCCTGCAAGTTCCGCAGCCATCTGTTCAAATTCCTGCAGATGCCGCTCCACCGTATAGGTTTCATTGATAAAAATCGGATCGTAACGCCAGCCGATACTGTCGATTCCTACAAGAGAAGAAAGGGTCCGGAAATCCTGCAGAACCTTTTTCCTGTCCGGAACCCCCGGTTCAATTTCCTTCCCGTAGGGAGTAATCGTTACAAACCAGTACTGCCCATATTCCTTCAGCGCATCCATATGGGGCAGCATGGGGGCAGGATTCTTCGTGCAGAAGCCAATCACATCCACCACATCCGGCGACAGCCGGTACCGCGTCACCTGGTTGGGATTGTAAGGGTTGCGCACCAGCACACAGCCTTCTTTCAGACGATTGACAAACCATTCACTGTAAAAAGCCGGAATGTCCGTCCGCTGACCGGTATTCATAATCATGACTGCCTGCCTTCCCTTTCCAGATATGCCAGAAGTCCCCGGCAGCCGGCAGCGATCTGGTCTGCGCACTGCAGAAACTGCCGGGTATACCAGGGATCCGCAATGGTTTCCTCCGGCTGATCGGTATACTCCATCAGTCCGTGGATCTTATGCGCCGGATCCTCTCCCAGCATCCGTCTCATATTGCGCAGATTCTCGCCATCCATGCCGATGAGCAGATCATACGCCTCATAATCCGACCGCCTGAGCTGTCTGGCGGTATGGCTGCCAACGGGAATTCCTTTTTCCATCAGCGCCTGCTTCATAGGCGGGTAGATCGGATTTCCGATCTCTTCCGTCGATGTCGCTGCGGAATCGATCCGGAAATATTCCGTACGTCCGGACTGATTCACCATATTCTGTAAAATGTACTGTGCGCTTACGCTGCGGCAGATGTTGCCGTGGCAAATGAATAAAATTTTTATCATGCAATTTTTTGCCAGCTTATGCCGCGTTTTGCCTTATTTTATGCAGGTTTCCGCGATTTTCGATTTCATTGAAATCCGGCATAAACTGGCATCTCCTTGCATATCTTGGACTTCAATGTTGATAAAATGTTGATA
>OCVV011341970.1_pt1 | contig 11458 bp, 13 predicted proteins | sample 1539721 | NCBI WGS metagenome assembly OCVV01 (sample SAMN02144230, study PRJEB22623) | gut metagenome | biome: sheep rumen | host: Ovis aries | place: New Zealand | reverse complement strand
GGCAAATGTTTTTTATGCGAAATGTTGAATCTACAAAAAGGATATGATATAATTCATGACCGCTATGAAACGATTGATCGACAACACCATACCGAAATTCCTGCTCACCGGCGTCATCAATACGCTCGTCGGCGCGCTCGTCATGTTCCTGCTGTATAATCTGGCCGGCTGCTCTTATTGGCTCAGCTCGGCGGCAAATTACGTCGTCGGCGGCACGGTCAGCTTTTTTCTGAATAAGTATTTCACGTTCCGCAATACGGAACGGTCCTGGACCCAGGTGGCGCGGTTTGCGCTTACGGTCGCGGTCTGCTGGCTGGTCGCCTACGGCGTTGCAAAGCCGCTTGCGCTGCGGCTGCTTTCATCCGCGAGCGAGTCGGTACAGACGAACGTCGCCATGGTCGTCGGTATGGGACTGTACACGGTGCTCAATTATCTCGGGCAGCGGTTTTTCGCATTTAAATCTTCGCATTCGGAGGACACGGATGATCACGTGGCTGACTGATACCGTTATCGGGAAATTAACCATGACCTTCCTGATCTCGATGCTCCCGGTGGTGGAGCTGAGACTGGGATTGCCGTATGGGATCGCAATCGGGCTGAATTATCCGCTGGCGCTGCTGGCGGCGGTGGCGGGCAACCTGCTCCCCGTGCCGTTCATCATTCTGTTTATCAAAAATGTACTCGCATTTCTGCGGGCCAAAATAAAAGCGCTTGACGGATTCATCTCGAGGATAGAGGAGCGGGCGCATCTGAAGAGCGAAATGGTCGTGAAATACGGCCAGATCGGGCTGTTCCTGCTGGTCGCCATCCCGCTGCCCGGCACCGGCGCCTGGACCGGCGCGCTTGTCGCGGCGCTGATGGGGCTGCCGCTGAAGAAAGCGCTGCCTGCGATCGTCTGCGGCGTGCTTGGCGCAGCGGCCATCATGACGCTTGTCACCTTCGGCGCTATCCACCTGTTTTGATCGACATGAAAACAATCCCGCTGCCGTACCAACGGCAGCGGGATCATTTTATCTTTGAACTTTTACGCGCGCCGATACAGTTTGGTATAGGCGAGAAGCTTTTTCGCAAGCTCCGGGGTGACGGCGTCGGGCTTCATGCGCCATTGCCAGTTGCCGGACGCGGAGCCGGGCGTGTTCATACGTGCGCTCTTCGGCAGCTCAAGCGCATCCTGCATCTGCAGGACGAACAGCGACGAAGGCGTCGCCATGCCGGTACGGATCATGCCCCAGCACCAGCCCTCATCGGGCGTGATGTGCATATATTCCTCGGCAAGGCGGCGGGTCTTGCGGTCAAGACCGCTGACCCAGCCGCGCACGGTCTCGTTATCGTGCGTGCCGATGTAGCAGACGCTGTGGGGCGGGCAGTTGTGCGGCATATAGGGAGCGTCGCCGTTCGGATCAAAGCCGAACTCCAGCACACGCATCCCGGGCAGCTTGGAATCAGCCAGCAGCTTTTCGACCTCGGGCGTCGTGTAGCCCAGATCCTCGGCGATGAAGCGCAGATCGTGGAACCAGGAGGTCAGCACGCCGACGAGATCCATTCCCGGCCCCTTGACCCAGTGGCCGCGGCGTGCTGTCTTGTCGCCGTAGGGGACGGCCCAGTAGCTTTCAAAGCCGCGGAAATGATCGATGCGGATGACGTCATACAGCTTGCCGACGCCCTCGATCCGGCGGATCCACCAGCCGAAGCCGTCCTTCTTCATGGCGTCGTAATCGTACAGCGGGTTGCCCCAAAGCTGACCGTCCTCGGTAAAGGCGTCGGGCGGGCAGCCGGCCACCTCGGTGGGCAGGTTGTTTTCGTCAAGCTGGAAATAATGCGGCTCGCTCCACACATCGGAGCTGTCGAGCGCGACATAGATCGGCACGTCGCCGATGAACTCGATGCCCTTTTTATGTGCATAGTCCTTCAGCGCGTTCCACTGGCGGAAGAACAGAAACTGCAGAAAAGCATAGAAGGAGACGTCCTCCGCAAGCTCGCTGCGGTAACGCGCGAGCGCGTCCGGACGGCGCAGACGGATATCCTCATCCTCCCATTCGACCCAGCTGCGCATGCCGAAGTGCGCCTTGAGCGCCATGAACAGCGCATAATTCTCAAGCCAGGAAGCGTTTTCGGCGCGGAACGCGGCGAACGCATCGGCGAAGCGCTCCTTGCCGCGCTCATAAGCCGTGCGCAGGACGGGGAAACGGTTTTCGTAGATCGCGCCGTAATCCACGCGCGCGTCGTCATGTCCCCAGAAACGCTCCTCGATCTCGCTCTTTTTCAGCAGCCTGTCGCGCACAAGCAGGTCAAGATCGATGAAATACGGGTTGCCCGCGAAGGTGGAAAACGAAGCGTAGGGGCTGTCGCCGTAGCTCGTCGGGCCGAGGGGGAGAAGCTGCCAGTAGTGCTGGCCGGAGCGTTTGAGAAAATCGACAAATTGATAGGCGCTTTTGCCCATGGTGCCGATCCCGTAGGGGGAGGGCAGGGAACTCATCGGCATCAAAACGCCGCAGGATCTTTTCATATCAGAAATCTCACCTTTCATCCGAACGATCGGAAAGAAACGATCTCTCCAATGGCCTATATTACCAATTTGTACGGCCAAAGTCAAACAGAAAGCAAATGTCTGCTACCGGAGAGGCATAATCGAGCTCAACGTGCGATATATATGTAATAAAAAGGAGCAAAGGAGGAGGGCGAGATGCTGGGAGAGCGTAGCGGAGAAGCGCTGGCGCGGACGCACACACTGGAGATGGAGAACCGGGAGAAGCTGCGCCTTACGGGTGTGAGCGACGTTTCCGGCTTTGACGAGAACGTCGTCGTGCTTATGACCGACATGGGGGAGCTTTCGATCCGGGGCGAGGCGCTGCACATCGACCGGATCGACCTGGAGGCCGGTATTCTGGAGCTGCGCGGGCGCGTCAGCGAGCTGAGTTATGAGGAGCGGACGGCCGCCGGCTCGCTGTGGTCGCGGCTGTTTGGGTAAGACGTGGGCGTTTCAATCGGTGCACAAACGATATCCATTACCGCCGCAGCGCTCGGCGGGCTGACAGCCGGTCTGCTTTATGATCTGCTGCGGCAGATCCGTTTTTCGACCGGGCGGGCGGCCGGAGTCCTCTGTGATCTCTTTTTCTGTCTTGTCTGTACAACCGAGCTGTTTATGATCGGTATGCTGTTTTGTGACGGAAGACTCGGCGTTTGGGAGCCGGCGGGCTTTGTCGCAGCGTTTGGACTGTATCTGTTCGGGATCAGCCCGTCCGTAACGCCGCTTTTTGGGATTTACAGGGAAAAAATGCTTGTTTTTTTAAAAAAACTCGCAAAAAAGTGAAAAATATACTTCCATTTTTTCAAATTATATTATATATTAACACATATTGAGAGGGTGTGAACCTACGGGCGACAAAACCACGTCGGAAATCATCCGGATCGTCATTGCGGTGATGCTGGCATATGCGCTGTGGCGTTTCATCGCGGTGCAGAACACAATCAAGGAGGCGGAAGCGGCGCACCGGGCGCTAAGCGCGGAGGTGCAGTTGCTCCGGGAAGAGACGGACGCGCTTGCGCGCAGAGTCGTCACTCCGCCGGATAAGGAAGAAATCGAAAAGTTGGCGCGCGATCGACTTGGACTTGTGATGCCGAACGAAACGATTTTTGTTTTTACCGAAGAAAACAGCACAAAAAAAGAGGGATAACATGGCATTGGAAATCGGAACTGTCGTTGAAGGCAAGGTCACCAGTATTGCGAAGTTCGGTGCGTTCGTGCTGCTGCCGGGCGGCAAGAGCGGGCTCGTACATATTTCCGAGATCGCAAACGCGTTCGTCTCCGACATCAACGAATTCGTACAGGTCGGACAGAGCGTGAAGGTACGGATCCTGAGCATCAGCGACGACGGCAAAATCAACCTTTCGATCAAACGGGCGGACGAGACGGCGGCCCAGACGCCGCAGCGTCCCGCACGCGCTTCCTTCCGGCAGGAAAACGAACCCAGACCCCGTCAGACCTCCTCCGCCCCGGTGGGCGAGGTTGCAGAGCGCAGTGACAATCAGGAGTTTGAAGACAAGCTCAAAAAATTCATGCAGGAGTCGGACAGCCGCATCGCGGACAACCGCCTGTATGCCGACCGTCCGCGCCGAGGCAGAAAACATTGACGGAGGATAAATAAATCATGAGCGAGTATCAGGACCTGTACAGACAGAAGCTTACGGACGCCGCGTCGATCGCAGCAAGGGTGGAGAGCGGCTGGGTCATCGGAATGGACGCCGCCACGGCACACACGCCGAAGATCATCAGCGCCCTTGCCGAGCGGGCGAGGAAGGATGAGATCCGAAACGTCAAGGTGCAGACGCTGCTTGACGTGTATCCGCTGGAATTCTATGCGGACAAGACGCTGGACGGAAAGCTCAACGGTGTTTCCTGGTTCGCAGGCGGCGGGGCACGCAAGGCGATCAACGCCGGCTTCGCCGATTTTATTCCCAACTATTATCGCGACATCCCCAAGCTGATACGCAGCTGCTATGACTATGACGCGTTCTGCGTCGCCGTTTCGCCCATGGACGAGCACGGCTATTTCTCACTCGGCTGCGTCTCGTCTTACAGTGAGGCGATGATCGAGAAATCCAAACGCATCTTCCTCGAGGTCAACGACCGCCAGCCCCGCGCCGTGTGCGGGCTGCAGATCCATATCAGCCAGGTCGACGGCATCGTAGAGAACAATATGACGCTGCCCGTGCTGCCTGCGGCGAACATCGACGAGACCAGCCGCACCATCGGCGGCTATATCGCCGAGCTGATCCCGGACGGCGCCTGCATCCAGCTGGGCATCGGCGCGATCCCGGACGCGACCGGCATGGCGCTGAAGCAAAAGCACGATCTCGGCATCCACACCGAGATGTTCACCGACTCTATGGTCGAGCTGATCGCCTGCGGCGCGGTCAACAACAGCCGCAAGCAGATCCACCGCGGCGTTTCCGTCACGACCTTTGCCTTCGGCTCGCAGCGGATCTATGATTATATCGACAACAACCCGGCCATCGCACTGATGCCGGTGGACTATGTCAACGACCCGAATGTCATCTGCCAAAACGACAACATGATCTCGATCAACGCGGCACTGGAGGTCGACTTCTGGGGCCAGGTCTGCGCCGAGAGCGTCGGCACAAAGCACATGTCCGGCTCCGGCGGCCAGATCGACTATGTCCGCGGCGCGACCCAGTCGAAGGGCGGCAAGAGCTTTATTGCATTCACCTCGACGGCGAAGGGCGGCACGATCAGCAAGATCAAGTCCACGCTCACGCCCGGGGCGGTGTGCACGACGAGCAAGAACGACGTGGACTATATCGTCACCGAGTATGGCGTGGCGCATCTGCGCGGCGAGAGTCTGGCGAGCCGTACGAGACAACTCATCGCGATCGCGCATCCTGATTTCCGCGACCAGCTTAGCTTTGAGGCCAAGCAGCGCGGCATCATGATCTGACAAAACGCTTATGAACGCGGCGGGGGGCGACCCTGCCGCGTTTTTTTCATACTTGCCAGTTCCGACAGATAATGATAAAATAAAAAAGATGTTTCATCGAACATAAATGACAACACGGAGGAAGACTCTCATGATTGCGATCGGTAGCGACCACGGCGGATTTGCCCTGAAGGCGGAGATCATCGAGCACCTGCGCAAGCGCGGCTTTGAGGTAAAGGATTTCGGAACCTATTCGGAGGCGAGCTGTGACTATCCCGTCTATGCCAAGGCTGTGGCAAAAGCCGTTGCGGCGGGCGAGTGCGACAAGGGCATTCTGATCTGCGGTACGGGCATTGGCGTTTCCATCACCGCCAACAAGTTCCGCGGCATCCGCGCCGCGCTCTGCGGCGACTGCTTCTCCGCCGAGGCGACGAGACTGCACAACGACGCCAACATCCTCGCAATGGGCGCGCGCGTCACGGGACCCGGCCTTGCGCTCAAGATTGTCGACACCTTCCTGGATACGCCGTTTTCCGGCGATGAGAGACATATCCGCCGCATCTCTATGATAGAGGAGTAAGCTTTCACATGGCAAGAAACGCCGAATTTTATAAAGGCAGCCGGACAAAGAGAACGCACTATTACGTCATCGTCGCTGTGGCGGTGGCGCTTGTGGCGCTGCTTGTGGTCCTGTTTTACAGCATGCAGAAATACGCCGTCATCACCAAGGACGACGTCAAGGTCGTGCTGCCGATCATGGGCGGGGAGAGCGAAATCTCCGCCGCAAGTGACGGTGAAGGGGACGACACGCCCGCACTCGAGCACACCAGCGTATCGATCAGCTTTGACCAGCCGGATTACTCCAGCGTCCTGCCGCTTGCCCGCACGGATGTGAAGCCCGTGCGCGCGATCTTTGTGCCGCATGAGAATATCACACTTGAAAAGCTCGAGGAATATGCCGCCCGTCTCCAGACCGGCAACGCGCTGCTCTTCGAAATGAAGCCGCGCAGCGGCAATCTGATGTGGTATTCAAACGCAAAGGCCGCCCTCGATTACGGCCTTTCGGTGCAGACCGAGGTGACCAACTCGATCCAGCGCTACGTCGACATGCTCAAGGAAAAGAACATTTATCTCGTCGCCCAGATCAGCTGCTGTGTGGACGAGCGCTACCCGGCCTACAGCTCGCTCGTCGCGCTCAAGACCGCCTCCGGCATGAACTATTACGACGATATCGGCATGTGGCTCGACCCGTACAGCCAGAAGGTTCGTGACTATGTCGTCGAGATGGCGCGGGAGCTGTATGCCATAGGCTTTGACGAGGTCGTGCTGGCTGATCTGCGGCATCCTGTGCCGGATGAGGAGCGCGGCGAGGTCGAATTCGTCTACAACGCCGAGATGTCCACCTCGCCGAGCGCCGAGGGCGGCATCAGCGGCTTTGCTATCAGCGTCGCCCAACAGCTGAGCGACCGGGAAAAGGGAAAGGTCCTGTCCATTTACAGCTACACGCCGGTCTCCCTCGTAAAGGCCGACACCGGAACGGGACAGAACACGCCCCTGTTCTTCAAGCTGTATGACCGGGTCTATTACCCGACCGACCGCGGCACCTACACCTATAACCTCCAGGACGTGACGCGCACCATCACCGAGACGGTCGCCGCCTCGCGCTTTGTGCCGGTGGTGCAGAACTATCTGCCCGACAACCCGGACAAGATCTCCTGGGTGCTGATCGACGTGGAAGAAGATTGATATTGAAAAAAGGAAGCCCGGTCGGGCTTCCTTTTTTATATCTCCAGGATGTATTTTTCCCAGGCATTGATCACGGTAGTGTCGCCGTGCTGCATGGTGCGGGATGAGCCATAGCTGTAATTCATGTGGACGTGGCCGTGGATATGATAGGCCGGATGCTGCTTTTCGATCAGATCGTTGAAGCATTCAAAGCCGCGGTGGGCATAGTCCTGCGCATCGCCAAAGCCGGCGGCAGGCGCATGCGTCAGCAGGATGTCAAAACCGCCGTGGCGCCTGATGTCCAGCCAACGCCGGGCGATGCGCCGCTTCATCTGCCGCTCGGTATACTGAAACGCGTTGCGGCTGTACATCGCGCTGCCGCCGAGCCCCAGGATCCGCAGCCCCTTGTACTCGACTAGCCTGTCATCGATGCAGTCGCAGCCCTCGGGCGGATCGGTTTCATATTTCAGGTCGTGGTTGCCATGTACATATAAGACCGGTGCGCGGCCCATGGTGACAAGAAAACTGAGATAATTTGCTTTCAAATCGCCGCAGGAGAGAATGAGATCGATCCCGTCCAGATGTCCCGGACGGTAATAATCCCAGAGATACGGATCCTCCTTGTCGGCAAGAAGAAGGATCTTCACAGCTGCACACCGTCCTTTTCCGGCGGGATCGACTCGCGGTAGATCCCCTGAAGGCGGACGATCGGACGGGCGATCGGCAGAAGCTCATTATAAGACGGGATGTTGCCCTGCACGCGGTCGCACAGCCAGTCGATGTGCAGGATCTCATCAGGCGTCAGCGCACGGCCGCCGTCGTTGATAAGCGTGCCGTCCTGGGCGACGATCCGGCGGCAGAAGGGCGCGATCAGCCCGGAGATAACGCCTCGCTTGAGAATATCGACAAGCTCGGCCATCGAGACGGGGAGCGCCTCGGACGTACGGATGTCCACCACGCCGGAGCTGAGGCCCCACCAGTAGTTGACGGCCTTCTGCGCGTGACCGCCCAGTTCCTCCCAGGACCCGGAGAAAATGCTCTGGATCAGATGAATATAGAATTCGCCCCAGCTCCATACCGGGGAGAGGATGGGCGTGAGCGTGCCGTCGCCCTCGACGCGGCAGAGACCATAGGCCTCCTGCAGCTGCGCCTCGGTCGTGACGTCGCGGTTGGCGATCATGTCACAGCCCAGCTCGCGCAGCTCGCGGATCGCGTCCTGCGACACACAGGTCCAGCGCAGCAGCACCTCCACGTCCGGGTTCGTCAGCGTCGCGCCGAGCGCGAAGGCGTTGATCCCGGCGGGGACGCCGTAGATGGGGTTCGAGGCGATATAGCCGATCTTGCCGGTGCGTGTCATAGCGCCGGCGACGGCGCCGGAGATGAATTTGCCCTCATAGATGCGGCTGTAGTAGGTGCGCACGCCGGGGAAGGGCATGGAAACCGAGCAGTTGAGGATCTTGCAGTCGGGATATTTGGCCGATGCCTTGCGGCAGGCGGCAATCAAAGTGGGCGTCGTGGCAAAGATCACCTGCGCGCCGTCCGCCACGGCGGCGTCAAACAGCGCATCCGTTTCACAGCCCTCCGGCGCGGTGTAGACCTGTACGCTGACCTTATCGCCGAAGAAGTCTTCCATGACCTGCCGCCCCTGATCGTGGGCGTAAACCCAGGGGCTCTCCTCCGGGGAACGGTCGTTGATAAAGGCGACATTCAGATGCCCGGGGAGCAGGACGGCGTCGATCAGCTTGAAGATGAGGTGCTTTTCGGACTCCTCAGGCTCGGTACTCATATCGATCGGGTCCGCCTCGCTCTGCAGCCGCGCGTCCGGCATGATCTTCGCGATAGATTCGCCGAGTTCCTTGGCGGACATGCTCTTGAGCTCGGCGACGCTGTAAAGCTGCAGCCACAGTAAAAACAGTTCGCTTGGGGAACTCTGCTGCGCGCCGCGCCGGGAGACAAGCGCACGCTCAAAGGCAGAAAAGGCCGCAAGAAAGCTGCGCCGCTCATCCTCGGTCCAGATGTGATCGGGTTCAAAGCCGAGCGCGGCCTGCAGTTTGCGGTATTGGCCCGGACGGCTGAAGCGGATGCGATAGAGCTTGCTGAGCGCGTAGAATTCCATGAATTCATAGTAAACGCGGATCTCCTCGTCCTCTGACCAGAGAGGGACGATGCGCACGACGTTCGCCGCGATCGTGGGGGCGTCGAAGGCTTTCAGTACGCTGACGCGCTTGTTTCCTTCCTGCACGTAAAAACGCCCCAGATATTCATAGCACAGGATCGGATCGCGGATGCCCTCACTGCTCAGGTTCGCCTCGCAGAGAGCGACCCACTTCATGCCGAATTCCGACTCCATCGGCAGCAGCGGCATGAAATTGGCCGCAAAGGCATTGCGCCGCCCCTGCACTTTGGTGCCGACGATCTGATCCATCGGAATATTGAGGACGCCGAGTTCTACCCGTCCCGCGGCCAGATGCTCGTCGAGGATCTCATCGAGGACCTGGGGATAGGGATAGTCGCCTTTCATGATGGCCTCACGATAGCATTTTTGACCTGCTTTGAGTGCTGCGGCATAATATTGTTGCGCTTCTGCGCTCGGCATAGTAGTACCTCCGTTGATTTGAGTGTGGTCATTATAGTACGCGTCCGCGGCAAATGCAACCGGGAATCTTGACAAAGGCGGCGGCGGTCAATTATCATGTGACAGAAAAGGAAAGGGGACGGACAGATGGATGATCAGTATGCCAGAACAAGGATGCTGCTCGGCGGCGAGGGTATGGCGCGGCTGCGCGCGTCCCGCGTGGCCGTGTTCGGGCTCGGCGGCGTCGGAAGCTATGCCTTCGAGGCGCTCGTGCGCAGCGGGGTCGGTGCGGTCGACGTGATCGACAACGATATCATCTCCGTGAGCAACCTCAACCGCCAGCTGCTCGCGCTGCGCTCGACGGTCGGCATGAAAAAGACGGACGCCGCAGCGGCGCGGGCCGCAGATATCGACCCGGAAACCGTGATCCGCTGCTATCCGGTCTTTGTCACGGCGGAGAACGCAGGGGCTTTTCCCTTCGCCGAATATGATTATATCGTTGACGCCATCGACACCGTCAGCGCGAAGATTGAGCTGATCCTGCGCGCAAAGGACGCGGGCGTGCCGATCCTCTCAAGCATGGGAACGGGCAACAAGCTCGATCCCTCCCGGCTGCGGATCGCCGACCTCTCCGAGACGCGGTATTGCCATCTGGCGCGCGTGATGCGCAAGGAGCTGCGCCGCCGGGGCGTGGAGCACGTCAAGGTCATCTACTCCGAGGAGATCCCCGCCATCCGCGAGGAGGGGAGCGAGACCAAGGGCGCCCAGGGCCGCCCGGCGCCAGGCAGCACGGCCTTTGTCCCGCCGGTCGCGGGACTCATGATCGCAGGCGAGGTCGTGCGGCATCTTGCCGGGATATAAAAAACGCTGTACCGAACGGTACAGCGTTTTTCGTTTGCGGAGGGCTTACTCGATCCCGAGGACCTTGTAATCCTGCGCCTCGACGGCGTTTTTCAGAACGTCGTCCGCAACGGCAGCCGAAAGCGTCACAACGGCGGTGCCGGCAACGTGACTGACCTCGGCGGCGGAAACGGCGTCGAGCGCCTCGAGCGCCTTCTTGACGCGCGCTTCGCAGTGCGGGCACATCATGCCCTCGATCTTCATGGTTTTTGTCATGGTTTTATCCTCCTCTTCACGCCCTGAGAGCGTGTTTTTTCTTTTCTTGTCCCGCGAGGGATCATAGAGCTTGCAGAAGTTCAGCCTCAGCGCGTTCGTCACGACGCAGAAGCTCGAAAGGCTCATCGCTGCCGCGCCGACCATCGGACTGAGCGTCAGCCCGAAACGGGCATAGGCGCCCGCCGCGAGCGGGATGCAGATCACATTGTAGAAAAACGCCCAGAACAGGTTTTCCCTGATGTTGACGAGCGTCGCGCGGCTTAAGCGGATCGCGGCCGGAACGTCGAGCATGCGGCTTTTCATCAACACCACGTCCGCCGCGTCGACCGCAACGTCAGCGCCCGCGCCGATCGCGATGCCGACATCCGCGCGCGTCAGGGCCGGCGCGTCGTTGATGCCGTCGCCCACCATGGCGACCTTTCCGCGTTCGCGCAGCTTTCGGATGATGCTTTCCTTGCCGTCCGGCAGTACGCCGGAGATTACCTCGTCGGCATCCACCTGCGCGCCGATCGCAGCAGCGGTGCGGGCGTTGTCACCAGTTAACATAACAACATGAATTCCCATGCCCTTGAGCTGGCGCACGGCCTCGACAGCGTCGTCTTTGACC
>OCVV011264602.1_pt1 | contig 11462 bp, 8 predicted proteins | sample 1539721 | NCBI WGS metagenome assembly OCVV01 (sample SAMN02144230, study PRJEB22623) | gut metagenome | biome: sheep rumen | host: Ovis aries | place: New Zealand | reverse complement strand
TCGCTTCTCTCACCATCGATGTCGTCAAGAACCTGTGCGTCAAGGGCAGTTCCCAAAGTGGTGACAGCCAGAGACTGAGTTTCGCCACGAGTAAAGAGAGCCGAGCCATGTGGACGAGGAAGGACATTGACTTCGCAAGTGATTGGACGGATTTCATTACATTTTCGTCCGTCGATTCGCAAGCCTTTGTCAAGGATTGATTTTCGGAGGAGGTTGTACTGGATGTCATCGAAACACTGGTCAAAGAGCTTTTTCTGGATTTCGTCAGAAAGCTGCTCTGCGTGAGCCTCGACAATCTGCTTTTTAACCTCAGAAATTGCCTTGCCACGGTTCATTTTGCCGTCCTGGAAGCAGGCCTTTTCGAGCAACGGTGTTGCCTCTGCGATGATTGCGTCTTTGTTCTCAAGCTCCACATTGAGAGGAGCGAGAGGAAGTTTTTCCTTGCCGCATTTAGCAACAAGCTGCTCCTGCAATTCACACATTGCAGTGATGAAGCCCTGAGCCTTTTCGAGAGCACCAAGCATGATGTCTTCTGAGACTTCGTTTGCGCCGCCCTCAACCATAGTGAAGCCGTCTTTTGTACCGGCAACTACGATTTCAAGCTGAGCCTTTTCCTGCTGCTGGAATGTCGGATTGATTACATACTCGCCGTCAATGTAAGCGACGCGGGCAGCGGCAACCGGGCCATGGAAAGGAATGTCAGAAATTGAGACAGCCGCAGAAGAAGCAATTACAGCCAGAATGTCCGGCGGATTAATTCCGTCTGATGAAACACAGGTCGGAACAATCTGGATTTCACGGCCAAAGCTTACCTCAAAAAGAGGGCGCATAGGTCGGTCGATGAGGCGGGAAACCAAGATTTCCTTGTCCTTTGGTCGGCCTTCGCGCTTAATGAAACCGCCAGGGATTTTACCTGCGGCATAGTATTTTTCGTTGTATTCAACTGTTACCGGAACGAAATCCAAGCCTTCCTTTACTTCAGAAGAACAACAGACAGTTGCAACGATAGCGGCACCAGCGTACTGCGCATAAACACAGCCGTTAGCCTGCTTACCGAGCTTACCTGTTTCGAGAATGAGTTCAGAATCTCCAATTTTGTAGGTTACTCTTTCTACAGACATAATTTTACTCCTACACACATCACTACATCCGATGTATGCTTTAAATATAATAACATTTCAATTTTAAACTATAATAAGATAATAATCAATGCAAAAGTTTTTAAAAGGCATAAAAAAAATCCCATCAGACCAAAGCCTGATGGGATTAAAGAAAACTATTTATTTTCGGAGACCGAGCTCTTTGATAAGTGCACGGTAGCCTTCGAGGTCTTTTCTCTGGAGATATTTGAGAAGAGAGCGGCGAGCACCGATAACTTTAAGCAAAGCTCGTTTGCAGCTTGTGTCTTTTGGGAAATTCTGAGAATGGGTAGTGAGCTGTTTGATTCGTTCTGTGAGAAGAGCAATCTGAACTCGTGTGTTACCTGTGTCGGCCTCATTTGCGCCGAATTTGCTGATTACTGCAGCTGTTGTTTCTTTTGTAAGTGCCATTTACTTACTCCTTAAAAATATTTTTACTGGCTAAAAGAACTGAATAGACCTGACAAAACCGCTGATTAAATTATCAGAGAATGCGAGGCGAAGATTCCCATTCTCTAATGTACAATCCGCTGCTGCCGAAGTCTTTTGTGCTTCACCAGATTTTTGACTAAAGTTATAGAAACTTACCCTGGTCTGATAAGTTCCGTCTGGAGGCAAAAGCTGCTCTCCTTTTTTTACGGCAGAAATGACCCGCTCACCTTCTCTTTGCCAAAAGAAGCCTGTACAGTCAAGCTCAAAAGGCTTTAGAAGCATTTTCTGAACAAGATCAAAGTTTTTTTGCAGAACACAATGCCTTATTCGAGAAGAAGAAACCCTCTCTCCTTCAAAAATGACCGCATCTATCGTGTCAAGCGTAAAATCCAAGCCTGCCGCAATTTGCTTTATTTCCTTCATGCCCACAAGGCCTTTGTAACCGCAGTGAAAATCGGAGCCTTCAGCAAGATATTTCAAATTGCATTTATCTGCCAGCATTGAAAGAAAATCACTTCCAACTATTTTAGCGAATTCAGAAGAAAAGTCAACAATGATGGCAAATTCAAAGCCTGAATTCCGCAGATTTTCAATCTTCTGGGAAAGAGACACCACATCGCCTTCATAAGACTCAGGATTTTTGTAGCCCCGAAGAGAACGTGTAAAGGTAAGCACGCCAGGAACAAAACCTTTCTTTTTCTGAGAAAGAACAGCCTCGAAAAGGGCACGATGGCCTAAATGAGAGCCGTCAAAACTTCCAATGGTGAGGGAAACTCCGGCTTTCTTGAATTCTTCACTGAACTTTCCGCCTGCAATCTGCTCCCAAGTATAAATTTTTAAATCACAGCTCTTTTCAGCATTTCCAGAATAAGGAATGACAAAACCGTAGGAAAGACTTACCTTTCCCTTGAAAGGTTTTCTGACAATAACGCCGCCAAATTGTCCGCTTGGATAAAAGACAGCAACTTCAGATTTTTCGCCGGAAGAAGTAAAATCCTGAACGAACATTTTTGAGCGCAAGGGCCTTCCGTTAGTAAAATCTGGAATGTAGCGAGAAGAAAGCACAAAAGAATCCATGCCGCAAAGAGAGGCGACCTCCTGATTCATATCGATGAGATGTGAGCTTATCTGGGCCTCGTCAGAAACGGCATCTTCCAGCTTAAAAGGGCCGACCCTGGTTCTTCTAAGCTCTTTAAGGTGGGCAACTGTAGAGCATTTTTCAGCAATATCCCGGGCAAGGGAACGAATGTAAGTCCCCTTGGAACATGAAACTTCAATTCGGGCATATTTTTCGCAAAAATCAAGCAATTTAATAGAAGAAATGGTGATTTTCCGAGCCTTTAAGTCTACGCTCTTTCCTTCCCGAACTATGTCGCTTGCCCTTTTTCCGTCTACATGAAGGGCACTGTAAGCCGGTGGAACCTGCTCAATCTCGCCTAAGAATTCAGGAAGAACCGCCTCAACCTCTTCTTTTGACGGGATTTTTCCTTTCTTTATGATTTGCCCGGTTGGATCCAGGGTATCAGTCTCGCTTCCAAATTCAATAAGGGCTATGTATGTTTTGTCGAAATTCGTGATGTGAGGAACAAGATGGGTAAGCCTTCCTACTAAAACGACAAGCAAGCCATCCGCAAAAGAATCAAGCGTGCCTGTATGACCTACCTTTGTAGTTCCGAGAGCACGCTTGACTCCAGAGAGAGAAGAAAAACTTGTGAGGCCAGCCTGCTTTGAAAGCAGGACAATGCCAGAAACATCAGAATTATTCTTCTTCATTCGTAGAATTATTTTCTTCCCCTGATTTTGCAGCCTTTTCCTGCTCTTCCAGACGGTTGAGTTTATTCACCATGTCAAAGCCCTCTTTTATACTCGTGTCTTCGACAAAAGTGAGCCTGGGGAATTTATAAATTGACAGTTTTTTTGCAATAGAAGACTGAATAAAGCCAGCAGCAGAATTCAAGCCTTCCACGCCTTTTTTAACCTGAGACTCATTGAGGAAGCTCGATACATAAACCTTGGCATAGGCTAAATCTCGCGCAACCTCAACTCGATTTATGGTTAAGAAGGTAGAGACTCTGGGGTCTTTTACTTTCTGCATCATAATCAGCTTGGAGATTTCATCTCGAATCTGCTCTCCAAGCTTGAGCATTCTGAATTCACCCATAGCCTACTCCTCAGAAGATTTTTCCGAGTCTTCAGAGACAGCCTTGGCAGCGGCTTCCTTTTCCTTTGCGATTGAGTCACCAAGTTTTCGGGCAATCTCAACATACTCGAAGACTTCGAAAATATCGCCTTCCTGAATATCCTGCCAGTTTTCAAGGCCGATACCACACTCAAAGCCATAAGTGACTTCTTTTGCATCATCCTTAAAGCGTTTGAGAGATGTGATTTTGCCTGTATATTTAACGATTCCGTCGCGGATAAGGTTAACCGAGCTTGTTCGTTTGACAACACCTTCTGTAACATAACAACCTGCGATAACACCGACCTTTGGAACTTTGAATGTATTGCGAACTTCAACCTGACCCGTAACTTCTTCTTTTGTATCAGGTTTGAGCATACCTTCCATTGCAAGGGTAATTTCCTCAACACACTTATAGATGACATTGTATTTTCGGATATCAACCTTTTCCTGATCAGCAAGCAACTTTGCCTTTGGTGTAGGGCGAACATTGAAACCAATAAGGATTGCGTTTCCGTCTGCGGCTGCCAGAGTAACATCCGACTCGTTGATTGCACCAGCTGAAGAATGGATGACATTCAAGCGGATTTCCGGGGTAGAAAGCTTTTCGAGACTTGTTTTGAGAGCCTCGGCAGAACCCTGAAGATCAGCCTTGATGATGACTTTAAGTTCGTTAATCTCGTTGGCCTGAATCGTAGAAACGAGGTTGTCGAGATTGACCTTTTTGACGGCTTTTGCAGCCTCAACTCTTTTGAGTTCCTGTCGTTTTGCCGAAATTGCACGGGCATCCTTTTCGGTCTCAGTAACCTGGAAAGGATCGCCTGCATTTGGCATTTCATCAAGACCAAGAACTTCAACCGGCATACTCGGAAGGGCTTCAAGCACCTTCTCTCCACGGTCGTTGAACATAGCCCTGACTCGGCCTGAATAAATACCTGCAACGAAAGGATCACCGACTTTAAGAGTACCGCTCTGAACGACTACTGAAGCAACGACACCTCGTCCCTGGTCTACGCGAGACTCAATGACTTTTCCTTCGGCACGGGTATCATACTGAGCCTTAAGCTCAAGGATTTCCGCCTGCAAGAGGATTGCGTCAAGAAGATCGTCGATTCCCTGACCTTTGAGGGCTGAAATTTTAACATACTGAGTGTCGCCACCCCACTCTTCAGGAGTAAGCCCCTGATTTGAGAGCTGGGTCATAACATTTTCAGGATTTGCGTCCGGCTTATCGATTTTGTTGACAGCGACGATGATTGGAACCTTTGCGTCCTTTGCGTGGCTCAGAGCTTCAAGAGTCTGAGGCATAACACCGTCATCAGCAGCGACAACGAGGACTACGATGTCCGTAATTTGGGCACCACGAGCACGCATCATTGTGAATGCTTCGTGACCAGGAGTATCGAGGAAGGTGATAGTTCCTTTTTCTGTATGAACCTGATATGCACCAATTTTCTGAGTGATGCCACCGGCCTCGCCTGCGGCAACATTTGTCTTTCGGATTGCATCCAATGTCTTTGTCTTACCATGGTCAACGTGACCCATGACAGTGACAATTGGCGGACGGAATTTAAGGTTTTCTTCCTTACCGACATCGTGCTCAATGACAGTCTCATCGTAGAGGTTGACCAAATGAACTTCGCAATCATACTCAGCGGCAAGCAAAGTCGCAGTATCACTGTCGATTGACTGGTTGATTGTAACCATCATGCCCATGCCCATGAGCTTGGCAATGATGTCACCAGCCTTAAGGTTCATTTTCTTTGCGAGATCAGAAACTGAAACAGACTCCATGATGTCGATTGACTTTGGAACTACGCTAGCCTGAGTAGCCTGCTTCTTCTTGTAAAGTTCTTCCTCGTCAAAGAGCTCTTCTTTATCTTTTCTCTGTCCGTAGACCTGTTTCTTGCCTTTAAATTGCTTTTTACCAGTCTGGGGAACAGGAAGCGGAGCCGGGGCAAAACCACCACGGGGGGCAAATCCGCCGCCAGAAGGACGGGGACCACCAAAGCCAGGACGATTTCCGCCCTGACCGCCGAAGCCAGGCCTATTGCCAAAGCCAGGACGATTTCCGCCCTGACCGCCGAAGCCAGGCCTATTGCCAAAGCCCGGGCGATTGCCGCCCTGACCGCCGAAGCCTCGATTATTGTTGTAGCCGCCCTGACGGTTGTTGTCTCTTTCCCGATTCTGATAGCCTTCCCGGGCCTGAGCGCCTGTGAATCCACCGCTGCGCTGACCGCCCTGGCCACCAAAGCCTCCCCTATTGTAACCGCCCTGATTGTAGCCACCACGATCACGGTTATAGCCGCCCTGGCGTCCGCCGGAAAGATTTCCAGCCTTTACATTCGGGCGGGCAGAATTAAGCTCAAATGACTTTGGCTTTTGAGCCTCGGGTTTTGCTTTCGGAGTCTCAGTTTCAGACGAAGGTTTCGCAGCGGAAGAAGGAGCCGGCTTTTTAACAACGACATGAACGCCGTTTTTAGCTCGCTCTTCCTGATTTGAGTCTGATTTAACCTCTGCGCCTGCAGGAGCAGCAGGAGTCTTCTTTTTGATGACGATTTTTTTCTTCGTCGTCGGCTGAGAAGATTCCGCCTTATTGCTTTCCTGAGCAGCTTCAGGCTTCTTTTCCTTTTTTCTTAAAACAAATTCTGGTTTTTTTTCAGCTTCTTCCGCCATATTCCTCTGTGAACCTCTTACTCTTCGTCCTCTTCAAATTCGAATTCAACGCCGCATGACGGACAATGTGTCATATCCAGCGTGATTTTTGCGCCACACTCAGGGCAGAAATACTCCTCTTCCTCTGGCTCGGCACTTTTTTCTTCTGAAGGAGCAGCCTCGGTAGAATCTTCCTCTTCTTCCTCGACGAACTCAACATTGCTGTGGATGATTTTGCTGACTTCTTCGAGCTCTTCAGCAGAGACACCTTCGACTGAAAGTTCTCCGCCTTCATAAGCCTCGATGAATTTCTCAATATCCTCGTATCCGGCAGCAGAAAGCTTGGCTGCGACTTCCTGATTTACGCCCGGGAGATCAGCGATAACTGAAATCTCATCCGGCTCAACAGGAGCGTTATTGCTAAAGAGCTCTGCGGCACGGCGTGAAGTAATCTCGCTGAGGTCAAGCTCTGCGGCCTGTTCTTCTGTCTTAACATCGATGCTCCAGTCACACAAGCGGTTTGCGAGGCGGACATTCTGGCCGTTCTTACCGATTGCGACAGAGAACTGCTCGTCATTTACGATTGCAAGGGCAGTTTTCTTTTCGTCGTCAAGAATCACGACACGGTTGACCTCGGCAGGAGAAAGCGCATTCTTGATGAATACAACCGGGTCATCTGAATAGCGAAGAACATCAATCTTCTCGCCTTCAAGCTCGCGGATGACATTCTGGATTCGCATGCCTTTTGGTCCAACGCAAGAGCCGACCGGATCGACATCTTCTTTTGTGGTAGAAACAGCGATTTTTGTACGGTAGCCTGCGTCGCGGACAATCTTCTTGATTTCGACTGTCTTGTCCTGAATTTCAGGAACCTCAAGCTCGAGTATAGACTGAACGAATTTTGGATCTGAACGGCTCAAAACGAGCTGCAGGCCAGAAGAAATTCGTTTAAGGTCTACGATGAAAGCCTTGATTCGGTCATTTTTATTGTAAATCTCACGGGGAGACTGATATTTTTTTGGCAAGACACCCTCAACCTTTCCAAGATCGACATAGATGTTGCCGTTGTACTCGCGCTGATAATAACCGATGATAATCTCACCGACCTTGTCCTTATATTCGTTGTAGAGCTTATCCTTGAAAGACTCGTTGAGACCTTTGTGCGTCTCCTGTTTTCCGACAGAAACAGCCGAGCGGTCAAAAGATTTCGGGTCTACGATGATGTCTATTTCGTCACCAAGCTCACACTCAGGTGAAAGTTTAAGGGCATCTTCAAGCTCAATTTCAGTTACCGGATCATAAACGCCATCAACGATTGTTTTTCGTGAAGCGACAGTTACATCCGACATATCGTCTGCAAAAGTAATGATACAGTTGTCCGCCGTACCAAAAGTTCTCTTGTAGGCCGCACGCAAAGTGTTTTCAATAGTCTGTTTGACTGAATCCAGTGAAAAGCCCTTATCCTGAGTCAATTCACGGATTGCATCTGCCATTTCTGACATACCAGTTCTCCTATTCTTATAAAATTATAAGTGAATGAATTTTGCCTTAGCTATATTTTCAAAAGAAAGCGTCTTTTCTTGTGTAGAGCCGTCTTCTTTTGTCTCTTCCAGTGTAACAGTCTTGTCGTCGGCAGCCTTTAAGATACCGCCAACCCAATCCGTAACAGTCTTGTCGTAAACCCGGATTTCCCGCCCGATAAAGAGCGAGAACTCAGCCGCATTTTTGATGTTTCTTTCCATTCCCGGCGATGTCAGCTCCATGTAGGTGTTGTCGGTTCCCAGCATTTCTTCCAGAGCAGGAAGGAGAACCTTGTGAACCCGGGAACAGTCGTTTACGCCAATATTGACGCTCGAATCCTTGCCTGTGATAGTGGCAAGAATTTGCGTTACGCCGTTCTGGGGGGAGATTTTAAGCTCAACAAGATGGAAGCCAAGCTCACTTACGATTTTCTCACATTCGGTGTAATGCGGATAAGAATCCAAAGCTATATATTCCATGAGCACCCCCCTACAATAAAAATGGACTCGCTTTAATTTCGAGTCCATTAAAATATTACTATTAAAATGTTATCTTCACTATAACGAATCAAAAGGGAAGTGTCAACAGGGCCCTGAAAATATGACAAATTCAGATTTCTTTGCTATACTGAAGCCATGGAAAGTGCACTTTATCTTATTCCCTGTCCCATGGGAGAAACGGCCAAGGAGCAGGTTCTTCCTTCATACAACACGCAAATAGTAAAAAATATCCGTCACTTTATAGTGGAAAGCCGGAAAGCAGCGGTTCGATTTCTGGTTTCACTTGACAAGACATTTCCGATTGATGACTGCACCTTTACAGAGCTAAGCGAGCACACCGACCAAAAGGCAGACCTTTCAAAACTCCTCCTGCCACTGGAAAAAGGAGAAAGCATGGGCGTTATTTCTGATGCGGGCTGTCCCTGCATCGGAGACCCGGGAAGCCGGGCGGTAGAAATCGCACAAAAGAAAAATCTCAGGGTAATTCCTCTTGTGGGGCCAAACTCAATGATAATGGCCATAATGGCATCTGGCTTTAACGGCCAGAATTTTGCCTTCAACGGTTATCTTCCTGTTAAAAACGGCGAAAGGGAAGGCAAAATCAAGCAACTGGAGAATAAAGTCTACAAGGAAGACCAGACCCAGCTATTCATCGAGACACCTTACCGCAACCAGAAAATGCTGGAAGCAATTCTAAAAACATGCAGGCCCGAGACAAAGCTCTGCCTGGCCGCAGGCATAACCACAAGTGAAGAATTTATAAAGACAAAGACTATCGCAGCCTGGAAAAAAGAAAAAATCGAGCTAAAAAAAATCCCAATGATTTTTCTGATATACAAATAGCATAAAAAGGAGATATATTTTGCAGCAGCTTGAATTTAAAACAGAAGCCTCCATGGACAATCTGCCAGTCATGGTGGATTTCATACGAGAAAAGCTCCTGAACTTTCGCATTAAAAAAAATCAGGTCATAAAGACCGTTCTTTTGGCTGAAGACATGCTTGTCCAGCTGATTGAGCACCGTGCAGATGAAAAATCACAGGTAATCATCAGCCTCAGGCACTTTTTGGGCAAAGGCTCACTGGTAATCAAGTGCCGCGGCTCGGCCTTTGAGCTTGAAGACACTGACATGGGGCTTAAGGAGCTTTTGAACTGTCCTTCAGATAATGATGAAGATGCGGTGGTCAGAAGCATCGTGCGCAAAAACCTCCAGCTGACTCTCTCTATGGAGCATGTCAGGACTTCCAATGTCATAAAAATCACTTTTGACAGCTCAAAGTATCAGCAGCTTATAGTGACTTTTTCTGCAATGGGACTGGGACTGTTGACAGGTTTCATTCTAAAAGAGACTCTTGGAAGCTCTGCTTGTGAATATATTTCAGAAAATGTTTTCTCAACCATCTCAACTATGTTTTTGAACGCAATAAAGATGATTGTCGGCCCACTTATCTTTTTTTCTGTTGCTTCAAGCGTTGCGGGCATGGGCGACATAAAGTCTTTGGGTCGTCTGGGAGCAAAAGTCTTTTTGATGTACCTTTTTACTTCAATTCTGGCCATTCTGCTTGCATACGGAATATTTAATATTTTTCCAATGGGAAATAATTCGCTCGCAGATTTATTTGAAGAGTCTTCGGCAGAAGCAGCTTTTCTTCCTTCCGCCATGCCAATTTCCATGTGGAAGGTCATTCAGGATATTGTTCCGTCAAATTTCTTAGGAGCCTTTACAAGCTCAAACATGCTGCAGCTTCTTTTTCTGGCTTTTCTTCTAGGAATTATTTCCACTGTAATCGGAGATGCTTCCCAGAAAATCAAGGGAGGTCTAGACATAGCGAACATCGTCTTTACAAAAATAGCCGCCGTTATAATGAAGACAGTTCCACTTGCTATTTTTTCATCTATGGCAAAGCTGATGCTGAACCTCAATCCTTCTGCTTTTACAGCCATGCTTCAATGGATAGCTCTGAATTACATCAGTTTTATCAGTCTGGCTATCATGTACGGGCTGCTAATTCTATTTCTGGCTCACAAAAATCCGTTTATCTTCTATAAAAAATACTTTGAGCCTGTAACGACTGCGATTGCCTTTAACGCCAGTGCCGCGGCTCTTCCATCGGCATTAAAAGCCTGCCGTGACAAGTTGGGGATTTCTTCAAAAGTCTACTCTTTTTCAATTCCGCTGGGAAACACAATAAACATGGACGGTTGCTGCGCCATGATGCTTTTGACCGTCCTCTTTTTTGCAAAGTCATTCGGAATAGAAATAAGCCCGGGCATTCTTTGTTCCATGATGATTTCGATATACCTTCTTTCTGTAGGCTCACCTGGCGTTCCCATGGGAGCTCTTGTCTGCGTATCACTGCTTATGACTCAGGCAGGAATTCCAAAGGAAGCGCTGGGACTTGTCATAGGTCTCTACCCTATCGTCGCCATGTTTATGACTGGAACAAATGTGCTTGGCGACGGAGCAGTTACACTGATTGTAGCAAACAGCGAAAAGCTGGTTGACGAAAAGATTTATAACGGAAATGTATAAAAGCCTTACCTGAGGATTTCCGCAATGTCTTTTCTGCCCCATCGCTCGGCCATTTGGGCAGGTGTCTCTCCAGAGATGTTGCGGACGCTCTTGTCCAATTTTAGGGAAACAAGATGCTCCACGATTTCCTTGTCAGCAAACCTTGCGGCATAGTGGAGGATTCCGTCTCCCTGACGGTCGCTCCTGGTAGCGTTGTATTTTGCTATTGCATCCAAAAGCTCCAGATTTTTTGTCTTGAAAACAGCCGTAAGGGCATTCTCGCCGCTTGTCGTTGAGAGATACGGATCTGCACCATATTCAAGTAGAACCAGAGCCTGATTTTTCTCATTATTGGCCACGGCTTCGTTAAGGGGCGTAAGTCCCTGTCCGTTTCTCTGGCTTGCCGGATAACCGATGTTCAAAAGCTGCATCAACGTTTTCTGGCTGGCATGTTTTTGTACGGCAATATGAATCGGCGTGTTGCCGTCTGAGTCAGAAATAGTCGTGTCGTTTCCAAGAACGGC
>OCVV012870396.1_pt1 | contig 11464 bp, 13 predicted proteins | sample 1539721 | NCBI WGS metagenome assembly OCVV01 (sample SAMN02144230, study PRJEB22623) | gut metagenome | biome: sheep rumen | host: Ovis aries | place: New Zealand | reverse complement strand
ACGAGGTTGTCGTTCTTGATGTCTGCTGTAACCTTTTCAAGTGCCTTGACAGTGCTCTCTGCCTGGCGCCACGCTTCACGTGTTTCTCTGACCTGACGTCCGAGTTCACCCAGGTCCTCACCGTTTGCAAGGCCGGAGCGCAGAGCATTGTTATACTCTTCAGATGCTTTGAAAGTCGCTTTCTTGGCTGTTTCTTCAGCCTCACGTGCCTCGGTGAGCATCAAATCGGCCTTTTTATCAATCAGTTTCTGGATGGCCTCGGCTTCCACCTCGTACCCTTCGGACGTGAGATGCACTGAGCTCACCAGCTCTGGGTACTGGCTCAGCAGGTCAAGAATCTGCGTTGTCGAGTACTTTGTGCCGGAGTTGACTTTGTCCAGCGTCGATATGAGAGAAACGAGCTCGCTGCGGTAAGAAGTGACCTTCGCCTTTGCATCTTCATATGCTTTGGAGAGGTCCTCGACCGCTTGGGCGCCATCCTCAGCAGCTCCTTCTGCTTCTTCAAGGGCGTTGGTTTCTGCCTCGATCTCCTCAGAGTACTTGTCAACCAGCTCGGCACCGACTTCGTATTCTTCGTTGAGCTCGTCAAAAACCTTTTGAGCAGAGAATATTCTGCTGTCAACTACCGCTAAAGAGTCGTTTAAACTGTTTAACGCCTGAACATCTGAGTCTATTCCGTTCAGATCATCATTTTCGATTCGTCTTTTTGCCTGCTCCTGAAGCAGTTCATGAAGGATCTCGCCGACGGACAAAGACTCGTCTATGTTCCACTTCTGGGCTAGTTCTCGGGCTTTGTCCTGCCTCTCCTTCTGTATCTTTTCATGCTCACGGTTGAGTTTGTTAAGATCGAGTTGCGCACCGGCAAGATCAGAGGCGATAGACTCCTGATTTGCCAGAGCTGCTTTCGCAAGTGCGTATTCTTTTGTCTTCTGAATCGTCTGCTCGAGCTCGTCCCTCTGGGTCTTCAGCTCGCCGGTTTCCTTGTTATAGGCTATAGTGAGCCCACTGACTTTGCCCTCGAGTTCTGCGACGATCTCGGACATCTCTGCCCGCTGGTCTTCGGTCTTGCCCTGCACTTCGTTGAGTTCGTAGAGTCGCTCTATCAGTTTCTCGTATCCGTAGTACTCGCCCTCGATGTCAGCTGCGGCTTTCTGCCGTGACTCGCGGTTCTGATCTATCTTGTCGTTCAGCTCGTCAAAGCTGCGGATCGCTTCGTTGTTCTTTGCAAGATCCTTTTCGATCTTGTCAAAGAACTCACCATAAGCCGCATTGGCCTCATACTGGGCCGCGACAAACTTACCGACAGCCGTCGCTGCAAGCACGGCAGCAGCAGCTATAAGACCGTAAGGATTGGCGGCTGCCGCTGTGTTGAAGGCGTCCTGTGCCGCCGTTGCCGCTCCCTGCGCGGCTGTGAAAGCCTTGATCGTGTTTACCACGCCGAGAATGATGTTGGAAAAACTCATAGCTGCCTTGTAGGCTATGAGCACCTGCACCCCGAGCGCGATCTCTTCGCGAAACTTGTATATAAACTTAGCCGCCGAGCCGATGATCTCCATCAAATGTTCAACGGCAGACGCAACGCTGTCGGCGATCTCTGCCAGAGTGCCGTCTCCTTTTGCCTTCTGCACCAGCTTCAGCAGCTTGTCGGCACCGCCGAAAAGGCCGTCAAAGCTGTTCATCAGCTCGCCGCCGATGATCATCGAGGCACCTTTCAGCTGCTGTTTGGAGATGTCCAGCTTGTCGTTCATCTCGTTCAGGTTGTCCAGCGTCTTCTGATCGAAAATGATCCCCATCTTGTCTGCTTCTTCACCGTAGTCCTTCAGTGCCTGGGACCCGGCGATTATAAGCGGATTGAGTTCCTGCGCAGACCGTCCGAAGATGTTCATGGCAAGAGCATCCCGCTCGGTGGCGTTCTCCACCTGTCCGAGGGCATCTATGACGTCATAGAACACATCGACATTGTTCCGAAGTGCTCCGGAGCCGTCCTTGATGTTTACGCCAAGTGTCTTGAAGGCCTCTGCTGCATTGCCTGTGCCATCCTTCGCACCCTGCATATTCCGCACGAGCCTGGAAAGCGAGCCCTGCAGTGTGCTCACATCAACGTCTATGAGGCTGCTGGCATAGCTGAACTTCTGCAGTTCCTCGGTGGAGATACCGGTTTTCTTTGAAAGCGTGTTGAAATCGTCAGCAGTCTTGGCAGCCGTGATCGCTACGCCTCCGAGGGCAGTCAGCAGAGCAGTCACCGTTACAGCCGCAGTCTTGACCTGTCCGGCGAACTTGTCAACGGCGTCAGAAAGGTCCTTCCTGACGGCTTCGCTGGCTTCCTTGGCCTGCTTGTGGAAGTTCGCAAGTGATGTCTCGGTCTTGGCGATCTCGCGCTGGAGATCCTTATACCTCTGCTCTGCACCCTCAACGCCGTTTGCGAGGTCGGCCTGAGCTGAAGCCTGCGCCGCCTTGAGCATCTCGAGGCGCTTCTGCGTCAGCTGGACACCCTCGGCCAGCTTCTGGAACTTCTGGGTTGTCAGTTCCGCATTTTTCGGATCGAGTTTCAGGCCTTTGTCAATCTCTTTGAGGTCACCGTTTATGCTTTTGGCCTGGGTGTCTATATCCTTCAGGGCCTTACCCAGATCGGTGGTGTCCGCTCCGAACTTGACGGTAATTCCCTTGTATGTGTTATTATTCGCCATTGCTTTCACCTCTACAGTGCGTCAAAATCCTCCTGTGTGGCCGGCCTTGCCTCTTCCTCGGCATAGCCTTTAAGCCGACACCACTCGCTGACGGTCTCCAGCACCATCGGCAGAGGCATATCGTCCAGATCGCTCACGGAAAGCCCGCAGGCCAGTGCCGATGCGATCAGGTTTTCGCTGGAAAACTCCCGCCCGCCCGAAGACGGGCTCTTTGTGTTCTCAAGCGTGGACAGAAACAGCTCCCTCGCCGTCTGTGATGCAGCGAACAGCTCAGCCGCTCCAAAAGATGTGAGCCATTCCTCCGGCACCGGCAGCGCCTTGTTTGCCGCTCTCGCCATAGCCCACAGCAGCCGAAGCTCGACCTCGGCCAGCTTTGCGAATCTCTCATCACCCGTCAGTTCCTGGACAGCGCCGAAGTCCTCCGTGTACTCAGTCCCGAACTGTTTTTTGTAATATATCAGGGCTCCCGCCCCCGCACTTAGCAGGACTCCCGTCCCGCCGATGATTATTTTCTTAGTCATAATACTCAATATAGAGCGTTGAACCACCCCGCGAACACCGATGCGCTCTGTTCCTCGGTGACGCTTTTCTTATACTTGCCGCTGCCGAAAATGTCCCTGTTGGCGACAATTTCAAGGCTCCGGGTGTCGAACTTCGCCGAGCCCGAAAGCGTCGTTGCATCGAATTTCGGCTTCCGGCAGACGCAGTCAAGATAGCTGTGCCGCGTGATGACTCCGCCCCTCGTCTCATATAGCAGAGCAAAATGCACAGCGGGATGCTCACCCTCGATGAGCACCCCGTTGGCATCTATTGTGTATCCGAGTACATCAGTGAGAAACGATACCGGCAGACTGACGATCTCCAGTCCGAGCCTGAGCCCGTTGTCACGGTAGGCGGCAACATACTCGGCAGGTGCGCCGATAATGTTCGGGACGATTTTTATCTCCTGCATATTCGGCTCGCGTGTGAGCCTCACGGCTCCCGGCATCGGCACAGGCACCGCGTTGGCCGTTCTCAGGCAATAATGGAAATTTTTAAAGCCGCAGTATGCATCTCTCACAATGTGTCACTCCTTACTGTGCCGCAGTAGCGGTGATGGTGATCGCTCCGGTGACCTCCGCAATGGTGATCACGCCGGTGGTATCGTTATATGCTGTAGCGGTGATGTCAGTGCCGCCCATAGTCACGGTCACGGTGCTCATGGTATAGCCCACAGCCTCGGTCAGGGTCGCAGTAAATGCAGCACCCTTCTCGGTCTCCGTGCCAGTGAAGCTGGAGGCCGCGTGAGTGAGGGTCTGGGTGACGGTCACATACTCTGTTGCATCAGGCGACACGAAGTCGTCAGGATCCGGAACGGCAGAATAGAAATCGTCGTAAACGTCCCAGTCCTCGAAGCACTTGCCCTTGATGTCGTAAGTGTCGAGCCTGGGCATTACCTTGATGTTCAGGGTGTCGGTATCGATCTGGAAGTTCTCGCCCTTTGTCCTCTGCGAGATGGTCGGGCGCTTGGTCAGCTGACATCTCCAGAAGCAATGGCGACCTTTCTTCTTGTCACCGGTGAACTCACAGAGCATTGCGAATTCAGCGCTCTTAGTCTCGGCATTTTCAACGCCGTTGGTATCGCCGAGGATGTCCGTCTCAAACTGCTCCGGCAGCAGAGCCACCTCGATTGTGCCCTCGTAGCCGTTGTTCACGGTCTCGGAAGCGTAGTCCTCGATGTCGTCGGCCGGTATGTTGGTGACGTTCATCTGAGACTCGAGATTCAGAGCGATCGCGCCGGGCACATGGAACGGAGTCCCATAGGTGTAGCCTTCAGCGCTGCCAGCTGTGATCTTGGCGATATACAGCTTCTTGATACCGTACTTGACCTTGTTCTTTCCCATTTTTCTTCATTCCTTTCAGATGTTGTAAACTATCTGCATTTTCTTCTCCTCCCGGAGATATACCCGTGCAGACTTGGTGTAGTAAATATCGTTATCTTCAAATATGCTCTCGATCAGAGCTTCCGACTCATAGTCCCGCCTCTTGGTATAGAGCTCCACTATGTAAGCAGGTTCGGAGTGATAGACCTTATCGTCGGCATCAACACGGTGCGGAGCCTGCTCCAGTATCGCGCAGTAAGGCGGGTGCTTCGGGCGTTCCTCCGGCGAGACCTCAGAGAAGTCATACCAGCAGGTCGGGAACTGATCCGAGAGCAGCTCATACAGTTTTTCAGGTGTCATCGGCGTGCTCCTTTATGTCTTCGATGAATGCTGTGATCTCTGCATCGGCATTCGAGTTGATGTGCGGCTGTGCCTTCACACGGGTGCCGTCGGCGGCTATATGCCCATGCTCCAGCAGGTGAGTGAGCTGGTATTTCTTGGAGTTTCTGACCTCGTACTCAAAGTAATCGACGTTTGAATACCCCTTCCGGGTCCCCCAGCCGTCCTTGTAGTGCCCCTTCCGGTGCTTGCTCTTGGGATCGTAAGGCGACGCCTCTTTGATCGTCCGAGCCAGCTGCGAGGCGTGCTTCTTGGCGATCTTGTCGCTGTTTGCCTTGATTTTCATTGCAGCGCCGTTCAGATAGGCCATAAGCTGTTTTTCAAAGTCCTCCATCGATCTCACCCTCTCTGCTGACAGCGTGGATTATCATCATGTTGTCGCTGAATCTCACGTTGTCGATGTAGTCAATGGCGTATACGCTCCCCCGGAAGATCAGCCGGTAGTCGGAGAGGCAGAGCCCCTCCAGCTTCCTGCTGTACCGCACCGTGAATTTGACCGTCTGTTCCAGTCCTGCCTGCCTTGCAGCGTAGTATTCCGAGCCGAAAAGCCCGTTGGCGTAAGCCCGGCAGGAGAAGTATTCCTCCCAGTCCTCGCCGGGATTGCCTCTGCCGTCCACATCGGACACATTACGCTCTATCACTATCTTTTCCCGCATAAGTCCCGGGTCGATCATAGCATTTCACCTCCTGCGGACGGCCGGAAACGGAGTGCCCGAAAAGGCGCAGCGGAAATACTCCGCTGCCGTCCGTCCTCTGCGCTCCCGCCTCCTTATCCGATGTTGTTTTTTGAGTGTAAAGACAGGATCGTTGCGGCGAGATAGCTGAGCTTTCCTTCATCCACCGTCAGCGTCCTGTTATCGTACATCTGCTCAACAGCTGCCAGATAAACGTAAGTCACGTCTTCGCAGTCGTCCAGCTCTTCAGCTGTCAGACCGGTGTGCTGCGCGAGATACGCCAGTGCTGCCGGTTTAATTGCCCCGAGCATAGTGATAACCTCCGTGTCCGTCGCATCCTCACGGATGAAAGAACACAGGAATGCGTCTGTGACCTGGCTTATCTTCATTGCTGCACCTCCTTAGAGCTCAGATGCGAGTGTAAGATCTTCGAGAGAGTATTCCTTGATGATCGCTCCACTTAATCCGCCGTTAGCGGTGACGGTTACGCTCTGCTCTGTGCTTTCAATGCGTGCAATGAATATGCCGCCTTCAAGCTCCTGCACAGCCGTCTCGGAATCACTCACGCTTACTGTGACTTCAGCTCTGGGACATTCGGCGTGGATCGCTATAAAGTGTCCCTCCTGCTCTTCAGAATCTTCACTGAAATCGGTATAGCCTGTCACATAGTTCAGCGTTCCGGAGATCCCGTTTTCATCATCGATGACGAGGTCTGACTCAAGATCTTCAACCGATTTTCCAAGAAGATCGGTGCCTGACGGTATATCGGCATTAACCGTCAGGCTCAGGAAGGGTCCGCGGCGCCCATCTTGAGCACAGCGATCTTCTCGGAGTTCTCGACCTTGGAGTCCATCTCGACATAAGCAACAACGCCGATAGCGTGCTGAGTAGCATACTTCTCGCGGAGCACCTGGATCTCTGCATTCTCGGAAACCTTTACGGCCAGACCGCTGAAATCGCCGTAGTAGATAGCCTTGGCGTTTGCAGCCATGTTAGCCGCATTCTTGGAGATATATACGTCCTTGCCCAGGAGAGTATAGCCCCAGCGAGCGGTAAAGTCCTTGTTCAGCAGGTAGTTGCCCTGACCGTCCTTGAGCTTTCTGATCGCCTTGCGGGTCGCTCTGCTCATGATCCAGCAGGCGTTGGCCTGATATGCGTCAGGAATAGCCTCCTGGAGGTCAATAAGCTCGTCGGCAAGCACGAAGGTCGCAGCGGAGCCGGTCACGGCAGGAGTGAGCTTGGAGAGGCCGTCGATCTTGTCGACAGTGCCGTTGATCAGCTCGTTCTCGATCCATACTGCAATGTTCTGCGCCATCTTGCTGATGGTGTAGGCCAGAATGTCGAAGTCGGAGTTATTCAGCAGGCTCTTAGAGATCTTGGTCAGCACGCCGGCGAGGAATCCGGTCAGCGAAATGCTCTTGAAGCTGCCGGCGGTGGAGGTCAGCTCGGTGAACTCCTCGGCATAAGCTACGGTGATATCGCTGGTGGTGCCGTCGTAGTAGGGGATAGTCAGAGTGCCCTTTGCGTTGTAGCGGGTGGCCATTGAGAAAAGGGGAGAGATCTCGACTACCTTGTCGATGATCTTGTGAACGATTGAGGTCGGAACTACCGCACCGTTATCGCCGAAGGTGATGTTGGTGTCGGTCGGAGGATCGTCACGGAGCTCCAGTGCTCTGCCGCGCAGGTAGTTGGCGAATGCCTTTTCTTCGATCGTCACCTGGTTCTTTTCGAGTACGGTGGGTTCGAGGCGAGCTTCCTTCCTCTCCAGCTGGCGCAGCTCCTCGCTGGCGTCGATAGTCGCCTTGAGCGCAGCTGCTTCTTTCCTGAGTTCCTCGAACTTGGCGTTCTCTTCAATGCTCATGCCTCTGGTCTCAGTTTTTGCCTTCTCGATGAGCTGCTCCATCTCTCTGATGATAGCCTCTCTCTTTTCGATAAGAGCTTTCAGATTGATCATTTTTACATACTTCCTTTCACTTAAGTTTTAATATTTCTGTCTCGAGCTTTTTGATCTCGAGCTCAGCTTCGTGATTGTCCGGGCTGCCTTCGTCGGAGCCCTCCGCCCTTGTCACCATCGCTTTCGGCTGTGCCGGCACGGCCACAAAAGACCATTCATATGCATCCAAAGGCTCGTCAAGTACGTGACAGCAGACCTTTCCCTCGTAGCTTCGGCCTTTCTGATGCTCGCACCCGTGATAAGCATCTTCTCCGCAAATGGAGCAGTATCTCATTTTCACAGCGCAGCTGATTGATACTTCTTTTTTGATGCCGGCGTCGATTTCTTTTATCAGATCAGCATTTGACGAAGTTCGCATCATGTAAGCCTTAGCCGTTAATGCGGTATAGGGCTCGCCGTCTGCTGTTGACGGCTTGCTTGCATCAACGACTACGTTGGTCTCATAGATGCGTGCGGTCTGATTCTGGCCGCTTGGAATGTGATCAAAAATGCCTGTCTTGCCGACGAACAGCTCAGCGAGCTTAGACAGCGCCCCGGATGTAAATCGTTCACCGTCCCGGTCGATTTGGTTGTCGCAGAGCGTCACCGGGAAGACATACACCTCATCCGGGCTCAGATCGCGCCGCGTGTATGAGTTGATCTCAATCATGTCCTCTGGGCTCACCTCTTCGGGATCGCCGGACTCTCTCACCTCGACGCTTTCGCCGTCCCTCAGCTCCACCGAGGTCGCCGGATAAGCCGGACGCCGCGTGAGCAGCGAGACTTCCAGCAGGTCAAGGCTGTCGATGTCTCTCTCATATACGGCACCGTTGCGGATATACTCGCCGTGAGCGTTCTTCATGCCGAAGCTCCAGCCCCGGAGCTGTCCCGCCCTGGCTGCCTTTACCGTTTCCTCGTCGATGATCGTCGCCTCGGCGTGAAGGCCGATGCTGTCCTCGATCAGCTCCAGGTTGCTGCCGGTGGATCCGATGACTTTTCCGTGATTGAATTTCATTTCGACGTTCGGGATGCGCTGAAGGCTGTCTGCGAACGCGCCGGCCTTGATCATCTCGGTAAAATCACCGGGAGCACCCTCGCCCTTTTCCTTGGACAGCAGATTCGAGCGCCTTTCCACGGCATTTACATAGCCGGAGACTCTCAGTTCCTTGTCCGATCGGATTTCTATTTTCATTTTTCTCACCTCTTTTTGGCTAAAAATCCTATGGAGCCCGGTTTCCGGGCATAATTAAAGCGCTGTGCATTGCTGCATAGCGCTTTTTGACTTATTTGAGTTGATTTGAGTGTATTTATGTGTATTTATGTGCAATTATTCATCCACAAGCCCGCTGGAGCTGTGTTCGAGAGCGTCGAGGATGTCGTCGATCGCACAGGGAGGAGGCCACGGCGTGCCATCCTCACTGAATACCAACTCGCAGAACTGCTTCCAGCTGTACCCTAAAGCCCTTCCGTTCTCATCGACGACGGAATATTCCCGCTCTCTGGTGCATCTGCACTCTCCGTGATTTAAATGGCAGGATGTTTTCTTGCAGCTTTTATTTTTTTGAGGATCACAGAGAAATAAAACTGCGGGAGGATTAAACATTTTCATTGGTTTCTCCTTTTTTGGGCATAATAAAACCGCCCGGAGGCGGTCTCTTGACATATATGTCCAGGCGCAGCAGGTGGGAATTGAACCCACTATGCCCCATGGCCCCATACTACGCCCTTTTGACGCTTATTACACTAATTCAATCTCATCCGCTTTACAGTAAATCATCGGATAAAGAGTACCATGTTCATCCCTTGTTTCTTCGTCACTTTCGATAGAATAAAGCACATCTTTGGACGAATCATCAATTTCAAGGATTACACCTGATACCCCGGTGGATTTCACTACAACTTTATCAAAAAGCTTGAACATAGCATCAACCTCACTTTCCTTTGATCCTATACGCTGATACAAATTTAGGCTTACTGTCCGCGTCTTTTCTTTCCCACGCAGTCCTGAAGGTGCGCTTCTTGGTTACACCAAGCCTCATTTCCATCGAAAAACTTTCTCCTCCATTTGGCTTTGGAGTAAAACTGGGCACTTTACTCATATCAAAACCTTTTGATATATCATCATAAAGCTTTTGTCCGTCATTGGGAGTATAGCCGACGTCAAAGAATTCTTTTGAGTGCTTTGCTCCCGGGAGCAGAAGAAATCTCTCAATCTTAGCGGTATCCATATCAAATCTTGTATCTGTTGTTATTATACCACTTTCTCCGCCGCCTGTCAAGTCTCCGCCCGAGCTGTCCCCGCCGTCATCCGGCACATTGTCAATTATCTGATGCGTCTGCGGGTCAAATACGGGCTTCTTGCTTACATCAAATGACCTTCCCTCCACCGTCGCCGTCTGATTTGTGTTCGGCGTGTATATCTCTTTGGTCTCCGGGTTATAAAGCACCGAGTCAAGCCCCAGCTCGATCCAGTCAAGGCCGAGAGGCTTCATGTCTTCCTTGTAGCGTATCTCGTCGGCCTGCATAAAGTGAGACTTGATCGCTATCTCGTAAGCCTGATATCGCTTGAGGATGTCTCCGCGCTCGAGCGTGGAGGTGTCGCAGGAGAAATACATCGACCGCTTCTCACTCTCCAGGAGCAGCCCTGCGTTGAAGGCCGCCTCCATCTGCTCGATGATCGGTATGCAGGCCGTCTTTATCGCCGAGACGATCTCGTCGTCGCTTGCGCCCTGAAGCGCCTTCGGGCTCAGCAGGAACAGCAGCGTGATGTCGTTGGCGTTGGTGCGCTTGTTCTCGTTGAGCTGGAGCTCCGTCGGCGTTGCCGATGCTTCCTGGAAGCCGGTGCCCTTGTTCAGTACCATCATGTTTTCCTGATCATCGGTGAAGACCCGACGCCAGGCTGAGCGCATATCCTCGATGACTTCCTTGCTGAGCCTTGTCTCGGAGGTCAGAAAGCCCTTCTTGCCGCCGCCGGTCTTCATCTGCTTGCGCTCAAATTTCAGCGTTGCGTAGTACAGCGCCAGGAGCTGGCTGTTGGAGTCGGTTATCGACACGCCGGTGACGCCGTCCTTCGTGTTCCGGCAGAGCCGCAGGAACTCAAACGGATAAAAGCTGCCGTCGAGGCCGCTCACATACACGTCCGCGTCCTTGAAGACCGGGTTTGTGTACTTATTCACGCTGATATACTGCTTCTCGACGTACCTCAGCGACTTGATCCCGCGCCTGTCGCGGTCGATATAGATATATCCCTGCCCGTCGAAGTAGTCTGTTACCCACGCTTTTTTCATCTGGTAGGCGTTGAGGAGGTCGCCTGTTTCGTCGTTGAGCAGTGCCACGCGGCTGTCGTCGGTGATCTCTTCGGTGTCCTCGCCGTTCTCCCGGTAGAGTTTGACCGGGACTCTCGCGCAGATCGAGGATATAAAGTCGATAGACGCCGCCACCGCAGGTATCTGAAGCGCCTGCTCGAAGGTTATCGCGGCATCCCCGCCGACCAGAGCCGACAGCAGGGCAGCATCAACGCTGTTTTCGTCGATAATGTTCTCCCGCGTTTCCTCTTTCTTCCGTTTTCTGTTCCAGAAAGCCATTGTTTTCACTCCTTAGATCTGCACGAAGCCGCCTTCCTCATCCAGCAGCTCGTTAACGTTGAGCAGGTAGATCGCATTGATCAGAGCGACCACCATATCTACCTTGCCCGCAGATTTTTTCTTGTTCACATAGCGGTTCAGATTTGTGTCCCGCGTGCAGCGGGAGTTTGAAATGTTGATCTCCAGCATCCTGTTGGCATCGTAAACGAATTTATGCTGATAAACGTACTCGTAAAGCAGCTTGGTCGGAACGTGCAGGACGCTTGAATGCTGCCTTATCTCAACACATTCGATAGGGTCCTTGTCAGCCTCGAACTTCTGAACC
>OCVV011253227.1_pt1 | contig 11466 bp, 6 predicted proteins | sample 1539721 | NCBI WGS metagenome assembly OCVV01 (sample SAMN02144230, study PRJEB22623) | gut metagenome | biome: sheep rumen | host: Ovis aries | place: New Zealand | reverse complement strand
GTTTTATCTTTCTCTGCCAATACCGCTTTTATGCGGTTATAATGCGGATTATCCATTGTTCTAAGTCGTTTTGTATAAAATTAGGCGTACTGTGTGCAAATTTAGCTAATATAATGCAAAAACAAAAGTTTCTATGTGTTTTATTGCAATCTTTAACAATGAAGCATTGGTAAGAGTGCTCCAGTAAGTTACATGGAGCACCAATTGATAAGCATTTACAATCTCGGCCCGCGTTTCTTTTTCTTCTTTTGCATCCGTCTTCTGAATTTTTCCTCAGCTGGGTCATAGACGGGATTGTTCGTATCGAACAAGCCCAGTGAGGGAATAGATATAGACGATTCGGCATGTTTCTGTGATTCTGGGGTTGCTTCTTGTTTTGGCAACTCGTTATGCGTTGACTGTAATCGTCCATTTGTTTTCACTTGCTGCGCTTTCCCCGCATTTCTTCTGATGATTGAATCCATCTTTGCAAAAGTCATTCCACGCTTTAGCTGTGAAGCCTTGAAGTTTAACTGTCAGAGAAGGCTCAAGCGGGTTCTTGCTCTGGCAAGCGGCAAAGCCGAGTCCGGATAAGAGACCTAACTACTTCTTTATTCCTCCCAAATTTGCTTTCAGCCTAAAACTGAACTTCCCCATATTTCTTCGTATTGTCTTTTATTTACGGTCATTCTGCGTTAATCTTCGAAAATTCGTCTTTCGTTACAGTCTTTTTCCGTAACTCTGGCTATGCCGAAGTTACTTGGCACTCGGAAATGAAAAGAAAAGCAAGCTTTCCCTTTGCATTTCTCTCGTTTTTCCGTAACTTTGCAACGCGAATAGAAAGATTATACGATATGGCTTTGATAAAGAGTTACCGCGGTCTGAGCCCGAAGTGGGGCAAGGACTGCTATTTCAGCGAGAATGCTACAATTGTGGGCGAGGTGACCATGGGCGACGAGTGCTCGGTGTGGTTTAACGCAGTAGTGCGGGGCGATGTGGCTCCCATCACCATAGGCAATGGCACCAACATTCAGGACGGCTCGTGTGTGCATGTAACCTTCGAGACGGGACCGACACATATCGGTAACTATGTGACGATAGGACACAATGTGACGGTGCATGCCTGTACCATCCATGATCATGCGCTCATTGGCATGGGTTCGACATTGCTTGACGGCTGCGAGATAGGCGAAGGTGCGATTGTGGCTGCCGGAGCGCTGGTGCTTCAGAACACCAAGATTCCTCCTCACGAAATCTGGGGTGGTGTACCGGCGAAATACCTCAAGCCTACGCGTCCGGGCCAGACGGACAATGCCGAGCACTATGTGGCCTACTCGAAATATTATATGAAGGAGTCGCCTGAATGCCGGTTCTCCAGTGAACTCCCGACGGAAACTGTCTAAGCGGGAACAGCGTTGCAGTTATTCGCCCTTCAGGTTGACAACAGCATATTCTGAACGGGTGCCGATGCGGAACTTGCCGCCCCAAATGCCGAGACCACTCGAGATGTAATAGCGGGTGGCACCGCGCTGATGGGGGCCAAAGGCACACTCGTAGATGGCATCGGTAATCCAGGAGATAGGCCACACCTGTCCGTAGTGGGTATGCCCGCTGAACTGAAAATCGATACCCTGCCGCTCGGCTTGCTCCAAATGATAAGGCTGGTGGTCGAGCAGGATGCTGAATTTGGAATGGAGCGTAGAGGGCGTGGTGCTTTGGGCAAACTTCTTCACAATGGCACCCAGTGAGTCGCGATGCTGGTTGGTACGGTCGTCGCGCCCGATGATGCACAAGTCGCCCACAACGGTAGCCGAGTCCTGCAACAGGCGGATACCCGCCTGCTGATAGAAACGCTGGGCATCGGGCTCGCCGCTATAGTATTCGTGGTTGCCCAGACAGGCATAGACGGGAGCCTTGAGGCGCCGAAACTCCTCGTACATCCGTTCGTCCTTCAGCGGGCGTATAGAGCCGTCGATGATGTCGCCCGCTATCAGCACCAGGTCGGGATGTTCACCATTGATGATGTCTATCCATCGGTGCAGTTCGTCGCGACGGTTATGGTAGCCTAAGTGCAGGTCGCTCATCATCACCAGTCGTACGGGTCGCGTAATCTTCTGCGAACGGAAGGTCAGTTCCTCGCGATACTTGCTCTTGTAGTGCAGATTGCCATAGAGGAACAGACTGCACATCAAGACGGCAATGCCTCCTGCCATCCATCCGTTACTATATAATAAGGTTCGCGGAACGAGATGCACCAGTCGTCCCAGGTCAAGTATCAGGAACAGGATGAACAAATAGAGCAGCACGAAGACACTCGAGGTGCCTATCTCGTAGACTACCGTCCCCCACTCCAGCGGCAACTGGTCAGTAGAACGCCTGATACCCAAGAACATGAGCAGGAACGAGCCCACCATCAGCACTATCAAGAGCACCTTCCAAATCCATACCGTTGGCATCAGACACCATACGTGCCAGCCGATATAGGCCATGGCCAGAAACGGCAGTATTGAGAATATCAAAAACCAAACCATCTTCTTCTTGTTTCTTTTCGCCTGCAAAGATAAAGTTCAATAGGAGACAAGCCGTTCTATAGCTTGACATCGTTGAGAATCTTGCGGGTGGCTCCCGTCATCTGCTGGACGAAAAGTCCAGACTGGCGGCCAGCCTCTGCCATCGTCTCGGGACGGTCGATGAAGCCCTGCATGATGCGGCGGAAGTCGTCGGCACCCTGAATCTCGAAGCCGCCGCCACAGGTCTTGAGTCCCTGGGCCTCCTGGAAACGCTCATTGTTGGGACCGAAGATGACGGGCACATCCCAGACAGCGGCCTCCAGCGTATTGTGAATACCTACGCCGAAGCCACCTCCGACATAGGTCACGTCGGCATAGTGGTAGATGCTGCTGAGCAGTCCGAAACAATCGATGATGAGAACGTCGGCGTCGGAGAGTTCTCGCTTTGCGAGTGTGGCTTCGCAATCTCGCCTTGCGAGTGTGGCGTTGCAATCTGAGTTCTCTGAGAGTTTAGAATAACGCACAACCTTGCGGCCTTCAAGCAGTTTCTCTATCTGCAGCAGGTGGTCTTCGCCGATGACGTGCGGAGCAATGATGACCTTCCACTCCGGATGCTCGTTGAGCCAAGGGATGAATATCTCTTCATCGGGCTGCCAAGAAGAGCCCGCAATGAAGCACTTGGCATTGCCCTTGAACTGCTCTATGAGCGGCAACTGCCTAGCCGCCTCTTTAATCTGCAACACGCGATCGAAACGGGTGTCGCCCACAACGGACACTTCGTGGATGCCAATGGTGTTCAGCAGTTCACGACTGATGTCGTTCTGCACATAAAAACGGGTGAAGCACTTCAGCACGTGGGCGTATTGTCGACCATACCAGCGGAAGAACACCTGTCCGGGACGGAAGATGCTGCTGACGCTATAGACGGGAATGCCGCGGTGCTTCAGAATGTGCAGGTAGTTGTACCAGAACTCGTACTTGATGAAGAACGCCATCACGGGACGGATAGTGCGCAGGAAGCGACGGGCATTGGTAATGGTGTCAAGGGGCAGGTAGCAGATGATGTCGGCACCCTGATAGTTCTTGCGTACCTCGTAGCCTGAGGGCGAGAAGAAGGTCAGCAGAATCTTGTACTCCGGATGCTGGCGGCGCAGCTCTTCCATCAGGGGACGTCCCTGCTCGAACTCGCCCAAGGAGGCCGCATGGAACCAGACATACTGGGCGTCGGGGTCTATCTGCTGGCGCAGCACCCTGATGGCGTCGCGCTCACCTTGCCACATCTTGCGTACCTTCTCGCTGAAAAGGCTCGTGATGATGACACCCAGCTGGTATAAATAGATGATAACGTTATACACCCTTGCTCAATTAGAATATAGTTGACAGTGTCTATCCCAGTACCTCAATGGCACGCTTCATACGACGCAGCGTCTCCTCCTTGCCCAGGAAGGCAGAGATGTCGAACATACCGGGGCCCTTGCCCTCGCCCACCAGTGTCAGACGCCAAGCATTCATGATGTTGCCCAGCTTATACTCCTTCTGCTCAATCCAGGCGTGGACGATTTTCTCCTGGTTCTCCAGCGAGAAGTCGTCAATGCCTTCCAGCACCTCCATCAGCTCGGTCAGCTGCTGCGCACTGTCTTCCTTCCAGCGCTTCTTGGCCGTCTTCTCATCGTACTCCGTGGGAGCCACGAAGAAGAACGAGCACAGGGGCCACAACTCGTGAACGAACGACACGCGGTCCTTCATCATGGCCGTCACCTGCAGGATGCGCGCTGACGTTTCCTCAGGACAGTGCTCCTTGACAATGGGCTCGAACAGGGCGGCAATCTCCTCGTTCGACTTCTTCAGGATATACTCATGGTTGAACCAGATGGCCTTCTCGTAGGCAAACTTGGCACCGGCCTTCGAGCACTTTGAGATGTCGAACAGGGGAACCAGCTCGTCCAGCGAGAAGATTTCCTGCTCCGTACCGGGATTCCAGCCCAGCAGTGCCAGGAAGTTGATGACGGCCTCGGGGAAGTAGCCGTCCTCGCGATAGCCTCGCGAGGTCTCGCCCGACTTGGGGTCAGTCCAGCGCAGGGGGAACACGGGGAATCCCAGACGGTCGCCGTCGCGCTTCGAGAGCTTGCCCTTGCCATCGGGCTTCAGCAGCAGTGGCAGGTGGGCAAACTGGGGCATGGTATCCTCCCAGCCAAAGGCGCGATAGAGCATCACGTGAAGCGGTGCGGAAGGCAGCCACTCCTCGCCACGGATGACGTGCGAAATCTCCATCAGGTGGTCGTCGACGATATTGGCCAGATGGTAGGTAGGCAACTCGTCGGCACTCTTGTAGAGCACCTTGTCATCGCAGATGTCGCTCTTGACGCGAACCTCGCCGCGAATCAGGTCGTTGACCAGAATCTCCTGACCGGGCTCCACCTGGAAGCGCACCACATACTGATGACCATCAGCTATCAGTTGGTCTACCTCCTCTTTGGAGAGGGTCAGCGAGTTGCGCATCTGGCTGCGCGTATGGCAGTCGTACTGGAAGTTCTGCACCTCCTGACGCTTCTGCTCCAGTTCCTGTGGGGTGTCAAAGGCTATATAGGCCTTGCCGTTGTCGAGCAGCTGCCGGACATACTTCTTGTAGATGTCGCGGCGCTCACTCTGCCGGTAAGGGCCCTTGTCGCCACCAAACGAGACACCCTCGTCAAACCGGATGCCAAGCCACTTGAAACTCTCGATGATATACTCTTCTGCACCGGGCACAAAACGTGTCGAGTCCGTGTCCTCAATACGGAACACCAGGTCGCCGCCGTGCTGACGGGCAAACAGATAATTATACAATGCTGTACGCACACCTCCGATGTGCAATGCCCCCGTGGGACTGGGTGCAAAACGCACCCTCACTCTTCTTTCTGCCATGAATTTAATGGTCTTTTTTCAATAATTTGTGCAAAAGTACACATTTTTTTTGAGAATATGCGCTTTTTTTCGTATTTTCGCACGGTGAAAGCAAAAATATGCGTCAATGAGTAACTTCAATTTCAGAGAAAACATCATGTGGCACGACATTCTGATACGTGCCCTTTTGGTCATTGTCACTGTCGCCATCGTCGTCTGGTTCATGCCTCACGAGAATACCAACCTCTACCATGTAGAGGAAGGAAAGCCTTGGAAGTATGCAGAATTGACAGCCCCCTTCGACTTTCCTATCTACAAGTCCGAATCCATTGTCAAGCATGAGCGCGACAGCATCATGAAGGAGTACGAGCCCTATTATAAATATAATGTGGAGACGGAACGGCAGATGGTTCATAAGTTCACGACCGACTATGCCGACGGCATCCCCGACGTGCCCGACGACTACATCAGCATCATCTCCAACCGCCTGCACAGCCTCTACCAACAGGGCATCATGGAGTCCAAGGAGTACGAAGACCTGAGCAACGATACGGCCAGCATGATACGCATCGTGAACAACAAGCAGGCCAGCAGCGTGTCCATACTCGAAGTCTACTCTGCCAAGCGGGCCTACGAGCAGCTGTTCATGGACGAGGCACTTATCCCTCTGCGGGCAGCGCTGCAGAAGTGCAACCTCAACAACTACATCGTCCCCAACCTCACCTACGACCGCGTGCGCAGCGAGACCAGCAAGAACGAGCTGCTGGCCAGCATTCCCCTGGCCAGCGGACTGGTGCAGAAAGGGCAGAAGATTGTAGACCGCGGCGAAATCGTGACAGACCGTACCTACCGCATCATCGACTCGTACGTCAAGGAGAACGACCGCCGCAACCAGGACAAGACGCAGAACCAGATATCACTCATCGGACAGATACTCTACGTGTCCGTCCTCATGATCTGCTTCACGTTGTACCTGTCACTCTACCGCAAGGACTACTTCGAGAACTCGCGCAACATCGCCATGCTCTATGCCTTCATCATCATCTTTGCCTTGCTGACGGCCCTGTTTGTGCGCAACACGTTCATACACGTCTACATCCTGCCCTACGCCATGGTGCCCATCTTCATACGCGTCTTCATGGACTCACGTACGGCCTTCATGACACACACCACCATGGTGCTCATCTGCGCCAACATGCTGCAGCACCCCTTCGAGTTCACCGTGGTAGAACTGGTGGCCGGACTGGTGGCCATCACCTCGCTGCGCGAACTGTCCAAGCGCTCACAGCTCTTCAAGACAGCCATCGTCATTACCCTGTCCTGCGTCATCGTCAACCTCGCCTTCGACTGGACCAAGGCCACCGCCCTCAACCAGATAGACTATAGTATATACAACTACTTAATCGTCAACGGCATTGCCCTGCTCTTCGCCTATCCGCTACTCTACCTCATTGAGAAGACCTTCGGTTTCACCAGCGACATCACGCTCATCGAGCTCTCCAACACCAACAGCCCGCTGCTGCGCCGCATGAGCGAGATAGCCCCCGGCACCTTCAACCACTCCATCCAGGTGGCCAACCTGGCGGGCGAGATAGCCAACAAGATTGGTGCCAAGGCCCAGCTGGTGCGTACAGGTGCCCTCTATCACGACATCGGCAAGCTGGCCAACCCCATCTACTATACCGAGAACCAGTCGGGCATAGACCCCCACGAGATGCTGACGGACATTGAGAGTGCCCAGATCATCATCAGCCACGTCACCGAGGGTCTGAAGATGGCCGACAAGGAAAGCCTGCCCAAGGTCATCCGCGACTTCATTGCCACGCACCACGGACAGGGCAAGGCCAAATTCTTCTATATCCGCTACAAGAACGAGCATCCTGACGAGCCCGTTGACGACCTGCTGTTCACCTACCCCGGGCCTAACCCCTTCACCCGCGAACATGCCTGCCTGATGATGGCCGACTCGGTCGAAGCGGCCTCACGCTCGCTGCCCGACTACACGGAGCAGAGCATCCGCGGACTGGTCGAGAAGATTATCGACACACAGGTGGCCGAGGGCTACTTCCGCGAGTGTCCTATCACCTTCCGCGACATCCAGTATGCCAAGACGGTGCTCATCGAGAAGCTGAAGACCATCTATCACACCCGCATCAGCTACCCCTCAGAGAAGAAAGAGGACAATAGCGACAAATAAGACCAAGACAAAAAGGCTGTGTGTTCGCACACACTTTTGTGCACATTTCGGCACATTTGTGCAAGAAATGTGCGCTTTTTGGTTAATATATATTAATTCCCGCTGCACTCTTATCCGTGTTTTGTGCAATAATAGTACCTTTGCACCCGTTTTAGGAAAATTTTTATTAAAAAAAGATGAAAAAGATTATTGCAGCAGCCGCTGCCCTCGTGATGTCAGCCAGCTCGTTTGCCGGTGGTATCCTGACAAACACCAACCAGAGTGTTGACTTCTTACGCAATCCCGCACGCGACGCCGCTATCGGCCTCGACGGTGTATACTCTAACCCTGCCGGCGTGGTGTTCATGCCCGAGGGTTTCCACTTAGGCATCAACTGGCAGTACGCTCATCAGACACGTACTATCACCTCAACCAATCCGGTCTTCCAGCTGGGAAGAAAGAACGACGCCACCAACCCGACGAAGATTTTCGAGGGTGTGGCCAACGCTCCCATTATCCCCTCTATCCAGGTGGCTTACAACATGGAGCACTGGAGCCTGCAGGCTAACCTGTCAGTGCCTGGCGGCGGCGGTGCCTGCGAGTTTGACAACGGTCTGGGTTCCTTCGAGAGCGTCGTGGGCAACATTGCTGCCATGCTTGCTCCGCTGGGTGCCGAGGGCTACGACATGGACGGCTACATGAAGGGCCGCCAATATTATTATGGTGTGCAGATTGGTGCTGCCTGCAAGGTTACTCCCAACCTCTCAGTCTATGGCGGTCTGCGTATGCTCTACGGCGACGCCACCTACAAGGCCAAGATCAGCAACATCCAGGTGAAGACGGCCAACGGCTACGTCGACTTCGGCAGCTACCTGCAGAATGCCAATGCCGCTGTTATCGACGGTATCAGCCAGGTGGGCGCTGGCCTGGAGCTGGTGAATGCCGGCATCAACCAGTATGAGGCTGCAGGCATGAGCGTGCCCGCGGAACTGACAGCGCAACAGGGGCAGCTGATGGCGCAGCAAGCACAGTTAGAGGGTGCCAGAGACAACCTGAACAACCTGCAGAAGTATGCCGGAGGCGTGAACCTGCTGTGCAACCAGACGGGTATCGGTTTTGCTCCCGTGGTGGGTATTGACTACAAGCTGAAGAACTTCAACTTTGCCGCCAAGTATGAGTTCCGCACGCAAATCCGCATGAAGAACGAGTCTACCGTCAACGAGGCCAGCGCCATTGCTGCTGTCAACAAGTTCCGCGACGGCGAGAATGTCAACGAGGACATGCCTGCCCTGCTGGCTATCGGCGTGCAGTACAGCCCCATCGACGTTGTACGCATCGGCGCCGGCTGGCACCACTTCTTCGACAAGGATGCCTCGTGGTACAACAACACGCAGAACCTGCTGAAGCACAACACCAACGAGTTTCTGCTGGGTGCCGAGTGGGACACCACCGAGAAGCTCACCTTCTCTGCCGGCGGTCAGCTGACGCGCTACGGTATGTCTGACGAGTACATCTCCGACATGTCGTTCGTGGTCAACAGCTACAGCATCGGTTTCGGATTCAGTTACAAGCTGACCGACAAGGTGGCCCTCAAGGCTGCTTACTTCCAGACCTACTACGGCGACTACGACCGCGTCACCTCCGAGACTCCCCTGATCAAGGACTCCTTCACCCGCACCAACCGCGTCTTCGGTGTAGGCTGTCAGTTGGACCTGTAAGAAAAGAGAAATATTACAGCGGGTCTACGTCGTAGTAGACCGTCAGCGAGGAATAACGCTTGTCCGCGAGTATCTGCGATTGCGCCAGCAACAGGTACTTGCGGACTTTCTTCATGTCCAGGCCGTTCTCCAGCTTCAGCACCAGCTTGCGGATGTTCTGCTGCTTGACCTTGGCCACCGAGGGCTTGTCGGGGCCCAAGACGCGTCCTCCGAACCACTGGCGCAGCTGGCTGCCCAGCTCTGTGGCCGCCGTCTGCACCACGCCGTCCTGCCGGTGGCGCAGGTAGACGTATATCAGCCGGTAGTAGGGCGGATAGTGGAAGGCCTGACGCTCGGCTATCAGATTCTTATACAGCGCCGCGTAGTCGTTGCGCACCACCATGCCGATGACGGGCAGGTCCTTCTGCTTGGTCTGCAGGATGACCAGTCCCCGCCGGCCCTTGCGCCCGGCACGTCCTGCCACCTGCGACATCATCATGAAGGCGTGCTCGTAGGCCCGGAAGTCGGGCTGGTTCAACATGCCGTCGGCATTGACGATGCCCACCACGCTGACCTTGTCGAAGTCCAGTCCCTTGGAAATCATCTGTGTACCTATTAATATATTGGTACGCCCGGCGCCGAAGTCGCTGATGATGCGTTCGTAGCCGTTGCGCGTGCGGGTGGTGTCCAGGTCCATGCGCGAGATGCGGGCGTCGGGGAATGCCTCGCGCACCTGCTCCTCTATCTTCTCCGTGCCGTAGCCGTGCGTCCTGAGGTCGGTGCCGCCACAGCACGGACACTGCGTGGGCACCTGATAGACCGCCCCGCAGTAGTGGCACGTCAGCTGGTTCAGCTGTCGGTGCAGCGTCAGCTTGACGTCGCAGTGCTGGCACGTGGGCACCCAGCCGCACTGGTGGCACTCTATCATCGGGGCAAAGCCGCGGCGGTTCTGGAACAGGATGGCCTGCTCGCCGCGCTCCAGTGCCTGGCGGACGCGCAGCAGCAGCAACGGCGAGAAGGGGCCCGCCATCATCTTGCGGCGACTGAGGTCGGCCGTGTCCACCACCTGTATCTCGGGCAGTTCCATGCCCTTGTATCGTTCCTTCAGCTCCACCAGCCCGTACTTGCCCGTCATGGCATTGTGATAGCTCTCCAGCGAGGGCGTGGCCGTGCCTAACAGCACCTTGGCGCCAGCCATCTGGGCCAGCACGATGGCCGCCGAGCGGGCATGATAGCGGGGTGCGGGGTCCTGCTGCTTGTAGCTCGTCTCGTGCTCCTCGTCCACGATGACCAGTCCCAGGCGCTGGAAGGGCAGCAGCACCGCCGAGCGGGCGCCCAGGATGACGTCATAGGGATGCGGCGACAGCTGCTTCTGCCATATCTCCACGCGCTCGGCGTCCGAGTAGCGCGAGTGGTAGATGCCCAGCCGGTCGCCGAAGATGCGCTGCAGGCGCTGCATGATCTGCACCGTCAGGGCTATCTCGGGCAGCAGGTAGAGCACCTGTTGCCTGCGGTCGAGGGCCTGTTGTATCAAGTGTATGTAAATCTCCGTCTTGCCCGACCCCGTCACGCCGTGCAGCAGGGTGACCTGCAGCTTCATCATCTGCATCAGTATGGCGTTATAGGCGTCCTGCTGGGGCTCGGTCAGGGGCTTGATGAGTTCGGGCCGATAGTCGCCGCCGTGGTTCAGCCGGCCCACCTCCACCTCGTAGGTCTCCAGCAGCTGGCGCTTCTCCAGCTGGCGCAGGGTCTCGGCCGACGCCTGCGAGGCATTCATCAGCTCCTCGCGCGTCACCTCGACGACACCCGGACTCGGGGCATGGTCCTCGACGAGGTCCCAGTGCGACAGCTCCAGATAGCACGTAAACGCCTCCAGCTGCTTCCTGGCCCGCGCCAGCACGTTCAGCGCTATGTGCAGTGCGGCCACCGTGCGATACTGCTCCGTCAGCCTGATGTACGTCTCCGTCCTGGGCCGGTATCCGTCCTCCGCCTTCAGCCCGCCGGGCAGCGCCGTCTTGTAGACCTCGCCGACGGGCGACAGGTAGTAGTCGCCAATCCACTGCCACAGCTGCAACTGCTGCGGTGTGACCACCGGCCGTTGGTCCAACACCTGCTGGACGGGTTTCACCTCGTAGCCCTCGGGCTTCACGTCGTGCACCCGGGCCACCAGGCCGACGTACGTCTTCGACCGTCCGAAGCCCACCAGCACGCGCACCCCCTC
>OCVV011016326.1_pt1 | contig 11467 bp, 13 predicted proteins | sample 1539721 | NCBI WGS metagenome assembly OCVV01 (sample SAMN02144230, study PRJEB22623) | gut metagenome | biome: sheep rumen | host: Ovis aries | place: New Zealand | reverse complement strand
CTTTTTTATTATTTAAATATATATTTTTAAAATTAATCTCAATAGTTTTTATAATCTCTGGATACTTCCAGTAAATTTCTTCAAATTTTGTTTTTAAATCTTTGTCATCATTTGTAGTTATAAGAGTATCTATATATGTTTTTACATAATTATTGTAATCAAACATAGAACTAGTTATAACAACTCCAACTGATTCAAAATTGTCAATTAGTTTTCTGATACATTCATTTACTTTAGGTAAATCATCTTTATAATTAATCATTTTTGATAAATAATAATCTAATTCTAGTTTTTCATAAGATGTATTATTATCATTAATTATATTTAAAATCTTATCATTTAATTCAGTTTCTTTTTCTTTTATAACTTCATTTTCAACTACACTAGATATATTATTTTTTCTTCTTTCTATTTCTTTATTAACTAGATCAAGAAAAGCATTATTAAACTCTTCTTCTTCAGCAATGAATTCACTTTTTTTCTTTTTATTTTCTTTATTATTAGTAGGCATAACATCTAAAACATTTTTAAATTCATTATATTTTTCAATTAAAGCGTCTTTCATTCTTGATTTTCCTCAGTTAATTTCTTTTTCTCAGCTTCAAGCATTTCTTTATGCTCAATAACTAGTCTATATATATCAATTAATTCTTCATTAGTAATATTTTTTAAATGTTCCATAATTACACTCCTACTATAAAATAATCTTACCACAATTAGTAAAAAAACAAAATAAAAAGGAGTTTAAACTCCCTTATTTATTAACTTGTTGCAGTTGTAAATGATACGTTAAATGAAATGTCAGTTCCTGTAGCATTGTTTTCACAATCGATATCTTGTCCTTCAACCCACATATAAATACGTACTTTTGTAACTCCTGCTTCTAGTGTAGTAAATGTATTATTAGCTGCATTTCCTTCGGCTGTTTTAATAGCTGGATTCATAACAGTTGCATAACCTGCCTCTGTTCCTGTTCCAACAACAGTATTTTTCAAATTTCCATTACTAAATTCTTTATTAAGACCACGATATGTAGTTGCAGCACTAGTTGATGTAGTAACTCCATATTCATTAGCAACTATTAATGCTTGAGATGTATGAGAAGTATAATTTGGTTCCCATATAATTGCATCTGTTGCTCCTGAATTATTAAGTGCAGTTAAACTACTTACAGCGTCAGTTGATGCACCATGTCCAAGAATTACAAATCCTACACGTGCACTATTTTTAAGACCTTTATCTGTAGTTTGTTCAGATGTTCCTGCTATTGTTACAGCTTTATGAGATACATTAGATGTTCCTGCTAAAAATACTTGTTGAGTAGTATCAGTTTTTAAGAATACATCAAATGCTATATAATATCCTTCAGCTCCAGCTGTATCTGTTTGTTTAGTAGATGTAATTAAGTAATCTCCTGTTGTTTCATCATTAGAGATAGCTCCTAAATACATATTCATTCTTCCATTAGAAATTGTTCCATCACTTGATACAGCAGTTACAGATGCAGGTACTTGGTTAACTGCTCCACTATAAGCATTATCAGTTATATCAGTATTTGTAATAACTGATTTCCAAGATACAGCATCAGTTGATATTTGAAGACCATTACTTGCTTCTACTTGTAAATCAAGTGCTTGAATTGTAACAATTTGGTTTGCAGTAAACCATGCATATGTTGCAGTTCCTAGCATAATGATTGTTAACAATAAAAGAAGTAACAATGATCTTAATCTTTTTTCTTTTTTCTTCTTTTTAACATTTCTTTTTACGCTCATTTTTCCAACTCCTATCTTATATGTTCTTCTGTAAATTTCATGTGCATTTTTAATTCTCCACCAATAATATTATTGTTACAATCAGGATCATCTCCTTCAAGCCATATAACAATCGTGTATCTATCTAAATCATTGGGTTTGAAATTTTTTCTTTGTTCAAGGATAACTATATTTTCTTTACTTTCAATATCACTTCTAAACGGTGTTGTACCTTCCTCTGGTTCATCAGCTATAGAATTCTTCTTGGCATAAGTTATACTTTCACCATTTCTATAAATTCTAATTCTAACAGCTTCATCTACGTTTTTAATAATATCATCAAGTACAAGTTCATACCAGTAATTAATAGTTTCTTTTCCCTGGTTCTCAGCATAAAAACTATAAGCTATATAGTTCTTTCCATTATGTGGTCCATCAGCTTCAGTATCTATATTTTGGGGTAACCACTTATATGATATATTATCCATAAATTTTATAGGTGATGCTTCTAATTTTCTTTTTCCCTGAGAATTATTTAAACTCTCAAAAATCGCAAGTCCACTTTTTAAAGTATCATTAGAATCAAGAGTTATTGTAAAACGACCTTCATTATATATAATTCTTAATATTAAATATAGAATTGTAAGTAATAATAATAAAATTAATAAAGATAATTTAATTATTCTCGATTTTCGTTTTCTTTTTTTTATTTTATCTGCTTTTACAACTACCTCTTTCGCCATATGATCACCAACGCACAATATTTTTATCTATTATACAAATTAATTATAAACCACCATATTATAAAAATCAACAACTTTAAAATTAAATAATATCCTTAATGTTAACTTTAAAATCTCTGTGTAAATTGACAGAAAAATTACAATTATTCGTTCTTGACTTTACATTTATATATTATAATTAAAGTGAGAATGGAGGCGTATATTCTATGGCTAGAATAATTAACAATCGATTATTTAGATTTATGATTGCCTTTGCTTTATTATGCCTTCTTTTAGGAATGATCCAATCTACTTATGCAAAGTATGTATCATCAGCTGACGCAACAGGTAAATTCACTATCGCAGAATGGACATTTAAAGTTAATAATATTGACGTTGTATCAGGAAGTAATTTTAATAATACATTAATACCAACTTATGATAATAATCAAAATATAAAAGATGGGGTTATCGCACCAACTAGTACTGGATATTTTGATATTGTAGTAGATTCATCTAGAGTTGAAGTTTCATATAATCAAACTATTACTGTTACGGTAGGAGACAATAATACGATTAGTGATTTAAAAGTGACAGGTTATAAGATAAATAATGGAGATACCGTGGTTTTATCAAATACTAATAATACTATCTCTACTACTCATAATTTAACAGACACTAATACATTAAATACTTATAGAATATTTATTGAATGGTACGATGGTGAAGGCGAAGCAATGAATAACGCCGCTGATACAAGTGCTGCATCAAACGGCGTCGCTAGTGTTAAAGTTAATTTAAACTTTACTCAAAAAGCTAATTAGCATTTTGAGTAATTTTTATTTTGATTTTTAAAGTAATAGATGGTGTTGATGGATGAGTATTTTTAAATGATGCTGATCTAATTCCCCATTCGGTATCAGTTTCATCATCGCCTTGTTCATAAGGCCAAACTATATTTACTGAGTAAACTGAACTACCATTACCAGATTGCATTACTTGATTAGTAAGTCCAAAGGTAATTTTAAAAGGATAATCATTTGCAAGTTGTTGTTCAAACTCACTACTTGTAACATCAGTATCTAATACTTCTTCATGAGATTGAGTTTTACCTTCTACAGTTTTTATAACATCACCCAATATATTTGCTTCTAATATTTCATATGTAACAGTAGCTGATACTTCACTTCTATTACGTGCAGTTAATTCATATACGTAATCAGTCATTCCAGGATATATATCATCAACTTGAACATTTACTGTATTAGATACCTCATTATCTCCTGCTTCAAAGTTAACATCCCAAGCTTTAACATGGACATCCATATGATTTTGAACAGTATTAACATATATAAACCAAGCTGTTGTATTAACTACTAATAAGACGATTAAAAATAAAATTTGATGTATTTTTATACGTCTTTTTTTCTTTTTCTTTTTCATCAAATAGAATCACCACTCTATCTTTTACTCTTCATCTTCATCCTTTCTTACCACAAAAGATGATATAAATTCTACTGAAAATAATCCAGCTACAACTACAAATATAATAAAATATGCTACTGGATTAGTCATAATCTTTCCTAGAAAACTAAAGAATACTGTTTTATAAACAACTTTTCCATATACTTGATCCATATTTATAGCTGGATCTTCTACATTATTATTTATTCCTTTAGTTTTTAGTTTTTCTACACCTTCATATTCAAACTTTTCTATAACTCTATGAGTTACTATAAGTCCATTTACATTAGATTCTTTTCCAAGATATGTAACATCATCATCAATAGATATATCTTTATAATCACATTTCTTAACTACTATAATATCTCCAGGTACATATTCTGGTTTCATACTTCCAGTAATTATTTGAAATATATAATAATCACCTACTGTTACTTTATTATTACTTACTCTTTGTACAATTATCATACCAAGAAGTAATAATAAGAAAACAGTTACAATAATTCTTATTATCTTTAATATAATTCTCATAAACTAATTCCTTCAATCTTATCTAGATATGACTTAATATGATCACTAAATACATTTTGAATCTCATATAAACTAGCTTCTTTCTTATACTTAGTTATAGCTATTTTTTGACCTACTTTACTAGCTAATGTTGATAAAGGTAAATCTGAGTTAAGTTCTACTATCTTTTGAATTAAATTATCAGTTAATTCCTCAATTACTTCCTCTTTATTAGACATAGCACTTTCTTCACTTAAAGTATTAATAGCTAAATAATCAAGTAAGAATGAATTATCTATATATTCTTTTAAGATACCATTATCTTCATATTTTTTATTCTCTTTAACTGTCTTACTAGTATCAGCTACATGTTCTTGTAAATAATTCCATAGAACCATAGCATATTGGAAATTAGTATTTTTAAGAATTACATTAGTTTTTTTAACTGGAGGTATAACTTTAGCTGCATGCATTCTTCTTAAATCTTTATATACTTCACTATTAGTAAGCATTTTAATATTATCATCTAGTTTTTTAATTCTTTCTTCAATAGAACCTCCTTCTGGTTCTTTACTATCTATTAAACTAGATGTTAAATTAACTTCAATTGTTACTTGTTCTAATCCTACTTTACTTTTAGCGTGATATTCACATTTTTTTATATCTCTTAAAGTAGAATTAGTTAATAAAGTTTTCTTTTTTAATTCAAGAAAATTAGACATATTTTGAATTAAAGTATATATAAGTCTATTCTCATATGTATCATAACTTTCTTCTTTATTAATATTTAATATTTTAGATGGTTTTACTTCTCCATCATCATCTATTTCTTGAATATAGTTAGTATGACTTGATAAATGTCTAATACTTTCAGCAGTAATACGACGGGCAAGTTCTACTTTAACTACTTCTTCTTCATTAACAATAAACCTATTTGGATTTCTCAAAATATTATCTAGATAAGGAATAGTTCTCTCCATTAATTCAAGCCATTCAAAATCTACTTCTACTTTTTTTAAGTCTTTATCTATTACTAAACTAGATCTAGTATTCTCAGTAAATTTATCTATTTTTTCTTCATTTGAACTTTTATATAAATCTAATATCTTAATATTCTTCATAATATCACCTACGACATCTTCTTAAGTCTTAATAGATATTCGATACATTCAGCCATTTTACCTTCACCGAACTCATCATTTAAGAACTTAATGAATCCATCTATTTCATCTCTAATATATGCTAGATTTAATTGTTCAAATTTACGAAGAATCTTACGAGCTATAAAATAATCTATTCCATCTATTTCATCTCCACCGCAAGCAACATATACTGGTACAAATTTTCTCATATGAGATACAATACGGTTACCAAATGCAATTCTGAAATGTTTAATAACATAATCATCCATTTCATCTATCTTTTGTAGAACATCTTCATGAATAGGATTATTATTTATAGCGTCATTAAATAATTTATCAACATAAGAAAAATTAATATCTTGAGCTGGAATATCTTTTGGAGTAAATACTTCTCCTTTATCATTAATATCAATTGGCATAGCACGGTCATAAACTTTATCAGTAACCATAAATGTAGAGTCATCGTTATTGATTGTTCCGATATACCATACGTTTGCAGGTATTTTTAATTTACCTTCTTTTAAATGAGCTGGATCGTTTTTCCATTCACTAGGAACTATTTCAACTATCCATTCATCTTTATTAGGCATTTCAAGAATTGATAACATCTCAGCAAAATAATATTCAACACGAGATATATTCATTTCATCTAGGATAACTGTATAAATATCATCTGTATATCCTGCTTGATATATTTCTTTTAAAACTTCAGTTTCATTAAATTTCTTTGTAAATTCATTGAAATATCCAAATAACTCAGTACGGTCTCTCCACGAAGGTTGAACAGACGCAATACAAGAGTCATGTTTTAAGAATTTTCCCCAAGCATATGCAAGGGATGTTTTACCTGTTCCAGAAATACCTTGTAAGATAACTAATTTAGTTGATGCAAGACTAGCAATAAATAAACGAATCATCTTTTCACGATAATATAATTTTAATTGACTAGCTGCAAAGTTTCTAAACATATCACAAAGTTCAGGTAATTCAAAAGCATTATTATAATTTTGAATTTTATAACCTGCAAATTTTTGATCAACTTCATATAATTTAGGGAATCTTATTTCATTAGAATCAACAACATTATCTTCTGGATTCTCTTCTGTTTCTTCTGTATCAGCCTCATCTGGTCTTAACCCTAATTTAGATACTTTCATTGCTAGAATATCTTCTTTTTCTTTAACAAGTTTTGATACCTCATCATTTAAATTAGCAACTTCTTCAAGAAGAGATTCTTGTTCTACTAAACTCTTTCTAATACGAATATATTTACGAATTAAAAATACTACTGCAAGAACAATAAGAGCAAGAACTGCTAAAGTTACTAATAAAGCAATAGCAACAAGAACCCATTCAGGCATTGAAAAATCATTTTTATACTCGTGTATTACTCCTAGGTATGCCGGAATATTAAACATAGTACCAATACCTTTAACAAATCCTTTAAATATAAATATTATTCCATTAAAGAATTGGGATAAAAACTCATATAAAAACCTTAAAAAAGTATCCATAAATACCTCCTAATAGACTATTACTTTAGGCATAGTCTCCTTTTTTGCACGCATAATCTCATCATAGTACTCATTATCTTTTGATACATAGATTGATGAAAATAATACTAAACTTCTAATATTTCCTTCAAAGCTAGAATCAAGTACTACTGAGAATGAAAAACCATCAACTATATAACTATCAAATATATTTTTATATTTTAAATAATCTTCATATGTTATTTTAGCAGATATATATCTTTTAGTTAATGGATTATCTATTACTGAGAACAATCTTTTCATTTTCTTTTCTTTTTCTACAATTGAAGTAGTAAGTTCAAAAACATAATTCTTAGTAAAATCTAATTTAATTGCATTATTTAATACTTCACTACTTGCCATAATAGTTATAATAAATTCTTTATCTTCATTTACTATAGTGCTATTATAAGCTCTATTTATAGCGTATTCACTATATAGATTAGATATTTTAACATTATGTTCTAACCCTAGTTCATAGACATTATTACTTATCTTTTTCTTATTAAGTATAAAATCTTTAGAATCAATTGAACTATTAAACATGTTTTTAGTCTCTTTTAAATTAACATACCAATTAACTAATTCTTCTTTTAAATTATCATTTTTCTTAATATGTATATTTTCATCTTTAATTAAAGAATCTATTATTTCATCGTTTTCTTCATAAACATCATCAAAATAAACAATATATGCAAATAAAGCTACGATATCTTTTAACATTTCTTCATCATTATCATCTTTTAATTTTTCATAAATAATAATTAATTCTTTATTAATTCTATCTACAAAATCTTTTATATTATGATAATCTGTTTCATTATAATATCTAACTCCAATATATGTATCTATAAATGGTTCACATATCTTCTTTTGATATTTACTATGAAAAATAATATTAAAGAATCTTAAATATTCTCTTTTTATAAATGTAATATATTTAGAAACTATATTATAATCCATAATTACCTCCTACTATGGGTCTTGTATACTAACAGTAATAGCACTAGTATTGTTTACTATTGGATAAGTATAATTATTACTATTATTTATCTTATAAAATTTTAAAGCTAGTGTACTAGATGGATCTATTTTAAATCTCATCGTATTAATATAATCTACTCCACCTATATTAGTAGTTGTATAAGTTGCATAATTAAGAATTGAACTAGTATTATCAACTAATAATATATTTGGATCAAAACTAATATTTATATATTCACTAATACATTTATTTTTATTAGTATCACTTAAATTAATAAAATCTGATCCATCTATTTTATCTCCTACTGAATAAGTATCAAATGCTTCAGTTACAGTACAAAATGAAACAGCATTAGTCATTTTAAGTAAAGCATAAGCTTTATTAGTTTCATCTTCTATTTCATAAGTTACTCCACTCTTACCAACTATATATTCATATGTTGCACTAATTGTTTTCTTATAAGGACTAGTACTAGTTGCACTAACTTTTATTTGAAGTTTTTCATTTTCAGTAAAAACTCTATTAGGTACAACATATAAAGTAATTGAATTAGAATGATTAGTATTAGTACTATAAATAGTTCCATTACTCTCACTAATACTACAATTAACAGTACTAGGACATTCATAACTAACATTATATGAAATATCATAATCAGCGTAAGTATATCTATTCTTTTCAGAAGATAAATCAAATTCTATTTCAAAGTTTCCAACTCCAGACCAATTATTAATTTGGTATAAAGCATCATCAGTTTTTAAACGATTACTATAAAAATAGAAATGTTTACTATTTAAATAGAATTCATAAAACTTACTAGATATAAATTTACCTAAAGTAGGAAGAGATATAACCAATGCGATAATAAGTATAATTGCTATTATTTTCTTAGTATTTTTCATATTACACTTCCTGTTCAGCATGAACATATACTTCAATAAGTTCAACTACTCCTGAATAATCAACAGGATTATCTTTATATATTTCAGGGAATTCTACACTTAAAACATAAGTATGAGTACTCTTTGCATTATATTTTAATGATGATACTCCATCTATATATAGATGTTTATAATACATTCCATTAGAATCAGTTGTATAACTAGTACTAGAAGTAATATCATGATTCAAATCATCTTCTTTATATAACTTATATTCTAAAGGCATATTAGTAGTAGTAATAAACTCAATATTATAAGTTAAATCAACATTAGCTTTTTCTTCTCCTTTAAAATTTGAAACAGTAAATGAATATAAATATGGTTCACTTCTAGGAACTATTTCCTCTAGTTTAATAGAATCATTATAACTTTTAACATCTGCTATAAAAAAAGCAATCGTAGGTTTAATTTTTACATCTGTTATAGTTTCATATTTAGATTTAGTAAATCTATAATTTCTAATTATAAGTAAAGTAACAATAATAAAACATGAAAGAATTATAAGACGGAGTAACAATTTTTTATCAAAACGACTTAATAGTTCTTTCATATTTTCACCTACTTACTTTTTTTATTTTTAAATTTATTTTGAATAGCTTTTAAATCTAATCTAATCGTATATTCAATAAAGTCTTTTTCTTTTTGTTCTAATTTAGGTAATACTGGTTTATTTTCATCAATACTATCTATTTTCTTTTTTAATCCTCTCATCTCAGATTTATTTAAATGTATTCTTTTATCATTATAAGTTTTATTAATCTCTTCAAGATCAATCTTACTAGTATAATCAAGTAATACATTAACATCTATCGGATCATTAACTTTAACTGTTTTTTCTTCTTTTTCAACTACTTTTTCAGGTATATTTTCCTTTTTTTCTTTCTTTACTTTTTTAGATTTAGTCTTTTTAACTTCTTTTTCTTTACCATCATATGATATAGCAAAATCAAAAGCTAAAAGAGTAATAAATAAAACTATTAATATTTTAGGTTCAGTAATAACTTTTTGCCATACTCCAAGTTCTGGATAAATTTTAATTACTTTTCCTACTACCTGATCTCTATTTATCGGAGTATCATAAGTATTATTTGCGTCTCCCATAACAGTAATAGTATCACTATTTACTATTACTATTCTATGTGTTATTATTTCATTCTTATCATTAATATAAGTAATAATATCATCTTTAACTAAATTATCATTTCCAATTTTTACTACAACAATATCATTAACTGATAAAGCAGGTTCCATAGAGCCACTAGATACTTCAAACATTGTATAACCAAAATAGTTAGGATAACTATTATTAGTAAACATAATACTTAATCGCCCATAAATAATTACTGCTAATATCAAAAGTAATATTACCGTAATAATATTAGATAATATTTTTACACCCTTTTTAAGCGAGCTCATATGTTACCTCACTTTCTTTTTATTCTTTATATATGTTGTTCAAAATGAACATTTATAACAAATTCAATTTGTTTTCCTACTAACTTAGTATCATTTAAATCATAATCAGAATCATCTTCCCAATTAAGAAGAAGTTTTAAATTCTTTTTACGATTAGTATCAGTTAAATTCATAATACCAGTAAAATGATTATCATTTGATACTTGGTTAGTATCTAAATCTACTATTTGAAATGAAATATTAGGATATTCTTCTATTGAACTAGTATCAACATCAATATCATAATCAACTGCTACATCAGTTTCACTAGCGTCTATTTCTATTTCATATTCAGCACTACTTCCTGGAGCAAAATAACCATCTTCAACATGCTCAGGATTGGTATAATTAAAATCATTTAAAGTTATAGAATTAGTTAACGATATATCTTCACCATTAAGATATATTTTCCATTTAGCAACTTCTAGCTTTTGAGTTCCACTAGTATTAGTTTCAAATAAACCAAAAGTATCTTGAACTACTATAACTAATGCTAATAAACAAAAGAAAGCAAAGACGAAAAGCCATTTCTTCATGTTTAATCTTCATCCTCATCTTTGTCTTTAAATGATTCAACTATCATTATAATTTCATAAACTATTAAGAATAGAGTTGGGAATATAACAAAGAACATAAATCCCCATTTAGATGTTACAACACTAAATACAGTTCCAACATGATGATAAACTCCTACTTCATTCATCGTACCAATAACATATTCACCTGATACTTTAACGCCACTAATAACAAAAGTTGATTCAGCTTGTGTAACAGGAGTTATATTTTCAATTTGACCAGTATAAATTAAAACTGAACTTTTCTTACTAGCGTCATAATAAAATGCATAATCTCCAACTTTAATTGTTGAATCAGCATCTCTTTTAACAATAAGTAAGTCTCCTTCTTTATATCCATACTTTTCCATTCCATTATCATCAATATTTAGAATTGTATACTTACCT
>OCVV012825044.1_pt1 | contig 11468 bp, 8 predicted proteins | sample 1539721 | NCBI WGS metagenome assembly OCVV01 (sample SAMN02144230, study PRJEB22623) | gut metagenome | biome: sheep rumen | host: Ovis aries | place: New Zealand | reverse complement strand
TTTCAATATCTTTGTGGAAGGAGTTGCTGATGAATGTTTCTTCAAGCAATACCTCCGTCATGTGTTTGGTGAAGATACTCCAGACGAACGAATTGTAGTTCTCAAAGGTTGGGATAACTTGAAAACGGAAGCTTTGGCTCTTCGTATGCGTTCAATGACAGCAAATGGTGGCGTGAACCTTGTTATCGTTGATGCAGACAAGGATTTTCAGGCCCGTAAAGACGAGATTGCGAAATGGCAACAAGCAAACGAAGCAGAATTTGAGCTGTTCCTGTTGCCAAACAATCAAGACTCTGGGGCATTGGAGGACTTATTGGAGAATATTATCAATCCAAACAACCGTCCCATTCTCGATTGTTGGGAGGATTACGAGCAAGAACTGGTTCAACTTGACATCCCAGGTAGAACACCCCCACCTCTTACAACTCCTGCCAAGAAGACTAAAATTTACGGTTATCTTGAAGCGATGCTTGGAGAATCAAAAAGCCAGAAAGAGTTGATAAAAGAGGTAAACCGTAATTATGAGAACACCCAGCATTGGAATCTGGATGCAGAGTATCTGGAGCCGCTGAAAGAGTTTTTGAAGGCCAATCTGAATTAGAAACTTGACATATATGGCAAGAGATATTTGGACAGAAGATCAGATTACGGTGGTACTCTATGAGTATTGTCGGAATCCGTTTGGGCAATTCTCAACAACAAAACAATTCGTTAAGGATTTGGGGAAGTTGTTGGGTCGCACACCAGGGGCTATAGTCCGTAAGGTCGGAAATCTTGCCAGTTTTGACCCTCAGATGAAAGCGAGAGGCGTTGGTGGTCTTGGGCATACAGGGAAACTTGATGAAGTTATTTGGAATAGGTATTTTGGTAATTGGGATAAGTTAGCAATTGATGCGGAAGTCTTGATTGCTAAATATAAGCAGAAAGGACTTGAGGAATCTCTAACCGAGACAATAGATCTTAATAATTTACCCAAAGGAAAAGAACGAAAGCAGGAAGTTACGAGAAGGATTAATCAAGATTTCTTTAGAAGGACTGTCTTGTCTTCATACAATAACTGTTGCTGTATTACGGGTATTAATAATAAGTCTCTTCTCGAAGCCAGTCATATCGTCGGTTGGACTAAAGATGAGGCAAATAGGACTAACCCACAAAACGGCTTATGCCTTAATGTACTCTTCCATAAAGCGTATGATGATAATCTGATAGGTATCTCACCAGATTATGAGATATTCGTTTCAGACGAATTCTTTGGGGCGAAACTGGAAACTGTAGATGCATCCACCAAAGAGTACATAAATAGTATCAATCATCGGAAACTGATAATGCCAAAACGATTTCTGCCAGACAGGGACTTGTTAGCAGTTCATTTTGATAATTACAGAAATAATAATGCATAGATTACCAAGACATAATATTATACGAGATTATACGAGCTGCAATGCCATCCAAAAAGAGTGGCGACTTGGGACGATTTATCATAAAGGAATAACACTTCAGATATGAATACATCTATTAAAGAACTATTTAGAGCATACCTTTCAAACTGCGTACAGACGAGAAGACAGGTAGGTAATTCGTTTATTATTGGGAAGACAACGGTCGATAGTTATGTGTCTTTTGCGGAAGTTGATAAATTGTTTGATTACGCACCAGAACAATGGAAGAAGTATTCCAGCATTTACAATATTGTTTCGTCGAAAAAGATTCTTGATATTATAGAGATTCTTTCAAATGACGATGGATTCAAGGCAAAAGATGCAGAAGGGACTAGCCAATACTTCAGGTCGAATGCAATAAAGCAATATTATTGTTTCTTGAAAGCTCGTGAGATATTAGCTGGATATAAATCCACTCCTATACCTATTTCAGGGGGAATAAACGCCTCTATATATCTTCCCTATCTAACCGCTCTTCGTACAAAGCCTTTTATGCTTTTGGCAGGTATCTCTGGTACGGGCAAGAGCCGCATTGTGAGGAAACTGGCCCAAGCGACCACGACTCAGAAATACAGCAATGATGAAGACCGATGGAAAGACAACCGACCAGAGAACTTTGAACTGATACAGGTGAAGCCCAACTGGCACAACTCAATGGATGTGGTAGGTTTCTATTCCAATATCTCAAAGAAATATGAGTTTACGCCTTTCATGGAGTTTGTTGTGAAAGCTTGGCAGCATCAAGAAACTCCCTATTTCCTCTGTTTAGATGAAATGAACTTGGCTCCAGTGGAAGAGTACTTCGCTGAGTTCCTTAGTGCCATTGAGTCGCGCTCAACTGACGAGAACGGCAATTACATGACAGACCCTATCATCAAGCCGTTTAAGAAATATGGCAAGGAAGTTTGCGAGGCGATGCTGAAACATCTTCTTGGCGAAGCTCATCATACAGAGACTAATCCTTTAGCCGAACAATTCACAGAAAAAGGTCTCACATTACCTCCTAACTTGATGGTGATGGGTACGGTGAATATGGACGAGACGACTTTCTCCTTCTCGCGTAAGGTGCTGGATAGGGCAATGTCGGTGGAAATGAATGAGGTGGATTACGACAAGTTCCTTTCGGGCGAAAGCGAGCAGATGCCTTTGCTGACAGACATGAATGAGTTGTTGGTGAACCGTCCACAGAAGGCAGCAGAAGTGACAGAGGAAATAGAATCTGACAAGGTGATTGCCTACTTGAAGGATGTGAACACGCTGATGGAAGGAACACCGTTCAAGCTCGGTTATCGTGCTGCAAACGAGGCTATGCTTTATGTAGCAGCCTGCAAGAAGTTTGCAGGGAGCAACTATGTGTTGGCAAAAGCGTTGGACGAATTTACCCTGATGAAGATTCTTTCTCGCATTGAGGGTGACGACAGTCGGTTGGGCATTGACGAAAAGGACCCGCGGATTGCTACGCTTGGCATAGAAGCAAACGAACAACATACAAGTTTGTTGACATGCCTGAAGGCTATCGTCCAAAAACATATTGGAGCTTCCAGCGAGACAGAGAAGAAGATAGTTCAAATGTGTAATACGCTTGAACGCGAGCATTTTGTCTCTTATTGGGCATAAATGGCAGTGAAGGGAGACATATTCAACTTTGAGATTCGGAACCACGATGTCCGAATGCGTTTCTCGTGTGACAAAACCATCGACCGCATACGAAGGGCGATGGAGAACCTGTCTGTGGAGCGGGGTGACGAGAAACTGACGGCTGAATTTGTCACCTCACAAGCGGATGCCTGCTTTGTTTTCAACGGCCATGAGAGTGAAAGCAAGCAACTGGTGCACGAGGCTCTTTTCTTCGAGAACACACCGTATCCTGTGCTTATCCAAGGGGAAGATGGAGTGAGCGAGATGTCGCTGATGTTTTCCAACGTGACAAAAGACGCACAGCTGAGCAGCGACGGAAACCTGCTGTTTGGTGCTGTCGGATTTGGTAATCAGGTGGGGAAAACAGACATCTGCCTCAACTACAAAAAAAGAGGAAGGGCGAATAGCCTACGGTTTACTACCGAAGTGCTGAGCTACAAGATGGACTACCGCACCGACATGAAGTGGATTATCCGCGACATAGAGCAGGAATACAGTATGCTGTCGTTTGCTTTTATGCGGGAGACCTACATCAACTTCCGTACACGTAGCGGTGAATCGTCAGACCTGATATGGTGGCAGATATTCCAATCATGCTTCAATGACATCACAAAAGCCTGCCGACAAATCATCAACGCTCCTAAACGGAAGTTGCACGATAGAGTGAGCTATGAGCGTCAGGAGAGGCTGAGATGGGTGGAGCGTGAACTGGAAAATGAATACTATGAGTTCAAAGATGACCCGCATCACCTCTACCGTACAAATGAGCTCTGTCACACCAATGACACCGTAGAGAACCGTTTCTTGAAATTTGTGATGGGGCAAACGCTTCAACGCTTCAACGTTGTGAGCCAACATATCAGGAATGCCGTTGCGAAATCCAGGATTATGGAAAGCAGACTCGACAAGATGGGAGAAGAACTGCAACGGTTGGTGAGCCATCCTTTCTTCCGTAATATCGGAGTGTTCAAGGGATTCTCGCAGGATTCGTTGGTGATGAAGAAATCCATCAACTACCGAACCATCTACCAGAAATGGATTGAGTTGCTTTGTGGATATGAACTGGAGGAAGGTGTCAACAAACTGGAGACGAAAGACATCGCCATGTTGTATGAGATTTGGTGCTTCCTAAAAGTTAAGAACATCGTTTCCGATTTGTTGGGTGAGAAGGCTATTGCTCAATATAAGGGTAGGAAAATGACGCCGCAGTTTATTCGTGATTTGAACTGGGGCACGCATTCGGAAGTTACCTTCCTGCGAACAGAGGACAATGTGGAACTGGCATCGGTCATGTATAACGCTCCTGTAAAAGAAGATGATAGTCAAGTATCGTCTGCCATAAAAGGGACAAAGACTTTTACCACCCAACAGCGTCCAGATATCGTGTTGCGTTTGACAAAACAGCAGAAGGGGATTCAATATACCTTCCTTTTCGATGCAAAATACCGCATAAGCGATTCTCATCCCGACAATATGGACATTCCACCAAGCGACGCTATTGACCAAATGCATCGCTATCGTGATGCCATCTATTATATAGAACCTGCCAATCAGAAACCCAAACGTGAAGTGATAGGGGGATATGTCCTCTTCCCTGGAAACTACACTCGTGAGGAGTTTGAAAAGTCGCATTATTATGAATCCATCAAAGCAATTGGCATCGGTGCATTTCCATTGAAGCCGTCGGATGGAATTATCGTTGATCCCAATAGTAGCGAGCAGGCATTGCGTGAACAGATTGCGGAATGGCTGAAGCGGAGCCGAATGAAGACCTATCTATATAAGAATGTGGCACCCCAACATGGATTGGAATATCAAAATCCAGACGATGTCGTTCTTGTTAATTTCGCTAAGAAGGACAAACTGACGAAGATGAAAGAGTTGGGATTGTGCTATCTTCGTACAGGCGAAGATGCAGGAGCGATTGTTTTGGAACCAAGAGCTTTGAATGCAAAGTACGTGATGTTGCATAACGGCACATCAGGGACACTGTATAAGTTGAAAGGTGCTGGTCCGAGATTTATGTCTAAGGAAGCTTTGCAAAAGAAAGGGTTTGAAAACTTGGGGCATGATTATTATTTGGTATATTCTTTTGATACAAGTAAATCGCAAGACTACGCCAATATCCCCGCTCTTGGGCGAGGAAGTAGTACGGCACATCCTTGGTATGCTACTTGGGAAGAACTATTCCGAAGATAGCAGCTTTCCTCAAGGCATATCGTTTTGTGAAGGAGTTCGGCGAGGGTTTTGACCGTATCTGTCGTGAGCAGGAGGCTAATTTTGGGGAGATAATTGAGTAATATAATAATCCAAGACCTAATAGCCAAACAGAGAAAGAATCTCGTTGTGGTTAGCTTCCTGAACTTGGATTTCGTGGCAAGGGTAATATAGAACTTTTAGATTCCAAAAGTTCATACATGTTTTTTGGAACAAAGATTATTTGGTGCGTTCGAAACTTTTTTGTTATTTTGCAGTATCAAAGTTTAACTAAATAATCACTAATATGAAAAAGAATGTTTTATTTGCTTTAATAGCATTGTTCTGTGTGTCTTATCATTCTGCTTGGGCACAATACGTGAAACTCACTGCACTGGATGGAACGGTCTCTTGGATTGAAATTAAAGGAAAGGTCGATGGCACGAATATTGAGATATATAATGGTGACTATATAAGTGTCGTTGATAAAAATACAAGCGGTGCTATTGACCTCCGAGATGTGTGGTCGGAGAGTGGAGAAAGTGGAACTCATTATCGAGTTACCAGCATCGGGAAAGGTGCGTTCTATAGATGTGGTGGCCTGACTTCCATTACCTTACCCATCGGCGTGACCAGCATCGGGGAAAGTGCGTTTGAGCATTGTAGTGCCCTTACTTCCATTAACATCCCCAACAGCGTGACCAGCATCGGGTCTCGTGCGTTCTTTCGTTGTAAGGGCTTGACCTCTGTAGAAATTCCTACCAGCTTGACCTCCATCGATTTTCAAACATTTTATGGTTGCGGAAGTCTGACCTCCGTTATCATTCCCAACAGCGTGACCAGCATCGGCGAAAGTGCGTTCTATAGCTGTGGGAACCTTACCTCCGTTGTCATTCCCTACAGTGTGACCAGCATCGGAAAAGAAGCGTTCGCTTATTGTAGCAACTTGAGTTCTCTCGAGATTCCTTCCAGCGTGACCAGCATCGGGTATGGTGCATTCCGAAGCTGTAGCAACTTGACCACTGCCGTTATTCCTTCCAGTGTGACGAGTATCGGGAAGCTTGCATTCTATAGCTGTCTTTCTCTGACTTCTGTTTTTTCTTATATAACAGATGTGTTTCAGACGGGAGAAGAAGCCTTTAGTGATTGTGAAAAAGCCACTTTGTATGTTCCACGCGGAACGGTGGAAGCATATAAATCAAAAGCAGATTGGAATAGTATCGGTAAGATAGAAGAAAAACCTCAAGCATTTGTTGTGTCCTGTAATGATAAAGGAAAGGTAAGGATGATAAACGTGGGAGTCCAATTTACTAATAATGTGGTTGATGTAATTATTAGTGATGGTACGGATAACCTCTTCTATTTCGAACCTAATGATAACTGTGTGTTGAAACAGGTGCTGATTGATGGAGTGGATGTAACGCATTCTGTTAGATACAACGAATTGAAAGCGACTGTGCATCAAGGCTCGAAGATGATTGTCATATTTGATGAACCGAGCTACGATGTGAATGGCGACGGAACGGTGAATATTACTGACGTAGTGAAACTCGTTAATTTCATCTTAGGACAGTAATAATAGATAATCCCAAGTGACACAAAGCCACTTGGGATTAACTATAGGGTCAGCGGATTTTCCAGGTTGGCAGGTGCGGCTAATCAAGAATATATATAGGCGGACGTAAAGATGGATGTTGGGAGGTAAGAACAGGCAATCAATGAAGTAGTATGGAAACAGAAAGCAGATACAAGACACGCGAATCATTCATAAGCGAGCTGGCCTTTGCAATGAGTGATCACGGTATTCTGGAAGATCAATATTTGGATTTGACCCAGCAAATCCTATCAGTCATTCAACGTGAAGACTATAGCTGGGGTAAGAAATGGCCAGCAGAAGGTGATGAAGTGATTTGTGTGGACAAGATTCCCTCGTGGGAAGCATTTCATCAGATGGAAGAATTTGCCGACAGCATAAGCGACCATCGTGTCACGCGACAACTCTACAGTGCATTGGACAAACGTCACCCGTTTAGTGCTTTCCGTGATGCTGCAGAGCGAACAGGCGTCATTCAGAAATGGTATCAATGGCGTGACCGTTGGCAGAATAGTCAAGCAGAAGAGTGGATGCGCGAAAACGGTGTAGATTTCAAAGAAGGTAGAATCGTGGCTGATGGGAAGCATACACATATATGGTCATGGGAGGACATTGAGCTTGCCATTGATGATGACGAAATCTAAAAAAAGACTATGAGCAAGAAGAAAGGACAAAACAGACTGACATAAAAGAATCTGGAAAACTTCCTGAAAATGATGGAACGTTTGCCGGAGGAGGCGAAGGAGTTGGTTAGGCAACTGGCAAAAAACATGGAACAAGACTCTAACGACCCAAATGACCTGAATATTCGCTACTACTCCTATGAGGGGCCGGAACAATACAACCAAGGCTCTAAACGAGTACCCAAGTGGTTGAAAGGCATGTGGGATGCTTACGATTATGAAAGTTGGTTGGCACTTTGCGAGGAAACGGCAGAGAAAGGCAAAGAACTGAAAGACTCTGTTCGTAGCCATGACCTCAGGAAATACGTCTGCATGCTTATCGACGAATTCTATTGCAGTCAAGATCCTGAACCGAATCCCATCCGGCTCATTGGCCCATTGTGGCTAATAGAGCACTATCGACTGAATGACTGCCTTGACTTAGTGCTCGAACTGCTTCGGCAGGATGCTTGGTTCTACACAGCTTACATCGACTATGCGCCTCAGTGTGTCTCTGCCATACTTTATCAGATAGGCAACGACCAGCCAGACCTCTTGAAAAGTATGCTCTACGAGCAGGGACTCATACCGCTCATTAAGCCCATAGTCTTCAATGCACTTGTCTGGATTGTTCTGAGGAAGCCGAAAAGGCGTCTCGCTACTGTGGGTATATTGACAGCCTACCTGAATCATTGTCTCAAAATCTGCAAGCAGGGAGCGTCTGCCAGAAATATCGACAACTATGCATTCTCCCTGGCCTATGCACATATCAGTGAGGTTCGTCCCATCCTGAAACGCATCTATAACGAAGTAGAAAGTCTTGACGAGGAAACGTTCAAAGAAATAGAAAACATCTACGATGACCCTACAGACCAGATGGAAGGTCAAATCTTCGACAGTATTGACGGCTATCTCAGGTACCATCAAAATCAAGCCGACACTTGGGAAGACGAATACGATGAAGAAGATGATGATTTTGATGGAGACGAAGAGAGCAACAGGCTACCATTTTAGTGACAAACTTCAAAAGTAAAAGAACATGGCTAAAGGAAGAACAATTACTAAAATTACTGCAAGCGATATAAAACGTCGCCATCCACGGTACCTTACTTGTGAAACTGATAGGCAATATGCACAATTGGCTAACGACATCTACGAACTGATGCACAACGAGCTAGGTTTCATGGAACAAGTCGAAATACGAAACACATGCATTAATCTGGCGCTCTATTTCGAGGACCTACACTCAGAAACCCACCTGTTTGAAACTTTCACAAGGCTCTACAAACGAATGTTTGGAATGTATGTGCCGTTCTACCAATCAGTCGATGCCAACAGCCCTGACGCAGGGCTGGATGCCATGAAGTTTATGCTGTGGCACAGCATCGTGTCTGAGCGTGGCAGCCGAGTATTGAACCCTACAAACGATGCTCTGGCTGCGATGTCTGAAAAACTGCTGATACTGTGGAATGAAAGCAAAGCCCATATCGACCCCAACGAAGGACTGGCCGACTACCTCTATGCCGAAGAGACACAGGAAGATGTCAACCAAGTGAAGACAGTACTCGTGTGGCTCAGCCTCCGCTGTCCATTGGGGAGATGGTTCAACAATCCAGATGTAAAGAACGACGATGCTGGACTGAAAGAATTGCTACCAAATTTGGATAAAGACACACTGGAGTACGCCAACGAATGCCACTACGTATTCAAAAACCTAACCTGGCCTCTCTCGCTCACCCCACAGCGTATCTATGCAGAGATGATACGCCTCGACATGGACGATTCCGAAGACCCGTTGGCTGCTCGTATCGAAAATATAAGATGCAAGCCTCTTGGCATTTACAAAATTCTTGACAGCAATAGCAAGAGGATGCAACTACAAGATTTCCTTGGCGAAACTTTCAACGTAAATTTAGACGGTTTCTTTGGCAATGTAAGAAAGCTTTCTAGACAGTACACTCATATCGAAGGCTCGTTTATCACGATGGATAAACAATGGGAGGTGAACGGGCCTAGTATGTGGCTGAATCCCAGCCAGAAGCTCTTCGACAAATATGAATCTGAAGAACGCGAAAAACACCGTTGGACAAACGACTTTCGTGGGCAATACGATTGGTATATCAACGCACATGGTGGCAATCGGCTCTACTTCTTCCGCAACGTCAGAGAGTATGGTAAATGGCTTGAGACCGATCTGAAGCTTAACATGAAAGATTTTCCATTGCCCATAGATGAGGACTATCCAGTAGCTTCCTTTTTCGAGGATAATGGACAGATGACACTCTGCGGACAGGTTAACTGCATTAAGCATCCTGCCAATCCATACTACGATCCTATCGAGGCTAAGGAGCATGCTCTCTCATTTCTATGTGACGAGGGAACGGCCAGTCCAGATATGTTACTCTATATGATACAGCACGAATGGCTACCCGATGTCTTATTCAACGACGTGCGGGGCTGGGAACACGGACGCCAGCTGGCTCAGGATAATTTGGAATTCGTTTGCCGCTGCATGCGTCGGGATATCAAGAGCGAGCAGGTATTCCGTCAGCGGACTCCTCGGACAGACAGTGAAGAGCCAGATGTCAGCGACCGATATAACGACAAGGTGGGATTTGAGAAATTCGTTGAGTTGATTGCCGCCGAAAAAAGTATTCGAAGCAAGGCTAACAAAGAATGGCGCATCGTGAGGGCCAACAGAACTACCACCGTCATCCGCGACGTGACTAAACGGCAGGACTACAACATCTCCACCCACGACCTCTACGAAGCACACTTGAACCTCGGCGAAAACGAGATTCAGGTGGCTGCGCTTATTCCCTATGTAGGCCGCCAGAATGCCCCTGCAGCCTCGGCTCTGCTCTACAACATCGTTGGCCGTGGCCAGTCGATGAACCAGTTCCGCAAGTTTGCTCAACAATTTTTTGAGAAGATGAGAGAGAAATAACATCATAATAGTACCTTATTTGTACCATCTGTTCATAACTAACTGATTTACAATATCAGTTAATTTGGCTCACTTTGCACGAAAACTTGGTAACCGCTGTTAAGATTTGCAACCCATAAAAACAAAACGCCCTGTAAATCAAAGACTTACAAGGTGCTTTAAGTACCCAGAGCCGGGGTTGAGTTTATTAATCAATATTAATCAAAAATGAACGATTTTGAATGATTAAAAATGTTCAAAACGTTTGAAAATCAATCATTTAGTATATTTGTATTATTTTGTTTTCGAATGTTAATAATTATTATAAATTAAGAGATGTGGAGCAAATGTGGAGCACGGTGGAGCAAGAATTTGTATCTTTGCACTAGCTAAAGATGTATCACTATGTAATTGTTTTTTTTGATTAGGAAAAAGACAAAGAGCACGGACTTTGAAACACAAGTTCCTGTCTACGTAAGGATACGTGAGGGGCGAAAATTTGACAGATGGATTCCCACACGCATTATGGTGAATCCCAATTTGTGGGATTCAAAGGAGGAATGTATCAAAAAACGTGTGGTATGCGATGAGAAAATGCGCCAGCATGTTGATGGAGAAGTAAAGAATCTTCTTCGTTTCATAGAAGATGGATATGAGAAAGAACGCAACCTTATAGATGCCGAATGGCCAAACAATATAGTGGACCGGTATTATCATCCTGAAGACTATATTGAAGAGAGCGTCGAAGAAAGACACTACACGCTACTTGAACTTTTCGATATTTTTTGGATAAGCATAGGCTGTCGGAAGTCCGAAAGAAAAACTTCCGAGTAATTAAGCGTGTCCTTCAGCGATATGAGTTGTTTCTTCTGAGTCTTTTTTCATAAAAAATACACTTTTGTTAGTTAATAAAATGAGGTTAGTGGTTTCGATTGATAAACAACCAGCCTATTTGACCACTTTCTTGCCGCCTACAATGTAGATGCCATGGGACAGACCCTCGAGTGAGGTCG
>OCVV011335247.1_pt1 | contig 11468 bp, 17 predicted proteins | sample 1539721 | NCBI WGS metagenome assembly OCVV01 (sample SAMN02144230, study PRJEB22623) | gut metagenome | biome: sheep rumen | host: Ovis aries | place: New Zealand | reverse complement strand
TACGAATTGGAAAAGCAAGCGGCGCTTCACGGAATCAACTTGCCCAGAGTGTGAAAGGAGAGCACAAGTGCATCACCTAACCATACATCGCCTGTGCTTCACCCAGTCCGATTGTTACAAGGCAGGCGTGAAACAGAAGCCCGTTGGCGTGCAGGTGCATTCCACCGGGGCCAACAACCCCTATCTGAAACGCTATGTTCAACCGGATGACGGCCTGCTCGGGAAGAATATGAACGGCAACAGCCATAATCGGCCAGGAGGAAACGTGTGCGCAAATGCCTACATTGGCAGACTGGCGGATGGAGCCGTTGCCGTATACCAGACGCTTCCCTGGGATTGCCGTTGCTGGCTGTCCGGTAGCGGAAAGAACGGGAATGCCAACAAGTTAGGTTTCGTTGGCTTTGAAATCTGCGAGGACAATACGGAGAATCGCGGATATTTCGATGAAGCGGTGCGTGGCGCTGCCGTACTGCTGACGGCATATTTGTGCAAAATGCTGGATATTAACCCCTACTGTAATAGACTGGAGGACCACGCGGGTTTGCACGGCATGGGGTTGGCGTCCAATCACGGGGACATTGGGCTGTGGCTTAAAAAGTTTGGTTACACCTTTGATGATTTCCGAGAGTGGGTATCAACCGCCATGATTGACGGTGTGGAAGTTGAATATGTGGAGGCGGTACCTGTGGTGGAGCATCCTACCCTGCGGCGCGGGGATTCGGGGGAAGCGGTCGTGTATCTGCAAACGCTGTTGTGCGACGCAGGAGACACGATTCCGGTTGATGGGAAGTTCGGGCAGAAAACAGAAGCGTCCGTCCGAGCGTTTCAGCAAGCGGAAGGTTTGACGGTGGACGGCGTTGTTGGGACCAAGACGTGGGCAGCGCTGGAAGCGGCCACAGGGCATGATACTGAACCTGCGCCTGATCCTGCCGCAGATGATCCTGTTGGTCCTGATGATGAAGACGTTCCGACCGACCCTGTCATCATGACCCAGGCGGATTTCGCTGCGCTGAAAGCGTCCTATGCGGCAATCTCCGGTATTCTCAGAAAATATGAAACAGTGGGGTGATCTCGATGTGGAAACGTATCGTTGAAGCGCTGGCGGCGGCGGGCGGGGCCATCGCGTCCTTTTTCTGCGGTCTGCCGCCCATCATCTGGATTTTGCTGGCTGTGATGAGCCTGGATTACATCACCGGCATTATCTGCGGCATCATGGGCAAATCGCCCAAAACCGAAACGGGCCACCTGTCCAGCAGCGCGGCATTCGCGGGCCTGATGAAAAAAGCGCTGATCCTGCTGGTGGTGCTGCTGGCCGCGCTGATCGATCGGGCCGTCGCCCTTAGCGCGGATATTGAGTTCGCCGCCGTGGCCGGGGCGACCTGTCTGTGGTTCATCGCCTCCGAGGGCATGAGCATCCTGGAAAACGCCGCCGCCATGGGCATCCCCATCCCGAAAATCCTGCTCCAGGCCCTGGAGCTATTCCGGGGCAAGGGCGGCAGCGATCACCCGCCCGACGAAAATCACTCGTAATGGCCATTCCCAAAAAGAATCCCCCCGCCTATTCGGCGGGGGTTTCTTTTTGTTTTCTCCAGTCCCGGTATTCCCCGGATTTCACCCGGTTGTCCGGGTAGGGTGCGTCTGCGGGAATCAGCCAGTCCCTTCCGATCTTAACAGCGCCGGGGAGTGTTCCGCGCTGGCATTTCTGCCGAATAGTGGTCGGTGCTTTTCCGATCTTGGCTGCGTATTCGTTGATTGGAATCAGTCGTTTCATAATGTTCCTCCTTCTCGATTTGAAAGCTATTGCGTTTTTCCGCGGTGCCCGTTGGAGCGTTTCGGCTGGGCACCACCCAGCCCTCGTCAGGCGGATTCAATAGTCCCAGCGCACGACTGGGGTCTCGGTGGTGAAAGGCGCATCCTCGTCCTCGAGCCAGCCCCAGAACTCGTGCTCCAGCCAGGCTTCGAGCTGCTGGAAGGAGTCGCCCACCCAGCGCGGGCCGCCAACGGGACTCTCTGCGCCGTCGCCGCACTCGGTCAGGTCAAGGCTCTCGTCGGTGACCACCAGCTGGCCCTTGTAGGCGAAGAGGAACGCGGTGCCGTCCAGGTAGTTCAGCATCCGCCAGGCGTTATCGCTTAGTTCGTGCGGGAAGGCCAGGGCGACGGCGGTCGCGGCGGCTTCGGGATCGTTCCGGTCGACGGGGCGCTCCTCCAGGTCGATTTCGCGCCAGGTGTAGGTCTTGTTCATCCAGTACATTGTGTTGGCCTCCTTACTTGTAAAACTTAATGATTTGCTTCAGCTGGGCGGTGATCTGCGCCGGGGTCTTTTCGTAGACCCATTTGTGCGTTCCGTTCGGCTTGTCAATCCTGGCGGTACCGTTCACCCCCAGGACGATGTGCAGCGTGCCGCGCCCGGTTTCAATCTCGCCTTCAAAAATGTCCACGCTCATTCCCTTCAAGGTCTTTTCTGTCTTTGTAATTTCCAGACCTGCTTCGGTAATGGCTTGAGCGTATTCGTAATCCCTGTGGGGAATCCTGTCCAGGCCCATCTTGTGCGCCCACTGTGCGTTCGTCATTTTCGTGCCCTCCTTATTTTTCTTCGATCTTCTTGAGGTAGAATTCGCTCCCAAAGTATCCGTTGGCCTTGATGTAGGCGAACATCCAATTCTCAGCCTTGGCTTTGTTCCTGCAGCCGGTGAAGGTTTTGATAACCTTCCGCAAACCGCTGCCCGCCCAAATCACCTGGTAAGTGTAGGTCTTCATTTCCTTGTCCTCCTTCGTTTTCTGTACCCTTGGTACGATTGTATCATACATCTTATGCGACGTATTGTCAAGCCCTTTTTGGAATAAAGATAAGGTTTTTGTGCCCACTTTTGTGCCCACCTACATCCAAAGATTCTGTGCCCACTCCGTGAGGAGGGTATAAAAAATCCCGGAAGCCTTTATATTTCGCGGCTTCCGGGGCTTTTTGCTAAGTGGGATTAGTAGGGCTCGAACCTATGACCTCCACGATGTCAATTTTGATCCAGCATTTTCAGCGAACTGCCGAAAATCCGAAAAGCCTTTATTTTATGCGGTTTCTGTGGCTTTTCCGATTTTCAAATCAGCGCTATTATCGGCTGAAATTTGCGGTTTTTCCGCTTGCTTGTGCCCACTTTTGTGCCCACTTGTGCCCATTTGAAAATCCGTGTCGAGTGCGTCGGCGACGGATTCCTGGAGGCCGGGCATCAGGTAGCCGTAAAGGTCCATGGTCATTTTGATGGAACTGTGACCCAGCCTTTCTTGGATCACCTTGGGCTGGACGCCCATGCGGATCAGCATGGCGGCATGGGTGTGCCGCAGATCGTGGTAGGTGGCCAGCGGCATGGGAGGGTGCTTGGTGGCCTTCCGGGCCTCGTTGACACGCTCGATCAGGCGATGAACGGCCTGGGGATAGCTGTCCAGGCGGTAGGGCTTACCCGATGGCGTTGTGCAGACCCGGTCGCATGGCTTCGGCATCAAACGCAGCTCATCCATCACAAAGCGGGGCATGGTCACCGTTCTGCAGCTGGTGCTTGTCTTCGGAGCCTTTTGCACCTCCGCGCCGGAGCTGGTGCGGGTGATGGCCTGGCGGATCGTGAGTGTGCGGCGCTTAAAATCCACATCCTCCCAGCGCAAGGCAGCGACCTCTTCGCGCCGGAGCCCACCGTACAACGCCAGGAGCAATGGTACCCGGAAGGGATTTCCTTCAGATGCTTTTACAAGGGCAGCAACGTCATCCTCCGAGAGGATGCGCTGCTGCCTTTTTTCGGTTTTGGGGAGCGGCGCGCCGGCCAGCGGATTAACGGGGATTATTTGCCTCGTAGCGGCCCAGGAGAGGGCCATACGCAGGGCTTCGGTGAGCGCCACAGCAGTTCGTACTGCCACGGGCCGAGACCCGCCAGCGCCCTGCTGGAGGGCCGCTATGAGCGCCGTGAGGGTGGCCGGGGTGCAACGGCGAACCGGAAGGGTGTACACATCCAGCTTGGAGAGCCGGTCAATACCGTCCGAGTATTTTGCACGGGTGGTGGGGCTCAGGTACGTGCAGTGCTCCGAGAACCAGCGCTCCATGATCTGCCCGCAGGTAGCGCGGTCTCCGTTTACGTCAAAGCCCGCGTTCGATTTCGCTTCCAGGGATTTCGCCGCGGCCATGGCGTCCTCCTTGGTTTTGAAGCCGGAGACGCGTTTCATCTTCACCGCGCCGAGTTCGTCGGTGTACCGGTAGCGGACGCACCACAGGGAGCCGCGCTTGGAAATAGAGGCCATGGGATCACCTCCTACAAATAGGTCACATTGCCGACCGTTCTTCGGACGGGGGGGCAATGTCCAGCAGCTTGCAGACGGCTGCCTGGGTGCCAGGATCGGCGGAGTGGTAGGCCGCAAGCAGCTGCGATTCCTCCGCGGTGAGAACGGTCATGCTTTCGGTTTCTTCATCGCCGCAGCAGAGCCAGTCCAGGGTGCAGCCGAAATAATTCTTTAAGAGACGTAGTTTCGGGAGAGTAATTTCTTCCCATCCACGATACCACCAAGAATAGACCGTGCTCGTAGTGAGACCGAGCGCTTCCGCTAACTGTTTTTTGTTTATCCCTTTTGAAGCCATAAGCATTTCAAGCCTATCAAGTAAATTCATGAAAAACCCTCCTTTATCGTAAGGATAACATAAAGCGGCATATAGTGCAATATTTTTTCCGCAAAAGCGTAAATTTCTTCTTGACAATTACGCTTATGAGTATTATTATTAGCCTGTGGTTACGCAGAAGCGTAACCCGAGGGAGGTGGAAGGATGTATCCGAATCTGTTAGCCGAGATGGCCGCCAACGGCCAGATCACGCAGAAGGCCCTGGCCAAGGAGCTGGGACTGACCGAGAAAACGATGGGCGCGAAGCTGTCCGGGCGGGTGGATTTCAAGTTCAGCGAGATGATGAAGCTGAAGAAGAAGTTCAACAAGTCCATGGATTACCTTTTCGCGGAAAAGCGGATCTCTGAAAGTTGAGAAGGAGGTGAAATCATGCAGGATCTTCTGACACCAAAGGATGCGGCTTCGGCCCTTGGGCTCAGCGTGGCGACGATCACGCGGTGCGTGAAGCGCGGCGCTCCGGTCCACCGCTGGGGAAGCACGGGGCGGCGATACCGGATTGATGTGGACGAATTCCGGCGCTGGATGGAACGACAGGGGCAGGAGGAAGCCCCGAAGCAGATCAGCCCATGGGCTGACGTGGACGAGCTGGCACGGCGGCGGCGGGCATCCGTTCGGGGGGTGATCTGATGGAGACAGCGGAACAGCTGATCCTGGCGGAATCCAAAGCGGAAACGCAGGAAGAGAAAGACATCATTCACTTAAAGCAGATCGCCCTGAGCATCCAGCCGCGCTCCCGCTGGTGGCGCTGGGGGTATCTGGGCACGGTGCGCCGGGCCATCAAGGCGCTGGAGCGGGAACAGGCCGAAAAAAAGCTGCACAAGAAGAAGCTGTATAGCACCTGCTATATCGAGCCCAAGAACGAGCTTTTCACGGAGCGGCTGCAATGGCTTCTGCTCAAGGAGGGCACGGGCGCACAGCACCGGACGGCAAAGGCCCTTGGAATCAGCGAGGCATCGCTGCGCTACTACAAAATCGGCCAGGTGACGCCGACGCTGCCCGTGGCGGTGGCCATGGCAAAGTATTTCGGGGTAACACTGGACTACCTGGCCGGGCTTTCGGACGAAGGAGGGAAGAAACGATGATGCTGCTGACGATGGCCTTTATCGGCGGCATGCTGGCGCTGGTGTGGCTGGCCGAGGACGGCACGCTGGAGGATGGCGCGGAGCGGGTCTGGATCAACTACCTGGCCGATCAGAGCCGGAAGGCGCGGAAAAAGCCCCGCATCCGGTACGCCACAAGCCCGCTATACAAAAACCCCGCGCTGTTGCAGCAGCGCGAGGCTAAGCAGATGGCTTTGGACAATCGTCATCTGCATTCTACCACGGACGGGAGGCGCTGTCAATGACGCGGAAGGATTGTGAAAAGAAGCTGTTGGAAAAGCTGGAAGAAGCCTGGGCCATTTACCGCAAATACCATCCAAAAGGCGAATACCTGGACATGTGCGCGCTGGTAACAGACGAAGGGGAGCTGGTATTGCAGGGGAACAACCAGTACTACGACGTGGACAAGAATAACCCCATCGAATTTTCGGAAAGGAAAAAGAACGCATGAAGATTACGAAGCTGGAACTGGAAAACGTAAAACGGGTACGGGCGGTGGAAATCGCCCCGGCGCAAAGCGGCCTGACGGTGATCGGCGGCCGGAACGGCCAGGGCAAGACCAGCATCCTGGACGCCATTGCCTGGGCCCTGGGCGGGGAAAAATACCGCCCCACCAACGCAGCGCGGGAGGGCAGCGTGATCCCGCCCCGGCTGCACGTAGAACTGGACAACGGCATCGTTGTGGACCGGGACGGAAAGAACAGCGCCCTTAAGGTGACCGACCCCACCGGCAAGCGGGCCGGACAGGCGTTGCTGGATGAATTCGTAGAGCGCCTGGCGCTGGACCTGCCGCGCTTCATGGCCCAGACCGGGAAGGAAAAGGCGTTGACACTGCTCAGAATCATTGGGAAGGAAGAAGAAGTGAAGCGCCTGGACGACCAGGAACAGCAGCTTTACAACCGTCGGCACGCCCTTGGCCAGATTGCCGACCAGAAAATGAAGTATGCCCAGGAAATGCAATCCTTTCCCGGCGTGCCGGAAGCGCCGGTGAGCGCCGGGGAGCTGATCGAGCGGCAGCAGGCCATTCTTCTCCGGAACGCAGAGAACCAGAAAAAGCGGGATAATGTGGCGCTTTTGGTTCAGCAGCACGGCATCCTGGTGCAGAAAATTGAATCCCTCAGCGCGCAGATTACCGCGCTGATCAAGCAGAAGAAGGAAGCGGAAGAGGCCTTTAACCAAATTGTCATGGACCTGGAAACGGCGACAATGGACGCCGCCCATCTCCAGGACGAAAGCACGGCGGAGCTGGAAGAAAGCATCCGCCAGGTGGACGAAACCAACCGCAAGGTGCGGGCCAACCTGGACAAAGAAAAAGCTCTGGAAGACGCCGCGGCCCTTCGCACTCAGTATGACGCCATGACGGCTGACATTGAGAACATTCGCCAGCAGCGTCATGACCTGCTGAAAGGCGCGGCCCTGCCCCTGCCCGATCTGACCGTGGAAAACGGCGAACTGCTCTACCACGAAAAGGCATGGGACTGCATGAGCGGATCAGAGCAGCTGCGGGTGGCGGTGGCCATCGTGCGGGCCATCAATCCGAAATGCGGATTCGTCCTCATGGATCGGATGGAAGCCATGGACACGGACACCATGGCAGAGTTTGGCGCATGGCTGGAGGCGGAAGGACTGCAGGCCATCTGCACCCGGGTATCCACCGGCGGCGAATGCCAGATCATCATTGAGGATGGCACTGTGGCAACCTACACGGATCAATATGCTGAACAGGCGGGAAAACAGATTGCTGCCAAATGGAAAGCAGGTGAATTTTGATGCAGATTACGCGAGGCAAAATCCCCAAGGGGCTGAAGTTCGTGGTTTACGGTCCCGAAGGAATCGGAAAAAGCACCTTTGTCAGTCACATCCCCGGCATCGTGTACATTGATACCGAGGGCAGCACCGCCAACATGGACGTGCCCAGGCTGCCCAAGCCCACCAGCTGGCAGATGCTGATCCAGGAGGCCGAATACGTCCGCGACCACGCGCAGGAATTCGGAGCCCTTGTAATCGACACGGCGGACTGGGCCGAGCGCCTGTGCATGGATGCGGTATGCGCCAGCCACCCCGTGAACAACAAGCCCATGGCCAGCATCGAGGACGCCGGGTACGGAAAAGGCTACGTGTATCTTTACGAGGAATTCGGCAAGCTGCTGAACATCCTGCAGGAGATCACCGACCGCGGCGTTCACGCCGGATTCACCGCCCACGCCATCATGCGGAAGTTTGAACAGCCGGACGAGATGGGCGCCTATGACCGGTGGGAGCTGAAAATGAGCAAGAAGGTGGCTCCACTGGTGAAAGAATGGTGTGACGTTCTGCTTTTCGCCAACTACAAGACGATGGTCTACGCAACCGATGACAAAGGCAGGAAACATAAGGCGGCTGGCGGCCAGCGGGTGATGTACACCAACCACCACCCATGCTGGGACGCGAAAAACCGCCATAGCCTTCCGGATGAAATGCCGTTTGAATTTGCCCAGGTCGCCAGCCTGTTCGCGCCTATCGGCAGCGCACCGGTGCCCGTGATCCAGGCGGAGGAGCAGATGCCCATTCCCGAAACTGCAGCGCCGGCGCCCATCCCGGAAGCGCCGAAACCCGCGCCTGTTAGCGCCGATCCAGATGAAAAGGACATTCCCCCGGCTCTGCTGGATCTGATGATAGCGGATGGCATTAAGCCTATCGAGGTCAAGGCGGCGGTGGCCCAGCGCGGGTATTTCCCGCTGAACACTCCCTGGGCGAATTACCCGCAGGATTTCGTGCAGGGAGTGCTGATCGGCGCATGGCCCCAAGTGAAACAGATGTGCATTGATAATCGGAAAGAACCATTCTGAGGAGGAAAAGACAATGACGGACTACATTCCGAACGACCTGCAGAACCAGGAAATCGGCTGGGACGACGTAATCCAGAACGACAGTGAATTTACCGTTGTTCCTGAGGGCGACTACACATTCACGGTAAAAAAGTTTGAGCGCGGACGGCACAACGGCAGCGACCGGCTGCCGCCCTGCAACAAGGCCATCCTGACCATCGAGGTTTCCAACGGCCACGACAAGACGACGCTGACCCACAATCTTTTCCTCCACCGGAAGACCGAGGGAATGCTCTGCGCCTTCTTCACCGCCATCGGACAGCGCAAGCATGGCGAACAGCTGGTGCCTCGCTGGAACCAGGTCATGGGCTCTACCGGCACCTGCAAGGTGGTCGTGGAAGAATGGACCGGGAATGACAACGTAAAACGCCAGAGCAACAGGATCGCGAAGTTCTACGAAAAGCCTGCGGCTCCTGCCCAGCCGACGACGCAGCAGCAGAGCTTCACTCCTGGCCACTTTTAAGGGAGGGGGGGGATATTCCCCCCCTTATTCCGCAGAAAGGACGATATGAATGGATCTTAGACCATACCAAAATGAGGCCGTTTCTGCCATTGAGGCTGAATGGCAGGAGGGCCGCAGAAAAACCCTGCTGGTGCTGCCAACAGGATGCGGGAAGACCATTGTGTTCTGCAAAATCGCGGAAAACAGGGTGATCCTGGGCGACCGGGTGCTGATCCTGGCCCACCGGGACGAACTGCTGAATCAGGCCGCGGATAAGCTGCAGAAAAGCACCGGCCTTTTGACCGCAAAGGAAAAGGCGGAGGAAACCTGCCTGGGCAGCTGGTTCCGGGTGGTGGTCGGCAGCGTGCAGAGCATGATGCGGGAAAACCGCCTGACCCGGTTCCCAGAGGACTACTTCTCCACCATCATCATCGACGAGGCGCACCACTGCCTGACCGACAGCTATCAGCGGGTGCTTGAGCACTTCAACGGAGCCCGGGTGCTGGGCGTGACCGCCACGCCGGACCGCTCCGACATGCGGAACCTGGGCCAGTACTTCGACAGCCTGGCGTATGAGTACACCTTGCCGCGGGCGATCAAGGAAGGCTACCTGTGCCGCATCCAGGCTATGACCATTCCGCTGAGTATCGACCTGACCGGGGTGAAGCAACAGAACGGCGACTACGCCCTGGCGGACGTCGGGACCGCCCTGGATCCGTATCTGGAGCAGATCGCCCAGGAAATGAAAAAACACTGCGCCAACCGGAAAACCGTGGTTTTCCTCCCGCTGATCAAGACCAGCCAGAAATTCTGCCGAATGCTGCAGGAACAGGGCTTCCGGGCTGCGGAGGTCAACGGCGAAAGTGAAGACCGCGCCGAAATCCTGGACGCATTCGATAAGGGCGAGTATGACGTCCTCTGCAACAGCATGCTGCTGACTGAGGGATGGGATTGCCCCAGCGTGGACTGCATCGTGGTGCTTCGGCCCACAAAGGTGCGCAGCCTTTACTGCCAGATGGTGGGCCGCGGGACCCGGCTTTCCCCCGGCAAAGAGAACCTGCTGCTCCTGGACTTCCTCTGGCACACCAGCCGGCATGAACTGTGCCGACCGGCGCACCTGATTTGTGAATCGCCGGAAGTGGCCGATAAAATGACCGAGAACTTAAACGACGCCCCGGGCTGCCCCATGGACCTGGAAGCCGCAGAGCAGCAGGCAAGCCAGGACGTGCTGATCCAGCGGGAAGAAGCCCTGGCAAAAACCCTCCAGGAAATGCGCCGCAGAAAGCGCGCCCTGGTGGACCCGCTGCAATTTGAAATGAGCATCGCGGCGGAGGACCTTTCCGGCTACGTGCCCGCCTTCGGCTGGCAGCTGGCCCCGCCCAGCGATAAGCAAAAGGCGCTGCTGGAAAAGCGCGGCATTTTCCCCGATGAAATCGACAACGCGGGCAAAGCGCAGCTGCTGATCGACCGGCTCTACAAGCGCCAGGCGGAAGGGCTGACCACGCCAAAGCAAATCCGTTTCTTAGAGGGCCGGGGCTTCCAGCACGTGGGCACCTGGACCTTTGACAGCGCCAAGCACCTGATCGACCGGATCGCCGTGAACGGCTGGCGGATTCCTCCGGGGATCACGCCGAGCAGCTACGTGCCGGAACTGCGCCAGACGCAGGATGGGAGGCTTGTAACCGGGGAAGGATGGTTTGGTAATACATGGACGGATTAAATCTTCTGGAGGCCCTGGCGGGCATAGACCCAACACGCCTATCCTATCAGGAATGGGTGGACGTGGGCTTTGCCTTGAAACAGGAGGGCTTCAGCCCGGAGGTGTGGGAGCAATGGAGCGCCAGGGACGCGGCCCGCTACCACCCCGGAGAATGCCTTAAAAAGTGGAGCAGCTTCAACGGCGCTTCCCGTCCTGTGACAGGCGGCACCATTGTGCAATACGCCATGAACCAGGGCTGGCGGCCCAATACGGGCCCGGACGCGGAAATTGGCTGGGATGACGCCATCGGCGGGCACGGCGACGAGCTGAAGGTCATCGACGGGGCCTGGCTGGAAGAAAAGGATATCCCCCAGCCCCCGGAGCCATTCGACGGCGTCAAGCAGCTGATCAGGTACCTGTCCCTGCTCTTTGAAGCCGCGGAAACGGTCGGCTACGTGACCCAGAGCTACACCACCGAGGACGGTCGTCGGGTACCAACCAAGGGCGCATACGACCGCACCGCGGGGCAGCTCATCGAGGAGCTGAACAAATGCCACGGCGACCTGGGCGCGGCCCTGGGCGACTACGATCCAGACACCGGCGCGTGGATCCGCTTCAATCCCCTGGACGGCAAGGGCGTAAAAAACGAAAACGTTACCGAATACCGCTACGCGCTGGTCGAAAGCGACACGCTTGAGCTTTCCCGCCA
>OCVV010853448.1_pt1 | contig 11469 bp, 10 predicted proteins | sample 1539721 | NCBI WGS metagenome assembly OCVV01 (sample SAMN02144230, study PRJEB22623) | gut metagenome | biome: sheep rumen | host: Ovis aries | place: New Zealand | reverse complement strand
TATTATTTTTCTTTTTTTCTATATATTTACATTTTCAATTAATTTTAATGCATTTTCCTTTCCATTATATTGTATGAAGTCCTCGTATGATTCCTTGTTTACTTCTATTTGGTCCAGATTGTCTAGTGTGTTGTTGATTATTGTCAGTAGTTCTTCCTTGTTGTTAATTGATGCTTTTTCTGTTATATTGTATTCCATCATTCTTGCTATGTTTTTTTCTTGTTCTACGTGGTTGTTCAGTGGTATTAGTATGTTTGGCTTCTTGATTGATAGTAATTCCATTGATGTTGTATGTCCTGCTATTGCTATTGTCAAGTCTGATAGTTTCATCCATTCTATCAGGTCATATGTGAATTGTCTGATGATTATCTTCTCATCATTTTCAGGTATCTTGAAGGAGTTTGGATTTATTTCTAGTCCTGTGAACATGAATATTTTATCTGCTTTTATTTTATCTGATATTTCACATATGTTTGTTAGTAGTTTTTTTCCGAAGTTGCTTCCGCCTATTGTCACAACGATTACTGTATCTTCCTGTTTTACGTTGTATTTTTCCCGTAGTTTTTCTTTGGATTCTATTATATCAACGTCTTTGTGCAGCAGTGGTCCTATGAATTGTGATTTGTTTTTGAGTTGTTCGGGTATTTCAATTGATCCTGGTATGTCCGGCACCAGTATTTTCTGGCATCCCTTTGATATTTCCATTATGAATTTGCTTACGCTTTTTTCAAAGTATTTTACTATATGTGCATTTGTTGAGTCGGAGAATCCGAATGTCAGGTCATTGGTTATTATATAGCAGGGTATGTTTAGAAATTTGGCCATGATTGGTGCTGAGTAATCTGAGTCTGTTAGTATCAGGTCCGGTTTTATTTTTCTTACTATTTTTGCTTCTTTGTACATGCTTTTTAGGAATGTGAATGGTATGTCTTTTGATTGTTTTAATGATTCCTCGACATCTATTCCTCCGTCTGATGCTTGAAAGTTCATTTCGGGCAGATGGTATGGTTTGTAGTTATTTTTTTGATAGTAGTGTAGTCCTGAGCCATAGCTTGCAAATTCTATTTGGTGGCCGTGTTCTTTCAGTTGTTCTGCTAGGGCTAAATCACGTGATGCATGTCCTATACCTACTCCACAGGTGAATATTAATATTTTCATGTTTTTTTACTCCTGATATTATAATATTGTTTGGAAGTATTATATTAAACGTTTTAATTGTCTGCATCAACATACGTATTACTATTAAGTATAAAAAGTAATACTTTTATAATTTGTATTACTAATAGTAATATGTAGTAATACTATGGAGGTGAAAATTATGAATATACTAGAAGACGAAACAGGACAAGGAGCAGCAGAATACATCCTACTATTCGGGGGAGTGATAATCATAGCACTTGTAGCACTGGAAATATACTCAAACTACTTCTCAAACGGTAACACATTCAGTGCACATGATGATGCACAGCAAATAAGACAAAATCTGACAACAAGCAAATGAAACTAGATAACAAGGGACAGACAAGTGCAGAGCTAATATTAATACTAGCCTCAATGAGCATGATAGTGCTGGTAGCAGCTTATTACACGACTAACTACTTAAACACTATAACAAATCATACAAAAACAGTGATAATAAATAGTAGAAATAATTTTCTATCACAGATATAAGATAAAAAAAAGAGAGATTATAAGGAATATGAGATTATAATAAGTTACCCTTCTGGTCTATTTCACCTTTACGAATACGTGTAGATGAAATAGGTACGCCATCATCAGCTAAAATCCATTCAATAACAATAATATCCAATGGGTCTAATCCATTTTTAATACGAATCTTATTAATATTTACCGCGGATTGTTCGGTTTCCTCACTAACAACTATTGCTTCTAATTCAGGGTCTTTATCAGCAGTTCCACTAGGATCAACTATTTCTTTAATCTCATATTCTTTATCATAATCACTGATAATATTAGTTAATCTTTTTATTCTAGTTTGACATGATTCAATGTCATGGCTTTTATTACTAGCAAATTCATCAGAGGTTATACCTATAAGTACACAATCCCCCATTTTAAAGGCTGTTCTTATAAGTGCCTCATGACCCTTATGTAGCTTATCAAAAGTTCCGCCGACAGCTACTTTTTTATATGTTTCTTCCATTAAAAACCTCTAATTCCTATTTGATTAAATGATGATATATCATTCAACGTTAAATCTATTTTTGTTATTTATTTTATATAAATAATTTCGTGGATAATATGAGGTTATGTGTACTTAATTTGGATGTTATGTTATTTTTTGTTGTATTCCTGTATTGTTTTGTATATTTTTTGGTAAAGTATAAATAGTATGAATGATTTAAGTTTTAAATACATCATTGCATAGGCAACTATTGTGATGTAAAGAATCAATTTTATTTTTTAGTTAATTTTTATCAATTGCACAATTAATCATAAAAATTATTCAGTAACACTTGTATAAGCAATAGTTTGAAATAGAAGTATTATATTGGGAAAATCAAATAAAAGGAGAGGTGAGATTTTGAGTCCTGAAATAGAACTAAAAGATGAAGCACATACAAATGAAAAAATAGAATTAATAAAAGGAGACCCAAAAGCAGCTATCAGAGCCATAGCATGGCCAATGATTATAACCTTAGTATTAAACATGGTATATAACATGGTTGATAGAATATGGGTATCAGGATTAGGATCTGACCCCCTAGCAGCACTAGGATTTGTAACACCACTATTTATCATATATGGTGGACTAGCAAACGGATTTGGAGCAGGAGCAAATTCACTAATATCCAGATACATAGGCTCAGATGACAGAGAAAACGCAAGTAACAGTGCACTGCACGGAGTACTGACAGGAATAATAATATCAATCCTACTGATTATAATAGTAATACCATGCCTAGATTCAATGCTTGTAGCAATGGGAGCATCATCAGTAATGCAATATGCAAAACCATACGCAGCAATAATAACCCTGGGATCCTTCACAATAGTATTTAACGGAATACTATCCAGTGAACTAAGAGCAGAAGGAGATGTGAAAAGAGCAACTTTAGCACTGGCATTCACCGGTATATTAAATATGATAATAGACCCGATATTCATATACACACTAGGATGGGGAGTAGAAGGAGCAGCAATAGCAACCATACTATCAGCACTAGTAGCAACATGTCTGATGATATACTGGATGTTCATCAAAAAAGACACATATGTAAATTTATCCAGAAAACAATTCAAATACAGCAACAAAATAATGAAGGAATTAATGAGCGTATCCATACCAGCAAGTGTAGAACAGCTGATAATATCACTCATATCAATAATACTAAACGCACTGATAGCAATGGTAGCATCAACCCAAATAGTAGCAGGATTCACAGCAGCATTCAGTATCGTACAAGTATTCATGATGACAACCGTAGGTATATGTACCTCAGCAATCACAGTAGCAGGGGTAGGATTTGGAGCACACGACTATGATAAAGTAAACACAACATGCTACTACTCAATGAAAATATCATTAATCGTAGCAGTAATAGCTGTGATAATCATACAGTTATTTGCACCCCAGCTAGCACTACTATTTAGTTACTCAGAAACCAGTGCAAATCTAGGTCCGATAATAACAGAAATACTAAGAATACTATCATTCTTCCTTGTAGCAATACCAATAGGATTCAGCTGTGCATGTGTATTCCAGGGAATGGGAAAAGGTACAATATCACTAATACTAACAGTGCTAAGAGAACTTGTACTAGTACTCGTATTCACACTGATATTCATATTCATATTCCACACAGGACACTACGGAATATACTATGGAATGATACTAGGAGCACTGCTAGGTTCAATAATAGGATTAATAGTATTCAGAGGATACATGAGAAGAATAAGAAAATACAGAACATAAACCATCCTCATTTTCACTTTTTTTTAAACTATATTAAACATTAAATAAAAAACTAAAATATAATCAAAGAGAGTTTGTGATAAACATGGAATTACCAGAAAACTTTACAATAGATACAATAGACCAATTTCCAATAAACTTCATATTTGACTTAATAGGCAGACAACACCACATAGCACTAAAAAAGGAACTGGAACCATACAACATAAATGTCAGCGAATACCATATAATCATGAAATTATACACGGAAGGAAAAAAAACACAGCAAGACATAGCAAGAAGCTTCTACCTAACCGAGGGAACAGTAGCCAGGTCAATAAGACACCTTGAAGATAAAAATCTAATAAAACGAGAAACAGACGAAAACAACAGACGAAGAAACTTCGTATACCTCACAGATAAAAGTAAAAAACTAGCATCAAAGATGGATGACCTCGACAATCAATGGGAAAACACTGTATGCAACTTTTTAACAAAGGAAGATATTCATAACCTAAAACAGGTATTATACAAGATAACAATCAACTCCATTAATACAAAAGAAAAACTTTAAACCATTTACTTCTTTTAAAAAAAAGCTAATTTTAAAATTCCACCCATATTCTATACTATCTTATTATAATAATAATGAAATACACAATATATAATACGAATAACTAGACTGATAAGGTATATTATATGATAGAAGAATACAATACAGTAATCAAAAATCCGAGAAAAGTAATCACAAGATTCGCGTCATGCTACCCTAACATATACAGAGTAGCTATGTCATCAATGGGCTATCATATCATCTACGACTACCTGAATGCCAGAGAAGACATATACTGTGAAAGAGTAATATATCCGCAGACAAAGAGCATAGAAACAAGATCAGACCTTGCAGATTTTGACATAGTAAGTTTCACACTACAATTTGAACAAGACTACTTTAACATGATAGACATGCTCAAACGCAGTAATATACCACTAGAAAGTAAAAACAGAAGACCGACAGATCCACTGGTAATTGCAGGCGGACCATGTGCAGCATCAAACCCCCTGCCAATATCAACATTCGTAGACCTTTTTGTAATAGGAGACGCAGAAGTAACACTAGACAAAATAATCGACGTAAGAAGTGATACAAACAACCCCCGCGCAGACATCTACGACTTCCTGGACATACCAGGCGTATACAAGCCAGGAGAACCAGCAAAAATACAGCAAGTAAAAAACATGAAAGACGCATGGCGGCCAATATACCAGATAGTAACAAAAACAGACAACAAGAAATTCATGCCTGCATTCGGAGACAACGCATTCCTACTAGAAGTATCCAGAGGATGTACAAGAGGATGCAGATTCTGCATGAGTGGATGCATGTACAGGCCAAGAAGAGAAACACCACTGAAAACACTGCTAAAAACAGCAGAAAAAACAAGACAAGTAACAGGACACAACAAAGTAGCACTAATAGGAGAAGCCGTGAGCGACTACAGTAAAATAGAAGAACTATGTTGGGAACTAACACAGGAAGGATTCCAAATAGCAACACCATCACTAAGAGTAGAATCAGTGACAGACGAACTACTGGAAATACTAAAACAAAGCGGCCTGAAAACAATAACAATCGCACCAGAAACAATACAAAAACAACGATGGAAATTAAACAAGCCTATCACCGACACAGAAATATACCACACAGTAGACAGAGCAATAGCACTGAAACTGAAAGTCAAAATGTACCTGCTGCTAGGAACACCAGGAGAAACAACAGACGACATAATGGAACTAATCAACTTCCTAAGACAACTGACCTCAAAAGGAGTACGTTACAATACAATAACAACCAGCGTAAACCCCCTAATACCAAAACCACACACACCACTACAATACATGGGATTCGACTACGACGACCTATACGACAAATTCAAGAAATACAGCACAAGACTAAAACATAGAAACAAGAAAGAAAACCTTAAAAAAGCAACAATACAATACGTACTAACAAACAGCGGAGCAGAACTAAACAGCCTACTAAAAATAGGAAAAAAAATAGCATTCAAAGACTGGCATAAACTTGCATACAAGATAAACGAAGAAAAAGAAAAAGAAAACTACACCCTACCATGGCACGAAATAGACGTTGGAATAAAAAACTCATTCCTCAAAAAAGAATATAAAAAAGTAGAAGCAGGAGAAATAACACCATGGTGTGAAACAGATGGATGTTATAACTGTGGATCATGTGAATAATAAAAAAAATGGAGAAAAAAATATGAATTATGGAGCAGACAGAGTAAAAAATATAAACCTATCACAAGTAAGAAAAATGTTCGAACAAGCAAGTCCAACAGCAATCAACCTAGCACTAGGAGAACCAGACTTCAACACACCACCACACATCATAGAATCACTGAAAAATGCACTAGACCAAAACTACACACACTACTCACAAAACAAAGGAGAACCAGAACTAAGAAAACAAATATCAAAAAAACTGAAAAAAGACAACAACATAAACACAACAAGCGATGATATAATAGTAACAGTAGGAGCAAGTGAAGCATTATACGCTGGAATACAAGCACTAATAAATCCGGGCGATGACGTACTAATACCAGACCCAGGATTTCTATCATACAAGGAATGCGTAACCCTAGCAGGAGCAAACAGCATCCCAGTACAAACAAGTGCAGAAAATGGATTCCAAACAACAATAGAAGACATAGAAAAAAGCCTAACCGATAATACAAAAGCAATAATAATAAACTCACCATGTAACCCTACAGGAGCAGTAATGGAAAAAGAAGACATAAAACAAATAGCAGACCTAGCAACAGACAAGGATTTAATCATATTCTCCGATGAAATATATGAAAAAATAATCTATGACAGAAAACATTACAGCTTCCAAGCATACACAGATAATGCTGTTACAATAAACGGATTCTCAAAATCATATGCAATGACCGGACTAAGAATAGGATACTGCACAAGTAATCCAGATATCATTAATGAAATACTTAAAGTACACCAGTATGATGTAGCATGTATAGATACATCAGTACAGAAAGCAGCAATAACCGCATTATCCGGGCCACAGGACTGTGTTACAAGTATGACAAATGAGTTCAGAAAAAGAAGAGACCTTGTAGTTGAATCATTAAATGACATGGGATTAGATTGTGTAATGCCTAATGGTGCATTCTATGTATTCTTCAGATGCGAAAATCCAGAAGAATTTGTTAAAAAGGCTGTTAAAGAAGACGTAGTATTAGTACCTGGTGCTGCATTTGGTGAGATGGGTAAGAATTATATCAGATTATCTTATGCTCAGAGTTATGAAAATCTAGAAGTAGCAATGAGTAGATTAGAAAAAATAGTATAAATATTTTCACTACTTCTATTAACTTTTTTTTATTCCCAATTTTTTAGTTTATCAGCTATTTTTCTTAGTTTTTCAATTATTTCTCTTGTTATTTTCTGGTTATCAGTGTATAATTCTATTTTTTTCTCGTAGATATTTATTAATGGCAGGCAGTCTTGATAGAACTCACTATCTTCATCCTGTGATTTATAAAATTTTAGTGAACGCTTATTCTTATTAACTTCCCGTATGCAGTGGTTAATGTATTGGGTTAATTCATCTTCTTCATCATAGGCATCTTTTCTTATTTGAACATAGTTCTGGTATACTTCATTAATGTTGCTTCTGAAATATTTTGGTAAATCTTCCTCGCTAACTGAGAAATCATGCATATTATCTATTATGAAATGTTCAAGGTCTTTATAGAATTTATCATAACCCTGTATAGCATTTTCCAGTTCTTTATGTTCTGTTTCTACTTTTTCTAGGCTTTTAGTTTCTGTTTTTATTTTTTGTTCAATTTCAGCTTTTGCTTTTGATGAAACTTGTTTATCTGCATTTTCCATAATATCTACTCGAGAAATTTTTTGATTATTTAACTAAGAATAATGTTAGTTATTTATTAGATATTATTTTATATATTTAAAAATTTTTTGAAAAGTAATTCTATGACGCTTATATTATCCATAATTTTAGTTAAATTATGCTTAATAAACCAAATGTTGATTAAATTATGTAGAATTGTTATTTGTATAGTTAATATCAGTAAAAATAGTTGGTTAAGCGCCGAGGCCGGGATTCGAACCCGGGTGGGCATCTGCCCAGTGGCTTAGCAGGCCACCGCCGTACCAGGCTGGGCCACCTCGACATGTTAAAACAGTATTTAATAGTTTATATTTTATTACATTTATAATTTACTATATTTTATATTTTTTAAGCGGCATGTAATTGGATGGACATACCTCATAAAAATAGGTTATCTATATCTGTAACTCCACCCCGCTGATCCATAAACATCAGTTGTCTAAAACAGAGCTGCTTCTTTCCAGACCTGACCCATTCAATTAATTAAGATAGTTAACTTTAACCCTACAGTTAAAATCCTACCACCGCTAATCCTACGGGACGAGACTTCGACGTTACAAATATAGGCCTATTAGTATTTAATATGCCTCTCCAAAAACTTCGATTGCTCCATATAGAGGATTTGAGCTTACAAGAGACCACTAACCTCCCAACCTAGCCTATCATTTATTTATATTTGTTTAAGTTTATAAACTTTTTCATACAATTAGAATATATCTTCATTTATTTTGATAACAATAAATTATAAAATTATTGATTATAATATATGACATGTACATGTATTATTAAAGTAAATATTGTTTTAAATAATACAATCATAATATTTAGTGTAATGCTAAATTAAAATAATGTTAAAATTATTTTCTATAATATCATAGATACTTTTTATCATTTACTAGCAAGGATAACTAACCCCGAATATACTGCTATTTTCTATAAAAACACTGACTATTTTGTGATATATACTATTTATGATAATATATTTTAATTAAAAAAGAGATAAATATTAAATGTTTAAATTAATTGTTATAGATTTGAGCATATGAATAAAAAAGCTATAATTTGTTGTTTAATTGCATTATGCATATTAATTGTTGGTATTTTTTATATAGATAACCTATATAAACCACAATCCCAGCTTCCATCAATCAATTCAAACCTGGAATCTGGTAACACCAAATATAATGAAGCAGTTGGATATATAAACAATGAAAACTATGAAAAAGCAACTCAATCAATAGATGAATCACTGACAAATTACAATAAAGCAAAAAATGATACACAAATTGCATTAAACAAATCAATAAATCGGAATGATACCGTTCTAACACAATACTTTAACTACACACTAGACGAACTAGACATGAAAATTAATGCAGCTAATGAGATGAAAAATGGTTTAGCACTGATAAATCCAAATGATTATTCATTATCCAAAGAACATTTTAACAAATCAAATGAAATAATGCAGAACACAACACAATATAATGATAAACGTGAAGAGTTAGAGAATCAAAATCCTGACAAATTCACTGAAAAATAATCTAAGATTATTTATTATATTATATTTTTTTATTCAAAAATTAGGAGAACCATATATGAAGAAAAATCAAAACGCATCTACTAATGATAAACCAATAGTATATGTGTTAAGTCCTTCATGTCAAATTGAAGACCTAGAAATAGGCAGTGACTATGAAGGAGTCATTACTAGAGTAGAAAAATATGGGTTCTTTGTTAGTCTAAGTAAAAGTGTATATGGACTACTGAGAACACGTAATCCTAAAGAAAAAGTAGGAGATAAAATAGTAGTAAAAATTGCTGAAATCAAGCCTCATAAAGGTAAAATGGATGTTGATTTAGGCTACTCAAAAACAAAATATGGTAATGACTACGAAAAAATAACTGTTAAAAGAAATGTGAAAAGAACTAAGATTTCTGACTTATCAGAGGATAACCTTGGACGTAATATTGCAATTCAAGGTGAAATCATACAAATTCAGCAGACAAGTGGTCCTACAATATTCACAGTTAGAGACGAAACAGATGTAACATGGGCAGCTGCTTTTAACGAACCTGGTGTAAGAATGTACCCGGAATTAGAAGTAGATGATGTTGTAGAAATACTTGGAGAAATATCACTACATAGCGGTAAAATACAGATTGAATCTGAATCAATTGAAAAACTTGATGAAGATGACGAAAACAATCTTAGAGAATTAATAGAGGAATCCATTAATCAAAAAGCTGAACCAAAAGATACTTCTGTAATGATTGAAGAAAGTGAAGTTCTACAGAAACTAAGACCAAAACTTGCAAAAGCAGCAAAAACTATTAGAAGAGCAATACTTGACGGCAGATCAATACTTGTACGTCACCATGCTGATGCTGATGGTATATGTGCTGGTGTAGCAGTAGAGCAGGCAGTATTACCACTTCTAAGAGAAGAAAGTAATGATGCTGATGCTGAATGGCACTTCTTTAAGAGATCCCCTAGTAAGGCACCTTTCTATGAATTAGAAGATGTTGTAAAAGATTTATCTTATGCACTAGAAGACCAGGAACGTCATGGACAAAAATTACCATTACTTGTATTACTGGATAATGGTTCCACAGAGGAAGATGTAGCAGCATTAAGTCATGCTAAAGTTTATAGTATTGAATCAATAGTTGTTGACCATCATTATCCTGGAGAAGTTGAAAATGGTCGTTCATTAATTGATAACTATGTTGACATACATGTAAATCCTTACCTTGTTGGCGGAGATTCACAGTTAACAGCTGGTGCATTAGCAGTGGAATTAGCTGGTATGATAAATCCAGATGTACGTAGTGAAATCAGACATTTCCCTGGTATTGCAGCTGTAGGTGACCATGCTGAATGTTCAGAAGTTGACAGATACCTTGAGATTGCAGCAGAGGAAGGATATTCTCGTGATGACCTCGACAAAGTAGCAACTTGTGTTGATTTTGAAGCATACTTCTTAAGATTCATGAATGGTAGAGGAGTAATGAACACCATACTAGGATTAGAAGACAAAGAACGTCAGGAAGAACTATTAAATGTACTAATGAAAGAATCAGATAAAAGAATTGAAACACAACTTAAAGCAGCAATGCCAAACGTTCAAACTGAATACTTTGATAATGGTATACAATTAAATAGATTAGACGTTGAAAAATATGCACACAAATTCACCTATCCAGCACCTGGAAAAACAACAGGTTATGTACATGATAAAATAGTACAAGAAAAAGGAGAAGACAAACCAATAATGACCCTAGCAAATGGACCAGACTTTGCAGTTATAAGAGCAACTGAAGTAATTAAAAACGACTTTGACTTCAACTTAAACAATGTAATCACAAAAATACAAGAAGAAATACCACAAGCTGGAGCAGATGGTGGAGGACACGAAGTTGCAGGATCCTTAAAATTTGTAGAAGGATTACAAGAAGAAGTTTTAAACTTATTCATTGAAGAGGTTAAAAATCTTAAACGATAAATCAACCTCCTTAACTAAATTTCTCTTTACATAAGAGAAGTTGATTAATTCTTTTTTTAATAAAAAAAATTTTTTTTTATAAATAGTAT
>OCVV011343488.1_pt1 | contig 11470 bp, 8 predicted proteins | sample 1539721 | NCBI WGS metagenome assembly OCVV01 (sample SAMN02144230, study PRJEB22623) | gut metagenome | biome: sheep rumen | host: Ovis aries | place: New Zealand | reverse complement strand
AATAATGAAAATTATATTTATGATGATTTCAATGACTTTACTATGTACACAAATGCCTGCTGCGTATTTGATATGACTATGGATTCTCTACCACAGATTATGACCGGCGCAACCTATGACAACAAAACAGTTGATTACCAGGCATTTTATGATAGGTTACATGAGAATAATTATGTTATTAATTTTTATAATTATGAAAGTTTAAATAACAGCATACCTGTTGAAGAAAACTTTGATAATTATAAACAGAATAGCTATGAAAATATAAGATATAAGATTGATTATGATAGTGTTCTATATAATTCGGTTAGATTATCGGCATTTCAGGCTTTGCCTTATGTTTTTAAAGGAAGCGTTAACTCAGGAGATATAGATTTTAATTCTCAAATTTTATACAAGGGCAATAACCAGAAAGCCATATATGACAACTATGAATTCGAAGATAATATGAGACTTCAACTGTCAGAATCAGATAAGAACTATATTATTTTTCAACATTTAGATGGTATACATTTTCCAAAAGACGATTATTACGAAGCACAAAAGGATTGTATGGAAATTGCCTCAGAGTATATTGAAAAACTTAAAGATGCGGGACTATATGATAATGCGACGGTCATAATTATGGCTGATCATGGATTAAGTGATCATAAACCTCCACTTACATATCCTACTGCAAGATTACCGCTATTTATGATAAAATGTCCAGGGGATAAACATGATAAGATGGAATTAAATACAGCCCCAATATATTACACAGATATTTTAAAAACGATTCTTGTGTGCTGTGACTTATATTATCCTGATGATGGAGATAGATTTGGACAGTCGATATTTGATTTTGAACCAAATTCAAAACGAGAGAGAGTTTGGTGCAATTCGGGTTCACGTGATGCAGGATATGATAAGGAGCATTATGTATATACTTTTAATGGGAATATTAAAGATTTAAGTGATAAAGTTAAGTTAGATGAATACATAACAATAGATTACTAAATACAATTCCAAATATAAAACAAGAGGAAAAGGTTATGACAGAGGTATTAAAAAAAGACAAAAGAGCAATACTATTTGAGTGTGTATACTATGTATATTTTGCATTGTTGTTATTTTTGCAGTTTATGGAAACAACAATGATAGATATATCTGCTTATAGACAGATTATAAAATTTGCACTTCTTTTCTTTGGAATAATTCTGGTTGCAAAGATTGCAGTTGAATGGACAAGTGCCTGGAATGTGAAAGCGATTATTGTTGCTATTGTTGGGGTTATATTTATCTTACTGCCTGTATTAAATTATATGATGGACTTAACTATAGGCTTTTGTATATTATTACTGGCTAGCAGAAATATTAGTTCCAAGAGAACTTTGACATTGTATGTATTATTGTCAACAGCCTTAACCATATTTGTTATTGCATATTGCTTGGCGGGAAAAGTAGAGAACTTTACTGTTTACCGGGATGCGGTTAGTAATCATAAGAGACAGGCTTTAGGCTTTATATATGCTACTTATCTTAGTGCACACATTATGGGAATAGTAACTGTCTGGGCCTATATAAGGGGTAAAGCTATATCCTGGGTAGAAACAATAATTATATCAGGACTTGGAATATATACATATTATCTTACAGAATCAAGAATAACATGTGCAGTTATTGTAATTACAGGTGTAATTATGGCTTTTGCCAAGTTCTTTGATAAAAAATCAATCAAGATTAAGTTAGTAGATAATAGGATAATAAAGTGGATATTAGTACTGTCATCAGATATTATCGCGCTTTTTGCGATACTTATGGGACTTATTTACAGATATGACAGTGCATTCTTTGAAAAACTTAATAAACTATCAAGTCAGAGATTATGGTCAAATGCTCTTACATTTGACAGATATGATGTGACATTATGGGGGCAGAGAATTACATTTGTAGGGAATTATACTTCGGGACAGCGAGGCGTAGCGGATAATTATTATATGCAGAACTGTTCTTATATCCTAATATTGTTTAAGTGGGGAATAATCGGCCTGCTTGCAGTGTTATTTGGTTGGACTCTTATCACATATAGGGCAGCTAAAAAAGAAGAGTATTTTAGAGTTTTGTTATTAGATGCATTATCAATATACTTTTTCTTTGAACAAAGGATGTATATATTCTGTATTGTTCCATTTTGGATTTTATTGTTAAGCGATAAGGAAGTTGAGTTTTTCGATTTATCTAGTACAAAAATATATAAATGCCTTCTAAAACATAAAAATAAAATCAAATGGGTTCTTTCAATGGCAGTAATTGCAGTTGTTATTGATTTGGTTGGATTCAATAAAGACGTTGTTATGACTCTTATGAATGAACCACTTGATATAAAAGAAGCCACCATGGATATCAAAGGATTGGAACAAGTTATTGATGGCAAATATATGATTGATAAAGATACACAGGATGGAGGAAAAACTAAGATTCTTTTGGCTAATTTGTTTTCACCTGTAGGAGTTGACTCGTTTAAATTTGGTATTAATTTTTACGAATCAAATGAAGCAGGAGAATATCAATATGTAGATAATGTAGATTATTCATATGAACTATATTCATTGCAAGGAGATGGTCAATTTCATCAAGTTGCAATAGTAGAATGCGATAGTAATAAACCAATAACCTGGTACACATCATTGAATGAAAGTGCTGCAATGTCATCATTTATTATCATCCCTCACTTTGATGAAAAATATATGTTTGATGTTATGAATCTTGATTTTAACGGTCCTGTCCCATATGATTTCAACCCAGGACGACTTGCTCTTATATGGTTAATTCTTTCTGCGCTTGCGCTTGTCTTATCTTCAGGTAAGAAGCCAAAAGACACAGAAAATGATGGCGAAGAAGAGCAGGTAAAAGAAGATACTGTAGAAAATACAGAGGACGAAGTCAGCGAAGTAGAAGCAGAAGTTAACACTGAGGCTGAAAAGGTTTGACAACCTATCAGCCTAGTGCTACACTAACTTAAGTAAGAACATTACAACTAAAAACAACGGATAGAGGTTGCGGTATTTAAGAGTAATCTGCAGGATGTTAGGAACAGAGGATTGCAGAGGAAAGGAAATATCGCCGAAAGGCTTGTTAGTCCTGATAACAGGTTCTTGGGTATGCAGAGAATATCTGTATAACTGTCATCTAGAAAGCTGTAATTGCAGTTAATTAGATGTTGAGCTATCGGAATTATTTATCAACGAATTTTGCCGGTAGATTTCATCTACCGGTTTTTTAATGCCAAGAGGCAAGGAGGATTTATACTATGGCAATTTTTAAAGGAGCAGGTGTTGCTATTACTACACCATTTAAAAACGATGGAAGCGTTGATTATGATGCATTTAAAGAACAGATAGAATACCAGATTAAGGGCGGTACAGATGCTATTATCGTTTGTGGTACTACAGGTGAGGCTGCAACACTTAGCCATGAAGAGCACTTAGATGTTATTGAAGCATGTGTTAAGTATGTGAATAAGAGAATTCCAGTTATCGCTGGTACAGGTTCTAACTGCACAGAAACAGCTATATACCTTTCACAGGAAGCTGAGAAGAGAGGCGTAGACGGTCTTCTTGTTGTAACACCATATTATAACAAGGCTACACAGAACGGTCTTAAGAAACACTTTAAGATGGTAGCTGAAAGCGTTAACTTACCAATTATTCTCTACAACATACCAGGTAGAACAGGTGGAGTTAACATCCAGCCAGATACACTTGTTTCAATTGTTAAGGAGAATAAGAACATCGTTGGTGTTAAGGATGCAACAGGTAACCTTTCACAGGCTGCTTCTATGATTTATAAGGCTAAGAAGGCTGGAGTAGAACTTGATGTTTATTCAGGAAACGATGATCAGGTACTTCCACTTCTTTCAATTGGTGGTATCGGAGTTATCTCTGTTCTTTCAAATATCGCTCCAAAGCAGACACATGATATGGTTACAAAGTATCTTGAAGGCGATGTTGAGACAGCTAAGCAGATTCAGATAGATGCAGTAGAGCTTATTGCCTCATTATTCTGTGAGGTTAATCCTATACCTGTTAAGAAGGCTATGGAACTTCAGAAGCGTGATACAGGTTATCTTCGTATGCCTCTTACAGAGATGGAAGAGGCTAATGCTAAGAGACTTGAAGCTGCTATGAAGGAATTTGGGGTTCTATAAAAGGAGACAAAATTATGGTTAATGTAATAATGCATGGCTGCAATGGACATATGGGCCAGACAATAACTAATATAATAAAAGAAGATAATGAAATACAGATTGTTGCAGGTATAGATTTATTTGACGATGGACATAACGACTATCCTGTATTCAAATCTTTTGCAGATTGCAATATCAAAGCTGATGCGATTATTGATTTTTGTAATGCTAAAGCTGTAGATGGACTTCTTGATTATGCAGTATCAACAGGAACTCCTGTTGTGCTTTGTTCAACAGGTTTATCTGAAGAACAACTAGCAAGAGTTAAAGAGGATTCTAAGAAAGTGGCTATACTTAGAAGTGCCAATATGTCACTTGGTGTAAACCTTATTATGAAGCTTCTCAAGGAAGCTGCTGCTAAGCTTGTACCAGCAGGATTTGATATTGAGATAGTTGAAAAACATCACAATCTTAAACTTGATGCTCCTTCAGGAACAGCTATTGCTCTTGCAGATTCTATCAATGAAGAATTCGATAATTCATATGAGTATGTATATGATAGAAGCCAGAGAAGACAGAAGAGAGATTCTAAGGAAATCGGTATCTCAGCTGTAAGAGGCGGTACTATCGTCGGTGACCATGATGTTATATTTGCTGGGCAGGATGAAGTTATTACATTCTCTCATACAGCATATTCCAAGGCACTTTTTGGCAAGGGGGCAGTTACAGCTGCTAAATATTTAGCTGGTAAGGGACCGGGTCTCTATACTATGAAAGAGGTTCTTGAGTAATACTCTCGGAGATTATGATGCAAAACGAAGACTTAGAATTTACTTTACTAAAACAATTATCAAAGCAGTGGCAGAATATTGCCCAGGCTTCAACAGAGATAATAAACCTTAATTCTATTCTTAACTTACCTAACGGTACTGAGCATTTTCTTTCAGATATTCATGGAGAATATGAGCCATTTAACCATGTTGTGAAGAATGGTTCTGGTTCTATAAGAAAGAAGATAGACGATGAATTTGGCAATGCCTTAAGGGATAAAGAAAAGAAACAACTTGCAACTTTAATATACTATCCTGAAGAGAAGCTTAATCTTATTGTTCAGGAAGAAGAGAATATTGATGACTGGTATAAGATAACCTTACACAGACTTGTTCAGATAACCAAGCGTGTAGCATCTAAATATACCAGATCTAAGGTTAGAAAGGCTCTTCCAAAGGACTTCTCTTATGTAATAGAAGAACTTATAACTGAGAAGGCAGAAGTTGCTAATAAAGAGGCTTATTATAACGAGATTATTCATACAATTATTAGAATAGGCCGTGCAAAGCAGTTTATTACTCAGCTTTGCTATCTTATTCAGAATCTTGTTGTTGACCATCTTCATATTGTTGGGGATATCTTTGATAGAGGACCGGGGCCACATCATATTATGGATACCCTTATTAACCATCACTCTGTTGATATACAGTGGGGCAATCATGACATATCCTGGATGGGGGCTGCAGCAGGCTCGGTTCCATGTATCTTTAGTGTACTTCGCTTCGCTGTTAAATATGGTAATCTTGATACCCTTGAAGAAGGGTACGGTATAAACCTTGTTCCGCTTGCAACATTTGCTATGGAAACATATAAGGATACAGATTGTAGCCAGTTTGCTATTAAATACAATACTAATTACAACACTAAGGATTTAGACTTAGATACAAAGATGCATAAGGCTATTACAATGATTCTTCTTAAAGTAGAAGGACAGTGTATTATGCGTAACCCTGACTTTAATATGTCAAAAAGACTTCTACTTGATAAGATCGATTATGAGAAGAAGACTGTAAATATTGATGGTGTGGACTATGAGATGACAGACTGTGATTTCCCAACTGTTAATCCAGAACGACCATATGAACTTACTCCAGAAGAGGAAGTGGTTGTAGAACGTGTTTTACATGCATTTACCCACTGTGAAAAACTTCAGGAGCATATACGATTCTTATATGCTAAAGGAAGCCTATATAAGATTCACAATGACAACCTTCTTTATCATGGATGTATGCCATTTAACAAAGATGGTTCCTTTATGGAAATGAAGATTGGCGGCAAGGCATATAAGGGTAAGCAGTTATATGATGTTTTAGACAGCTATGCAAGAAAGGCTTACTACAGCCTTGATGATATGCAGGAGAAGCATCTTGGTCAGGACCTTCTTTGGTATACATGGTGCGGTGAAAGATCCCCTGTATTTGGTAAGGACAAGATGGCAACATTCGAGTCTTACTTTGTAAAAGACAAGTCTATGTCTAAGGAAACCAAAAACGCCTATTATGAACTTAATGATAATGAAGAGATGGTCGATAAGATTCTTCTTGAGTTTGGTCTTGATCCAGCAAAGTCTCATATCATTAATGGTCATGTACCTGTTGAGGTTAAAAATGGTGATTCACCAATTAAGTGTAATGGTAAACTGCTTATTATTGATGGTGGATTCTGCAGGGCATATCAGTCAAAAACAGGCATAGCTGGATATACACTTATTCAGAACTCTCATGGTATGTATATTATCGCTCATGAGCCATTTGAATCTAAGGAGAAGGCTGTAAAAGAGGAAAATGATATAGTTTCAGATTCTATGACTGTTGAAATATACGGAGATAGAAGACGAGTTGCTGACACAGATATAGGTAAAGAACTTAAGGTGAATATCTTCTATTTGGAGAAACTACTTGCAGCATATCGAAGTGGTGCTATTCCTGAAAAGGGTACTAACTAGTTAAGGAAAGGCTTAAACTATGGAATTCAGACCTTGTATTGATATACATGATGGAAAAGTAAAACAGATAGTTGGAGGTTCTCTTAAAGAGGATGGACAGACATCATTAGTAAAAGAGAACTTTGTTTCCAAGCAGGATAGTACTTTCTATGCCAATCTATATAAGAAACTTGGCATCAAAGGTGGCCATGTAATCCTTCTTAATAAAGAAGGAACACCTGAATATGAACTAACTAAGGCTGAGGCAATTGCAACTCTTAAGACCTATCCAGGAGGGCTTCAAGTAGGCGGCGGAATTAATCCAGACAATGCTGATATTTATTTGGATGCAGGTGCCAGTCAGGTTATAGTAACTTCCTATGTATTTAAAGACGGAAGAGTTGACTATGATAATCTAAACAATATAAAGAATACTGTAGGCTCAGATAAGCTGGTCTTAGATCTTAGCTGTAGAAAAAGAGATGGAAAGTATTACATAGTAACTGACAGATGGCAAAAGTTCACAGATGAAACTTTTGACTTGGAAATATTAAAGAAATACGAAGAATACTGCTGTGAATATCTTATCCACGCTGTTGATATGGAAGGAAAGAACTCAGGTGTAGATGATGATATCCTAGAGATATTTGATAAATACCATGGCAATCCTGTTACATATGCCGGAGGAATTCACTCTTATGATGATATAAGTCATATTAAGGAACTTACTCATAATAAGGCTAATATAACTATTGGAAGTGCTCTTGATTTATTCGGCGGCAAACTGGAATTTGATAAAGTATTAGAATTGATAAAGCATTAGAAATATTAAAAACCCGTATCTAAATTAGATGCGGGTTTTTGCGTTCATGATTAAATATTATGTATATCGAATTGCTAAGATTTACTATATATAATCAGAAAGTGGTAACCAGGATTATTTCTTGATTACGTGAGCTGCCTGAGGTCCCTTTTCGCCATCAACAACGTCGAATTCAACTTCCTGGCCTTCTGTTAAAGTCTTATAGCCTTCCTCATTTTCAATAGCTGAAAAATGTACGAATACATCCTTGCCTTCAGCTGTAGAAAGGAAACCATAACCCTTCTGTGCATTGAACCACTTAACTGTACCTTGCATGTTAAGTTCCTCCTAATAAAAATATATGTTGCCAGATCTGCAACATGTTCAATATAGCATGGGGATTGGTAAAAGTAAAGGGAAATATAAGACTGACAAGGGTTTGAGAAGAATTAAATATTGTTTTTCTTACTTTACTGTGTTAAAATTTTACAGTGTTAGCAGATGATAAATTTGATATATCATAGTGGCTGACAAAATCATATAAATGGGGTTTATGATATGAATAACAAGATTAAAACAGAATCAACAGATAAATTATTTGATGCAATACTTACACTTAAGAATAAAGAAGAGTGCTATAGTTTTTTTGAAGACTTATGTACTGTAAATGAGATTATTTCATTATCTCAGAGATTTGCAGTTGCACAGATGCTTAAGGAAAAGAAGACATATCTTGATATAGCAGAAAAAACTGGCGCTTCAACTGCTACAATTAGCCGTGTTAATCGTTCGCTTATCTATGGCTGTGACGGTTATGATATGGTATTTAAGAGAATGAATAAAGAAAGCGATAAATAAGACTAGCCATTAATATCCATACACGTCATAGGATCAATAAAGCTACCGTCTTTAATTATCTGATATAAGAAAGCAGAGTTCTCTGCCGCTATTTTCATAATTACACTTCCCTGGCAAACATAGTCTCCAACAGATACAAGAGGAACTCCCATTCCTTTATAGAGAGACTCATATCCATTGCCGTGGTCTATTCTGATTATGTATCCGTAAGTAGAATCTTCAAGAAGTTCAGTTACACTGCCACTAGCTGTAGCTATAACGTTAGTATCTGTTGAAACTGTAAACATTACTTCATTGTCACTGACAGAAGGATTATCAGCAGCATTGTCATTTTGACTAACAGTGACTGCATTGCCTTCTTCATTAAGTGCAACGTTGACAATAGCAGCAGTACCCTTAAGCGGATATGCTGTAGGAAGTTTTTCCTGATTTGTTACAGCCTGAAGAGCGGCAAGATCATCATTGGCAGCCTGAAGAGACTCACCCATAGCTGCGTTCTTTGCAGAAAGATCCTCAATCTGTTTGCTAAGATTATCTACATCTGCCTTGGCAGTATCTAGCGATTCATCAAGTACTTTAACTGCTCGTTTGTATTCCTTAATCTTCTTATGGTCATTATTTATTACACATATAAGCACTGTAATAATAACAACAAGTGCGAATAAGGCTGTTACAAAGCCTATTCTAACCCCTTTGTGTTCAAGTAATTTTGATAAATGAAAATGTATATAATGCTTGTGATGCTTCTTTTCTTCTGTACTCATAATAGTGACCCTTTTATATATTGGTTAAGTTTACATAAAAATATTATCACAAACCATATAGGTTGCACAATATTACAATTTATATAGATTGTGTTAAAATTATGTTAATTACTGTATGTTATAAATTTTATGTTATATAATATATATGTAGGTTGTATATATGGAGATTTTTTAATGAGAAAGAAACTGGCCCTTCTAACTTCACAACTCGAGGAAGATTACCAGAAAGATTTTATTACAGGATTTTTAGAGCAAGCATTTGACAATGATTATGATGTTTGCATCTTTTCGTGTTTCCAAAAAGAACCAGAAACAAGTAAAAGAGCCGTCAGTGAAAAGAATCTATTTAACCTGGTTAATTATGATGAATACGACGGTATAGTTGTTATGCCAGATATCCTTCAAACCTCTGGTCTTATGATGAGGATTGAAAGCAATCTTAGAATGTATAGTGGCAAGGTCCTCTACATCGATAGAGAAAGTGACATATATCCATATGTAATCATTGATCATTACAGACCTATATATAAGCTGGTTTCCCATATTATTGATGAGCATGGTGTTAATGATATAGCCTTTGTAACAGGGCATAAGTGGCATCCATTCTCAAAACAGAGACTTAATGCTTATATTGACTGCTTAAAAGACCATAATATTGAAATTAATGAAGATTATATATATTACGGTGACTACTGGACAACAGGCGGAGCCCAGGCTGTTTATGACATGCTTGAGAAGTTTGGTAAGTTACCTAGAGCTATAGCATTTGCCAATGATTATATGGCCATAGGTGCTTCAAGAGCCATCGTTGAAAAGGGGTATAGAATTCCAGAAGATGTAATAGTTGTAGGCTACGACTGCGTGGCTGATGGACGTAGTGCTCCTATTCCTATTACTTCTGGCTATCTTCCAACAGAGGAATTTGGTAAGTATGCAGGAGCCTGTATTGATGACCTTATTAATGGCAAGGAACTTCCTGAGTTTATCTATGAACCTAAGCTCTTTATGGGTGGAAGCTGTGGATGTCAGGTTCATAAGTTAGTGGATAAGGACAATATTGATAAGTCTTGGCTGGATTCAAGAAGGTTCTATCTGGCATTTAACAGGTTAACGGAGGAACTTGTTCTTCAGTCATCTTTCCATAACTTAATCGACTCTGTACAGACATATACCTATATGTTTAGAGAGTTTGATCTGTTTGAGATGTATCTTAATGATGTATGGCTTGACGGTTCTCCAATAGAAAATACAGCTATACATGATGGATACTCAGAATATGTAAGACCAATACTTAGATGTGGACGTTCTGGTGAAGGTGAGGATAAGGTTGACCTTACTACAAGAATTAATACTAAGCTTATTTCGCCACATATTCATGAGGAGGCAGATAAGCCAAGGGCATTTATCATATCGCCACTGTTCTTTGAAGATGTAACTTTTGGTTATGCAGTACTAAGCTATGGTAATGAAGCAAAAACATATGGTGAGACATATGTTATGTGGATGAGATCAGTTCTTATAGGACTTGAGAACTACAGAAGAAATACCTTAAAGCTTGATAATAAGCATGAATATTTAGACGGCCCAATTAAGGATAGTCTTACAAATATGTTTAACTATGAAGGTTTTGTAAAGCATGCTAAGCCTATGGTTGAGCGAAGTGAGTCTATAGCCCATAACATACTGGTTGTGGCTGTTGATATGATTGGACTTGATAAGATTAATGCTACTCACGGCCGTAAGGGCGGAGATAAGGCTATTCAGACCCTGGCTGCAATAATTAACAGGGCAGCTGGTGAAAGTGATATGTGCTGCCGTCTTGGTAATGATGAGTTTATCATAGTTAGTCTCGTTACTGATTATGGTGAAGAATCGTCTAAGGCTATGTTTGAGAAGATAGATACCTATCTTAAAGAGCATAACAGTAATCCTAAGAAGGAATTTACTCTCAACGTATACAAGGGTAGTGCAGCGGATAATGTTGCTAACCTTTCTCAGATGGAAGACCTTGTTAACAAGGCTGTTAGTCATAAGAATGGTAACAAAGCTGCTGCTCAGAGAAATGCCAGTGTTAAAGTGTTATCTGAAGATGAACAGAAGATGGCTGATTTAGTTCAGACTATTCT
>OCVV011338966.1_pt1 | contig 11470 bp, 11 predicted proteins | sample 1539721 | NCBI WGS metagenome assembly OCVV01 (sample SAMN02144230, study PRJEB22623) | gut metagenome | biome: sheep rumen | host: Ovis aries | place: New Zealand | reverse complement strand
TTTCTATAGTTAAATCTATATTCACTCATTGATTGGTCGTAACTCAAATTTCCAAAAGCTTTATTGACCAGACCTGTAAACAAACTAAATTTTTTGAGTAACCAATCAAACCCTTTTATCAAATGCACCTTCTTACCATTTGTAGCGCCAATCATCTTTGCTAATTCGCTAGTATTTGAATATTCTGCATTCTGCGGCCAAAAGATTCCTTGCTCTTCGTTCTCGATCATCAATCTCACAAACTCGACCAAGTTGCCAATGTAAAGCATAGAGCGTTCATTTTTGACATATGGGAAAAATTTCATTTTCTTAGCGAACTTTTCAAGTTGTGGAAAATTGCCTTTGCTTCCTTGCCATAAATCATAGGCGGCCTTAATACGCACACCTTAAATGCATCATCTTGTAAGGGAAGAATCCCAAGCTCGGCTTGAACTTTGGAGTCTCCATAACAATTAGCTGGATTTGTTGGCGTATCTTTTGTGATGACTTTCTTTTTTCCGATCTTCCCACTATCTCCATAAACAATGGCAGAAGACATAAAAATAAACTGTCTTACGCCCTCAGCTTTCGCTTTCTTTGCGGTTTCGATAGTCAAATCGGTGTTTACACTTCTATAAAGTTTTTCTTTTTTCTGCTGAAATTTTGCCACTATCACTATGGGCAATTCGCCACACGATAAACAACATCATATCCAGCAAAACTCTTTTCTCTCCAAGAGCCATCAATCATATCGGTTGTGTCTACATGATAATCTTCTGGCCATTGGCTCATGTATTTTTCAAAGGAAGTGCCAATATACGAATTTGTACCTGTAATTAGAATCTTCTTCATTTGGCTTCTTCCTTTTCTTTTTTCTTCTTTTCTAATTCACCAGTTCCACCTTCAACAACGCCATCGTGCTTGAACACACTGAAAACAGTCCTGAAGATTAAACCGATGTCGTAGAAGAATCCTCTTTTCTCTACATATTCACCATCAAATTTGGCTTTAACTGGTATTTCAATTCATCACACGCCCACTGATTTGAGCAAGTCCTGTTAGACCAGGCTTTACATCATTGGCGTAGTATTTATCTCTCTCAACAATTAAATCATCCTGGTTCCATAAAGCTGGTCTAGGACCTACAAAGCTCATCTTTCCGGAAAGGATATTGAATAACTGAGAAAGCTCGTCTATTGATGTCTTTCTAATAAAACCGCCAACCTTGGTAATATGCGATGTCGCATTGCCTAGTTGATGGGTTGGCGCATTTGGATCCGTGTCAGTAAACATCGAACGGAATTTAAGTATTTTGAACATCTTCTTGTTCTTGCCTATTCGATCTTGTTTAAAGAACACCGGATCTTTTGAGTCAATTTTGATTGCTATAGCCACTATCAGCATTGGTAAAGCCAAAATAATAATGGCTAGCAATGAGCAAAATATATCAAAGCGTCTTTTGAAAAAGAATACATTGGTTTCTTCTTCATTATTCGCTAAACTCCTAATTATCTGGTTTCATGACCCTTGTGATCACTTGCACATAATTCAGATGTATCTTTTCGGGCACTACGGCATCTACACCAACAACGGCGTTGCAATCGATGTGACAACCTTGCTTGACTACCGCATTATGATTAACCACCGCACCTGCAGATACGATCGTCCCCTTCTCGACTTTGGCATTGGCATTGATTACCGTCATTTGCTCAACAACGCAACCCATTTCTATCTTTGCAGATGGCGAGACGAACGCCTGAGGGCTGATCAAGGTCGGAATTACAAATCCCGCTTCAACCAACTTCTCGATCCGGGCAAGTCTCGCTTCGTTGTTCCCAATCGCTTCGTATTCGTCAACGAACTTCATGTATTCTTCAAATTTCCCAATAGCAACACTTGCGTTGTCATCAAGAAAATCTATCGTAGCATATTTGTTTCGTGCCAGTTCTTTGACTAATTGCCCATATTCACCGGCACCCAAAATCAAAAGTTTCATATGAGCCTTTCCTATTCCTAACTCGCCCTGCATAAATATCCATGAGGGTTTCTCGTTCTATTCTCGATTTGTAGCGGATTCGACGCGGCACGACTTTTTAACATTTCTTTAACGCTCAGCGCCTTCAGTCCTCATATTCATTCAAATTTACCACCAGAAAACAGACCTAAAATGTAACACCCTATTATGCAAAAGTTTTGCGTGCGTTACACGCATTGTAACAGTGGACACCGAACTTCTTCATGTTGATACCAAGGGGCGTTTTCTCTGGCTTGGCTTGACCATTTGCGGGCTTTGTTTGCAACTTCAAGGTCGTTAGTTAGCAAGCAGCCACCACTACTTCCGGTGATGATCTATTGCCATTGTAGCTAATTGCGGCATAGTCTCCAAACGATCCACAAGGTTTTCCATTAAGCGTTGCACCCATTGCTTCGGCAGCGTCTTCGATTAGGAGCGCTCCGTGTTTCTCACATATCTCCTTAATCATGTCAATCCTGCCAGGGAAGTCATACAATTCAGTGCACACCACCAATTTAACATCTGGGTATAGTTCGAAGGCTTTTTCAAGGAAAGCGGGATCCATGTTCCAAGATTCGCGTGCGGTATCAATGAAAACAGGGATGCCGCCTTCATAAACAACGGAGTTGAGAGTCGCATCGAATGTCGTGTCCGAGCAAAATACTCTCTTGCCTTCTAGTGCGCCGTGACTTATCGCTGGCTTTCCATACAGTTTTTCTCCGGCAAGCTTAACATAGAGGTGGAGTGCGGCCGTGCAATTGCACAAAGCGACTGCATATTTTACGCCGGCCTGTTCTGCAGCAAGCCTTTCAACCTCATCGATGTTCTTGACAACCGTAGAATCCAATTCGTCTCATAGGCTTCGGTCATATACTTGAGTTCTTCTCCGTGCGTAAATAGACTTTATGGTCAAATGGTTTTAAATCTTTTTCGTTTAAACATGCGCCGCTTCCTTTTTATTTTTTGGTGTTTGTTTCTTGCGGTAGCCGAAAATCCTTGCCTTATTTTCCCATCGGCTCGATAAGATTGATTTTGAAAGACGTAACCTCAATTCGATATTCCGCCACCACTTTATTGATAACCTTCAAAATCTCAGCTACGTTATCCCTGTAATCCTTAACCAAAACAAGGGCGTTGCCTTGATCTGCAAACAGACGTAATTCGTCATTCAATAACACGGGCAGGACATCATTCAACTTGCTCATGCATGGATAAAACTTAACCGGGTCGAGAATTCTATACTTCAGCGTATAGTTAATCTTGTATAACGCGTCCGGTCCATTGTTAATAAATAGTCTGTCGGACGAAAATTCTTTTTCGTCGTTAGTGATGACCGCACCTACACTGTCGAGAAAAGGAATCAAGAAACATTTGGGGTTGTTCTCATCTAAAACCTTATAAATCTTGCCACGTCTAAGAACGATGGTAACGGCATTTGGTTTCGCTTTGATAAATCGTCTTAGAACATAGACAAGAACAATAAGCAAAACCAACGCTCCAAGAACAATATACAACACCGGTTTCTTGAAGATTTCCTTCAGTTGCTCGGCGCTTCCAGAGCCAGACCCTTCATTCGCGTCAGCGAAATAATTAAACATAAACATATTTGTATTCCTTTCTTAGAAATTCTTTATTCTCTGGTTACGATATCAATCCCAACGTCTACATCGACGCTGCGATTTATAAGCATTATTGATACGGTTACCTTTCTCTTGTGAAGATTAACCTTCTTTATGGTCCCTTTGATGTTCTCTAAGGGTCCTTTCAATATCCTAATGGTTTTGCCTTCTTCCACTTCTACCAAGCTCAAGTCTGTTACTCTGTGGATGTTTTTCCCATATAGGATATCTATCGTTCTTGATTCGTTCTCATCTAACGGATTGAAGTTATAAGTCAATCCTTCTCTACCTAATAGTCTTGTGAATTCTTCTATCTTAGACAAATCAAAGAACAATTCTTTTGGATGGTTCGTCTCTACGAATACATACCCAGGGAAGCATCTTTCTATAACAGGCTTAAACTCCCCTTTATATTTCCTTAGGGTCTTCCTACACGGTACAAAAGCGTCATAATCATGAATTCTGCCTTCTAGGTTATTAATCTTCCCTATAACCTTTTGTTCATTTCCTGTTTTGACTTGAATTACGTAATACATGTTTGTCTGTTGCTTGATCTAATCTGTCTAATTTTTATCGTTGGGCTGATTTTGGGTGTGAAAGACTATTACGCACATGCGCGTTAAGAAAATATCAATCGCGTCATTGCCCTTTAAGGAAGTGCCACAGGCTTCATCGTTCAAGAACAAGACTATTTTGGTAGAGCAGGCGCCTTGCATGCGGCCAATACGCGCACCTATAATTCACCTATTCTACGGTGTTCAGGGATATGTATTATTCCTAAAGACCAAGATTATTATAATCTTGTAGGCGCACATACACAAACAATCTTATCTTCGGCCCCAATTAAGGTGGTTTGCTTCCTTTCCTGATGTTAGTTGTCCAATTCCAACGCTAGAGACAACATTTTCATCAAAAATACGCGAGACATGTATCGATTATTGATTGTTAGAATCATATGCGCGCCACGCACTTGCGAATATAAAAATAGACACGCAAGGCGCGCACGCATTAAAATAGAAAAGCAAAAAAATAGAAGGGAACACGTTAATATGACCCAGCCATATGAAAAATCCATTGGTCTAAAGACTATATATTTAACCCTTGTGCGGCGCTTTGTCGCAATCTTTGCAATATTTCTACCTATAGCGTTGGCTAGTTACATCATTACATCAAAAGTAATGACCAAGACATTTCAATCCACCACTAGCTTGTCTAGAGGAGGTGCTATTAGTCAGCCTCAGTACAATATCATGACGCAGACCATCAAAAAGAACGCCACCACCGATAAAGTAGCTCAGGCATTAGCAATTAAACACGCCAATGGCTCTCCCATCACTAGCGGCGAAATCTATTCCGGCATCGGTTTCGGCGCCTATGTTGCTAACGCCGTCACCATAAACGTTACCTTCCAGTCTAGTGATCAAACCATCGTCAAATCAGTTCTCGATCAGCTCGCCACCACTTCGGTCGAAGCCCTAAAAGAACTAGGTAATGACTATGTTAATTTGACCGTAAGTTCCCCTTCTGCAGAGCCCACCAAGAACAGCAAAGAGAACCAATATTTCTTAATTGGTCTGGTCGCGGGTGCTGTATTAGCCCTAGGTATGCCCTTTGTCTATGAAATCGTCGCAGATGAACTCTATGACAAAGACGACCTAACCAAGTTAGGCATCCCTGCCTTTGAAATCAAGGCGGTCAAATAAAGAGGGCGATAACAATGGGAATCAAAGAACTATTCGCGAAGTTAAACTTCACTAAAGTAAGACATGACAAGATGGTTGCCAATCTGATGGATGTCGCATCTCATCCTGATATGGCCGCCAGATTAACTACATTGCAAAATGAAGTAGGCGTTGACTTCTCTACCAAAGTCATCGCGGTCACTTCCATCCGCGATGACGTATTGGCGGCAGGTCTCGCTAAAGGATTAGCGGACACCTTCGCCAATAACGGAGAGAAGACCTTAATCATTGATGCCAATCTCTATAATCCCTGCCTAAAAGAATTATTGGGTGATAAAGCCACAGAAGGAGAATTATCTATACTAGGCGATAATGTCTCTGCATTGTGCCTAAGTAAAGAGGTCTATCCTAGCGAAGTCTATAAGTCCGGCAAAATCCACGAGATCATCGAGAAGTACCAAGATGAATACGCTCACTTTGTGGTATTGGCCCCGACCATCCGCGACCATAAAGAGATTGTCTTGTTGCGCGATGACGTCACCGCCATCCTCCTAGTGGCCCAGAAGAACGTCACCATCAAGCAATCCATCTACGAAGCCGCAGGATACTGCGTCGATAATAGCCTTCCGTTCGCGAAGACCGTTATCCTCAAGTAGACTGACAATCACATATACGCACGAACCACCGCAAGGTGGTTTTTGTTATGCTACAATCTAGACATGCGATTAAAGCTGTTATCTCTAATATCATTGTCTAGCCTAGGCTTAGTCCTGATGGGGTTGAACCCCATCTCTCCTCTCCGCGTGAACGCGGAAGGGGAAATAGAGACTAAGACTATCTATGTCGATTTGTCATTGAGCAATCCAATTAATCCCGTTATTAAATTCAAGGACAGATCTACAGTAGAACTAACCCCTATAGGCAACTACATATACCAAAGCGATGTAGAACTATCATTGCCTATATCCTCATTCTGCATAGAGGATGGGGGACTGGAGTCCCCCTGGGTCGATGACCCCTCTATATATAATAAGGATATATATAACTATCTATGCCTTGGGCCTAATGACTCTATTAGCTATGGCTATTATGGCCCCAAGGTCAAAAACCCCGGGGCTACATACGCGACCCAAAGAGTATGGTTGATGGATAGCCTGTCCACTAGCCTTGACCCTTGGAGCAGCAAAGGCGTCAATGCGGTTGGATATCACGATAAGGATAACCAATACCAGGTTACCATTATGGAGTCCATCATATCGTCAGGGACTACCTATTACTTCGCGGACATGCCTGCGGATGAAACATCGTTCGTATTCCTTAGTCTATCATCCAAGGAGCACCATGACTATGCATATATTAGGTGTGAGGAAGTATCTAGCATATCCTATGGATGCTGTTATGCCTTAGCATCTTCCGGTGCATTAAGCACCGTCAATGCTTATGGTGCAGATGCAGGATTACTAGCAGAAGTCGTATCCGCATACCTAACATATGGCAAGAACCCATCTAATGGTTGCACCATATCCACATTGCAAAGCGTATACCATACGTTCTTTGCCAATAAGTCTGCGACCGATGCGGATTTAAAGAACGCCAAAATATTGGACTACACCGGATATGCTGCAAATGGCAATAGCTATGAGGGACTAACAAAGTCTGCATCCTTCTCGGTCAACGAGAAGTGGAACACAATGTGCTCTCAAGCTGGCATTGATTCTAAGACTGGTCAGATTAGGGGATTTGATTTCTCGTTATTCTCTTCTGCTGCTGGCAGAACTTTAATAATTCTTATTGCGATAGCCGTTGTCGCGGGCATCGCAATTGGAGCAATCCCCTTTATCAGATTGTATAAAAGAAAAAGAGACTAGGTCTCAAAAACGGGGACGCTCCAGAGCCAAACGAAGAAGATAGTTATTTTCCTTTCGCCGCCCCAAGCGCTTTCAAAACCGTATACACGAATACCTTAATGTCCATCCAAAAGGACATTCTCTTCATATACTCAAGGTCGTAATTGGCTTTCTCTACAGGATCCAATTCTGCCCTCTTATGGATCTGGGCATATCCGCTCAATCCTGGCTTAAGCTTTATGGCCCCATTCTCTTTCCTTAGATTGATGGTAATGACGTCTTCCTCATTAACATCAATCAGAGGACGGGGGCCAATAAAGGCCATCTGGCCAGCCAGGATATTAAATAGCTGTGGCGTCTCATCGATAGAGGTGGCCCTCATGAACTTGCCAAAGCCGGTAATCTGACTTTGGGCCTCGCCGCTTATAGCGGCCATATGGGGATCGGCGTCGTTCTTCATGGACCTGAACTTAATGACCCTGAAGGCTTTGCCGTCCTTGCCGATACGATGACGATTAAAGAACGGATGTCCCTTGGTGACTATCGCATTGACGGGGATAACCCACCACCAAAGAAGGACAAAGCACACGACGATCCCTACGATGGACCCGAAAATGCCAATGACCCGTTTAAACGGCAAATAGGCTTTTTGGGCTTTTGTTAATTCGTATGGGATAACGTCTTCCATAAAGTAGGTGTGTCGGAGCACTCTTGGTGGGAAATAGGTTAGTGTGCTACAGCCAGGACAACCGTCCTGTCGTAGCTAATAATATTAACCCACCCCCGCTTCTATTTGCTAGATACGCGAGGATAGGATAGGAACCGACGCGCTAAAGTAGCGCTAAGACTATAGACCTATATGTTTGCTTTAGCAACATGTAGGTTCAATCAATGAAACTGGCTATGTAGGTTATTGATTCCGTTTCCATTTTCAAAGCGGGGCGAGTGCAGTTGTCGGTAATATTGACGTTGCAGCCAGTAAGCCAATCGAGGCTGTTGGAATACCATGCGAAATTGTAAGTGGTATCTGACGGAGAACGAAGCCACCACGGTCCAACTCCAGAATCAATGCCTTTTGGAGTGCCTCTTGCAAGCGCATAGTCAGTAACTTTGGCCGGACAAGAAGACGCCGTATAGACGCTGGGATCGTAGAGGGCGGCAAGCCAATGATTTGTCGCCTCGGCATAACTCAATAGGAAAACCCTGTCATTCGTGTTTTCGCAGGCATAGTAGTTTGCCTCCTTCCCCGTGCTCGCGGGCGAATTATCAACAGAAGTCGTCAAAACAGCCGACGAGTTAAGAGAAAACGCCGAGGTAAAGAAACCGCCGTTTAACCATGCTCTTATTTCCGAGTTTGCATAATTGTTCGAGTCATCGTCGTATCGATGGGCGTCAAGCAAATTCTCCGAGACAACAAAAACCTCGTCTTCATCAACCGAGAGAACATACCATTCAATTGGTTCACATTTGAACCAATAGGTCGTTCCATCAGAGGCTGGCTTACCATCACGGAAAGTAAGGCCGGGGCCATATAGGTCTGCGGTTTGCTTTGCGTAATATTCGTTATCTTTAAGATACCAGCCATTGGATTCAGGGGCGTCGATTGCGTTCAAATACGATATTAAATCCTCGTCTTCTACAACGGTTTGCGGGTAAATGCCGTAAGTCAAGGTATCCCCTTTTTGCGTTATGGCAGGAACAATGCCATGAGTGACATCCCACGCTTCTTCTTCTGTCCAAAAGGCGGCCACAAGCGAATAGTCGTGATTGGGCATGAGGAACGTTAATGGATTGTCTATGGCAAGAAAAGTCCCGTCGCTATACCAGCCATTAAACACATATCCATTTGCAGGAACGGCACGCACCGTGATGTATCGGCGGTCGTCTCTTTGTATAGAATCGAAAGAAGCGCTTCCTTTGGTGGGGTCTTCGCTGGACACACTAAACTGGTAGGTAGGTGTTGCCGAAGAAGTCGTGCCGGCAGAGCTGGCGGATGAACTGTCAGAGGAACTGACGGACGAGTTGTTTGAAGGGCTGTCGGGAGGATTATTAGTCAACGAAATGCGCATTGCGGGGCGAACGCCGCAATTGGGATATCCGACAAAATTGCCAGAATCGACTTTTCCGTCGCTGTAGACGCTGCTCGCGCCGCTGGAAGAACTAGAGAGCGGGGAACGTAGCCACCAAAAGCAATCAGGAATATCGACCCCTTTAGCCAGAGCATAATCCGTTGGTTTGGCAAGGAGAGACGGCTTTGACCCAGGATAGGAGGAAAAACCATAATCTGGATTCGTCACCTCGGCGTAGCTCAGTAAGAAAACCTTATCGTTCGTGTTCTCACAGGCAAATGTATTGGCTGGCTTTGCCGTGCTTTCGCCTGAGTTGTCAACGGAGGTCGTCAGTATCTTGGAGGAGTCAAGGAAAAAGGCAAATGAGAAAAAGTCACCGTTCAGCCACGACCTTATATCGGAGGCTGCATAGTTGTTCGAGTCGTCATCGAATTGGTGTGCATCCAGCAAATCTTCCGCAACGACGAATGCTTCTCCGCCGTCATTCGAGAGAATCCACCATGTGATCGGTTCGCATTTGAACCAATAGGTAGAATCTGCAGATATGGAATTCCCATTGCCGAATGTACGGTTGGCTCTATTCGCGCCGGCGCTTTGTTTTACATAATAACCGCCGTTGTGCAAAACCCGTCCATCGGAATCGACGTCGGTTGATTTCTCCAACGCCGAAATCAACATGCTATTATCAACAACTGTCTGAGGATAAAAGCCATACGTCAGAGTCTTTCCGTCTTGGGAAAGCGTCGGAACGCGAGCGGCCTCCACTTTTGCGATGTTGTTGTTTCTCTCTATGGCCGGTTTAATCACACCTAGCCCGACTCCAAGTCCGGCACCCGCAACAGCAAGGGCTCCGATGCTTGCGAACACGATAATCCGCCTTCTTTTCTTTTTCCGGCCAATTTCCTGTTCCCGCTGTTGCTGAAGCCGAGCCTCTTCCTGGCGTTTTTCCCTTTGCCTTTTTGGAGCCGCCATAATCCTGGAATGGAGGGATTCATTGTTCTTTGAAAGCACCAAAGCACTGTCGTATTCCTCAAAGGCATCTACGCTTTGTTCTATACAACATAGCTCTTCATCGCTAGAACATTCATTCTTGGCTAACAACAATCCCCAATACGCTTCCGCGCTTTTAGGATCATCGGACAGAACAAGGCGATAATAATGTTCTGCTTCTTCATACTTTCGGTTCGCTAAACAGCGCTCAGCCACCGCAAGAAGGGTGGGAGCGCGCTGCTTCTCGCCGCCTTCAGGGAAGAAGGCAAACAATCTATCTATCCCCTCTATGCGTCCGGAGTCAGACACATCAGAAGATAGGTTGGCGATGATTGTCTTCAAGGCATCAATCAGTTGGTCTTGGTCTATCTCTGCCAAATAGTCTTCTAGATACGAAAAGTCGTCGATGTTCCAGACCTTCTGACCAATGTAGACAACATTGTCACAGTGGTAAACCGCGCAAAGACGCTTTTCCTTTCCATAGACTAGATCGCCACCATAAGAAAGATACGATTCATAATAGTCTCTCGCCTCATCAAAACGCCTTAATTCAAACGCTCTGTCGGCCATTTTCAAAGACCATTCCTTAGCCGAGTTCGCGTCAAGATGTGGCAATGCCGCTTTATAATACCGTTTTGTTTCCGTGCATTCAGAAGACGCTAATTTATTTAGGACGAAATGCAAAAAGTCCGATGATGCAGGGTCATCATAGGACAGGAGGAACTCGAATAGGTGCAGTCCGATTTGGCTGTCAAAATGCTGTTTCCCTGCTTTCGCGATTTCTGCGAATGCCTTTGATACCTTCTCTTTTGGGAAATTAACGATGTGGGCGAGCGCTCGGTCCACTACATCCGCTGTGTTGTTGTATACGAAGTCCTCCATCGTCGCGCATCTATGCTTTGCAAACAGCAATCCTAGCTGCGCTTCTGGGTTATTGGGGTTCGCATCCAAAAAGGAAGCGAACCTATTCTCTGCGGACTGGAAGTCCTTGGAAGATAAAAATTCGTATGCAATCTCAAGTTGAGCAGAGGCATCAACACTTAACTCGGCACGCCCGCCAGATAAAGAGCGGGCAGTCATCTTCTTTTGCTCAATGACAACGGTTTCGGCTTTCTTAGGTGCGCGGGCTTTAATAGAAGGACCTGCTTGAGGCGCTTCGCCGACTACGAAAACGCGAGATAGATAATCCGCCAAGCGGTCGGAGAAGTCCACCGCTTTCCTATCCAGATGCTGGATCCTGGATAATTGAGGCGGCAATAGGTATGGGTCC
>OCVV011224158.1_pt1 | contig 11474 bp, 27 predicted proteins | sample 1539721 | NCBI WGS metagenome assembly OCVV01 (sample SAMN02144230, study PRJEB22623) | gut metagenome | biome: sheep rumen | host: Ovis aries | place: New Zealand | reverse complement strand
CTCTCTAGGAATAATGTTCCCTTCATCATCAAATTTATATTCACTTCTTGTAGATATATTTAGATTATGACATTCGTGTTCATGGCACCATTTACAGACACCTTCTAAATTATCTTCATCTAAAGAAATGCTATCATCATAAACATTAGAATTATCTAGGTATATTTTATGATGTACTATTCCAGTTCTTCTTTGTTCTTTTGGAATCCATTCACTGATACCATCAACATATACTGGCTTATGACACCTAGAACACAATAAGTTCTGTTTCAACCATACATTCTTTCTTACTAATTTCCATGCTTTAGAGTTATAAAAGTCTTTTCTTATTCCATAGCTCATACTATTTCTTCTTAATAGACTTCTTTATTTTAGTTTCAACTAGCTTAGCAGTTTCTTTTTTTTCTTCTTTATCATCTACCTTAGCTGTTTCTACTTTCTTTTCTTTAACTTCTAATAGTTCTCCTACACCAGCTGCTACTAATTGATTAGCTCTTTCTTCTGATACATTTTCTAATATATCTTTTCCAGCTGTCATATTAGCTTGTAGCTTAGTATCATAGTAGTTCTTTATAACTTTAACTTTCATTCTATTCCTCCTATTCTCTAAATGGCAATAGCACTACAATTATTGGTACTAACACCATGATTAGTATAATTATTCCCATAACTATCTCCTACCTAGAAAATCTATCTATATCTTCTTGTGTAGCCATTCTTGTAGTTGTCTTGCTTTCTTCATCATCAATACTGCTTATTAATATATTCATTAATGAAGTAAAAGACATCTCTTTCATTTCTTGAATTGAGATGCCTAATCTTTTTGCTAATGCAACTATTTCAAATTCATCTATTGGCTCACTACTTTGTGATTTCTTGGGGATTGGCTTTAATTCCCCTAGAAAAGGGAGAAGATGCTAATTCTATAACATCAGCTAACCATTGTTCATCATCTAGTAAACCATCTAAATCTTTTAAGAAATCTTCATAACTTGTTACTTGATTACTATCAGCTTCTTCTATCATTATGTAAGTTATTCTTAGAATAGTATCTAGCATATCTTGAATTTCATTTATTTGACCATCTTGATCTAATTCTTGCAGCTTAGCTACATCTTTTAAATCAGATAATAATTTATGTCCAGTATCATTTTTATATTTAAATTGAGTATAAGCACTAGACTTAGCAAAATACTCTTTGCCACCAATTTTAATTTGTTTTTTCATAATCTTTCTCCTATCTTTCTAATGGACTATTTTCTACTTCATATAAGAAAGCACTAAATACCCATACATCTCTACCAGAGATATTTAGCTTAGCAGAATTAGTCTTTTTATCTATTTCTTTAACTTCATAGACATTCTTATTTAATACATAACTAGAGCCTCCAGTTATTCTTTGATCTTGTCCTAAGCTGCTACCATTTCTATCTACTTCTGTAAAATCATCTAATGGAATCCAATGATATGCTTTAGCTCTTTCATTTTTGTAGTCTATTAATGGTACTCCAGTAAGTTCACAACAACCAAATAGATTAGTCTTTATTGGACTCTTTAATATATCTACTTTAAATATTCCATCAAATTTAACTTTACTACCTTTGTAAATTAATTGATCTGCTACTGATACAGAGCCTCCAGATATTTCTTTTACTGGTACTTGATTAGTAGTTTTCCAATTACCACCCATACCATGTAATATTTTAGTATTATCTACAAAGTAACAATCATCTAAATCATATTCATTATTGAATTGATAAATATTATATCTGTTAGGGTACCATGCTGTGTCTTTTGTTTGTGCTGTTTGAATATGACAATGTACACCAGTAGCATTGCCTCTAGTTCCCATTGTCCCCAACTGTTCTCCTTGCCTTACTACAGTTTTTCCAGCTACAGCATTAAAAGTATCATCATGGCAAGTCATAAATGTTATGTAGTCAATTCTACCATTAGCAAATCTTACTTTTTCTAATGATTGCCACATAGCTTGTCCAGATTGTGGGTAAGTCTTAACACATTTAACATCACATGGAGCATAATAATTATATCTAACACCAGCTGCTAAGCCTCTGACATCATTTGCCATTATTCCCCTATGTGAATATTTTCCATTAGAGCCTTGTGATATATACATAGCTTCAAATGGACATAAGAAATCTTGTATTCCATTTCTTACTGATTTTTGTCCTTTATACATCTGTTCCACCATCACTTTCTACATTATTTTCAATTTCATTTTTTTTCCTAGTAAAGTAATAAGTAAATACTGCTGTACATAGATTAGTAAACAATAAAAAAACAGTATCAAAGATGGATTCACTTTTAAATACTGCTATAAACATTAAAACTACCAATGATGTAGCAAACAATATAGTTACATAACTCTTTACATCAGAAAATGCTTTTTTCATGTTCCACCTCCTAATTGATAAACACCCTAGAAGGTACTGAGTTAGTGAAATACCTTCTAGGCTGCTTATCACAGCCTTCCACCCTAAAATTGAAAATTGGTGCGTGAAACATTAGTGTCTTATGGACACCATAGGGAAAATTAAGCAATGCCCTAAATTAATTTACCCTATGCAGCCCATAAGCTGCACTTAACTAGAAATCCTTAGTGTCTGATTAAAGACACCACAGAATAGATAAATTGTTAATATTATACCAGCATTTAAGCCTTACCCTTTAGAGTTATTTATCTATTCTATGCTGCCTTAAATAAGGCAACATTTTTTTGCACTCATAAATAAAAAAATGAAAGGTGAGAATAGGTACTTTATATGTACCATAGAATAGATATTAAAACCTTTATAGACTCATCTTCAAGGAAGTATAAATCCTAAAATTTTCTACTTATTGTTATATCTATTCTATGCTACCTATAAATTAAGTAGCACTCGATTAGTTCGATATTAGGAGAATGACCTATGAATATAACATAGATGTAGGAGTTCCTTTTTATTTATTTCCTACAATACCATTATTTATTTTTAGAATGGGAATTGTGGGAATTTTTATTTTTCTTAATAAATTTTCTTAGCTTTTTTGATGCTGTAGTTCTATCACAGCCCATTTCTTCCCCTATGGTAAACCAATCATATAGGTAAAGGTATCTGTACCTCATAAGCTGCCTTATTTCACTATCTTCTACTGTTTCTATATATCGTTCGATTTCTAAATATTTTTCTATTGCATTTAATTTAGCTTGAATTAGCTGATTAACTAGATCTATTTTTCTTTCTTGAATACTTACTACAGATGGATGATTAGAAGAAATAGTGTCTTTTACTTTTACAGCTCCTACACCATCTCCAAATTCTATAATCCTATTTTCTAGCTGCTTTACTTCTTTATTCAACCAATAATATTGGCTAAGCTCTTTTTCATTCATTTTACTCCTTCCTAATTCAACCAAAACCCTACTTATGAATTCAACATAATGACATAATTCTATTTAATTTGTTTTTTTATGTCTATTATGCACTTTTTCCTTTTATTCTATATATGTATTTAATATTTTTTTACTAGCTTAAATTTCTACTATATTACTTTATTTTCATTTTTAGGAATTATTATATTAAAAATAAAAATCTTGCCTTGCTTTTAATTGATCCTCATCATTCCAACATATATAAAGCATTGTTACTTGTGGACTTGAATGATTTAACATCTTCTGTAGTGTTATTATATCTTTAGTCTTTTCATAAAATGTCCTTGCAAAACATTTTCTAAGTGAATGACATCCCACTATATATTTGATGCCTAATTCATTAGCATAGCCTTTTATTCTTTTCCATGCATTATTAGATGTTATTGGTTTATTTTTACCCTCTCTTGATGGGAATAAGTATTCTCCTTCATATAAATTGTTTCTATTAATATAATCCATTACATCTTTAAATAATTTAGGATTTAATTCCCAATATTGCTCTTTTCTAGTCTTATTTTCTCTAATGTACATAATACCCTTTAATAAGTTTTCATTAACTTGTAATTTAAGTAAATCATTAATTCTAAAAGCTGTATTTAATCCTAACTTAACCAGAATGTAATCTCTATCATACATTCTTTTTTTTAACTCATTGGATTCACTATCTCTTTTCTTCTGGAGCATTATCATTAAATTAGTAGCATCTTCTTTTTTTAGAGGCCTTACTGTGCTTCTACCATATTTAATTGGAAAATATCTAGCCATTTAATCACTCCTTATCTAATATTTCTAAAAGTTCTCTTACTTCTGACTTCCTTAATTGGTCTATTACTTCATTACTCGATACAACTTTACTTTCTATATATTCTCTTACTTCTTTTATGATAGATTGTAATAATTTAATTTTTTCTCTTAAATAAATATTTTCTTGTTGTAAAGTTCTGTTATCTTTATCTATTATCTTTAATTCCTCTTTTAATTGTTCTTCATAGTTATTCATCATCATCACCTAATTTTTTCATTATATATTCCAATTCATTTGTATCAGCCATTGTATAACAATTAAATCCTACCTCTTTTGATACTTTTTCATTTACACAATGTTTCACTATATATTTTCTTACTTCTTTTATTATGTTTTCTTTTTGTTGTAATTGACTTTCTAAATTATCTAAAATCTTAATTACTGCCCTTGCACTTTCATCATATAATTCTCCTGTAATGTATAAAGTGTCTTTTTCTTTGGTACCTATTACTAAAGCACTTCTATCTTTTAAACCTTCATCATAACTTATTTGATAATTTTTATATTTATATGCTTTTTCTTTTATCACTCTTTATCACTTCCTTTTAGTTCTTTTAAATCATTGATTATTTCACTTTTTAAATACTTACCATTGTATTTAAAGTAATAATCATTTTTAGAATATTGTTCTATTAATGTATCTAACTTATTTATGATATTATTTAGTCTTTTATTTTTATCTTGTTCTTCATATAACTTGTTTTCTAAATCTGCTCCTGTACTTAATAGTTCTTTGTTAGTTGCTTTTTCGAACTCTAGTTCTTCCTTTAACTTGCCATTTAATACTCTATGTTCTTCGTTTGCACCTTTTAAAATTTCCATTTCGTGTTGTAATTTTGTTATTTCATCTAATAACATTTCATAAGCCATATATAAAGTTTCATATGCTGTCTTATAATCTATTTTTTTCATAATTATTCTCCCTTACTAATTATTGTAACTATTACTATTGTTAAACATATTATTCCAGTTATTATAATTGCATTCATCTTTATTACCTCCTATTCTTCTGGCATTTCAAAAATCTTAGCCATATTGCACAAAATTTTACTTTTAACTTCTATATCAGCTTCTTCATATGAAGAATTTACTATATTAACTTCTGTATATATAAAATCTTCTATGTCATTTAATAATTCTTTAGCCCTTTCTTCTGTTTTATATGTTCCTAAAATAATACCTTTATAAAATACAGCATTAGCAAAAACACTTATTGTATCATGTATAGGTATTAAATACTTTTTATCTTGACTTCTAATCCATAAATCCATAATTACCTCCTAATTAATTAATAATAAGTAGCCTACAAATGTAATTGTCCATGCTATCATGTAAAAAGGCCATACTGCTTTTCCTACTGTAAATAACATACATGTACTAAATACTAAGCACATTATTAATAAAATCTTGTCCATTTAATCCTCCTAACATTCTACTACTATTCTTGAATTCTTTGACTTTGATCTTCTTCTTAAATAAGTTGGCATACTATAAAAGTAAATTGTCTTTTCTTTTACATTAAATTCTTTAGCAAGTTCTTTTATTGTTCCCATTGATAATAATTTTTCTCCCTTATATAAGGCATATATTTTATTTTTCTTTTTCATCTAAAATTGTCTTTCTTACAAATATGCCACCTAAAAAGTTAATTAATCCATAAATTAAAACTACAAAAAATACTAATAATACTTCCTTCACTTTTCCACCATCCTTTTCTTTATAATCTTAAATAATCCTTTTTTAAAGCCTTCAATATTTCCAGAAATTATTTGACCTTTTAAAGTTCTATATTGCTGCCTAGTTAATAAATGCTTATATTCTTTTAATAATTTAAAATCTTCCTTCATTTATTCTCCTAATTTATCAAAATCAGTAAATATACTTGTTTGTCCATTGGCATTGATTCCATTTAATCTATCTACTGCAATTTTATGATATTCTGGATCAATTTCCATTCCTATATATCTTCTACCAGTTTCTTTACATGCCATACAAGTAGTACCACTACCACAGAAGCAGTCTAATACTATGTCATTTTCTTGTGTGCTATGTAATATATGTCTTTTTACAAGTTCTAAAGGTTTTATAGTAGGATGATTAAACTTATCTTTATCACTCTTATTTGTAGCACTTAAATACCATTTGCTTTTTAACTCATAACCATCATTGTATCGTGGTGCTCCCTTTTGCTTAAAAACTAAACAATATTCCATATTTGGTAAAAAATTATTGTTTGTAGCAGGTACACAATTTGTCTTACACCAAGTTAAAATATTCATATTGCATTTATGTTTTTCTATAAAATATTTCATCAAATCATATATTTGTTCTTTACTACACCATATATATATATATATATATATATTTGCTTATTCTAACAAACTCATCCAATATTGAATAATCTATTCCATTTACAATATCAGCAGTTTTAAGATTAATATTATTTAATAAATTACTATGTAAACAATGGTATTTCTCATACTCACTTTTTGTAGTAGCATTAATCATCTTTTCTCTATACTCTTTTAACTTCGTTTCCATATTTCTTTTCGCACTTTTATTGCCCAGTTGGTGTTGTTCTTTGACTATTCTTTGTGCTAGTGGAGTATCACTTGTACCACCACTCCCAATTAAGTAAGGTATATCTACATAAATCAAATCTATACTTTTATCTGGGATATCTTTTATAAGTTCATAGCAATCTCCTAATTGTATCGTATTTATCATGTCTTTAAATTCTACCAATTCTTATATTCCTCCTTATACCCTTTTTTTATTAATTTCTTTTTTAATCTTCTTTTTATTCTATGTAACCTAAATAATATTGCTTTATTTGTTACATTAAATTCTTTAGCTATTAATGTACTACTTGGCTTTTCATCATAGCCATCTAATCCATAATACATTTTTAGTACAATTCCATCTTTTTCATTTGGTAAACTGTCTATAATTTTTACTAATTCTTCTTCTGATATTTTATTTATTACTTCTTTTTCTACATTGTCTGGTGCTACTAAGAAATCTCCAAATTCTTCTTCATCAGAAATAGGCCAATTAATAGATACATCTTTACCATTTGGATTGCATCTTCTTTCTGCTGTTTTATAACACAGATAATGCTTTATTTCATTTTCTATACATTTAACTAAGTATGTTGATGTTACTTTTTCATCTGGTAAAGATTTAACTGCTCTTATTAATCCATCTATTCCAGCATCTATATAGGCTTGATGTTCATCTTCTGTTTTCCAATGTAACTTTAATTTTTTAATAGTAAAATGTATTAAGCCAATATTATCTAATACTAGATTTTCATTTTCCATTAACTACTCTACACATTGGACTATTAAAATATTCATCTATTGGCTTATTGTAACAATCTGCTTGAATCATAGTAGTTATTATTCCTATCAATAATAAAGTAGCTCCTAATATAATTAATATTCTCATTACATAATTCATAACATTTCCTCCAAATACTTTAATACATCAAAATCTTCTTGCTTTTTCCTATTGTCTATTTTTTCTCTTTCTGTTGCACTTTCTAATTCTTTAGAATTCCTTGATTGTCTTATAAATCCCTCTGTTAATATATTTCCTTGAATAACATCTAGTAAATGATCTATTCTCATAATGTCATATCTATCATTGCCTATATTACTTTTCTTTTTCTTAGCTGCACTTCTTTTTATATGTGCTTGGTAATGCTCCAGATAATTCACTAAATCTTTATATTCATATGGATCTAAATTAATTGTTTTCATTTTCCCTCCTTTTTTCTTCTTTTGTTATTAAATTTATGAATAATAAAAATTGTCTATAAAAGTTTTTATACTTAGTTTTATCTGCATATGTATTTCTTAAATCTTCTGCTAATACTTCATTTCTTTTTTCTTGAATATTCTTTTCTCTTAATACCTTGTAATATTTTCTTTTCCAATAATACTTGTCCTTATTTTTACTAAGCTCTTTATTTATTTTTTTAATAAATGATTTTAGCTTTTTAAACCTCTTTTTCATTCTTCTTCTCCAATACTTTTAACTTAAATAAATCTTTATCTTGATAATATGGAATGCCATGATATATTGGTAACATTTTCATATGACATTGAAGTAAAATATCACATGGCATAATATCTTCAATTATTACTACATCATTCTTAACAGAAAAATATAGTTTTAATTGTCCATAACATTTTACAAATAAATCATCTATTGGAATATCTACAGAGTAGATTCCATCTTTCTTACCTAATACAATTAAATTAGGCATAATCTGAAATATTAAGTATTTATATGACTTCATAAAATACTTCTTTAATTCCTTTAACTTTTTCTTATAATCATTTTCATCTAATATCACTACATTCTTTTTTAATAAGTTAGTATTGACCATTTATATCATTTACTTGTTGTATTATCATAAGCAGCCCATTATATTGCCATACATTCATTTCTCTAATGTTAGTGATATTACATACTTTTTTAATCCAATCTAGTTGTATAAAATATTTATTTAATATTGTGTATAATCTTTCTATTTGTTCTTCATTAATCTTTTCCATTATTTAATCCTCCTAATCAAATCTTTGAGTTAATTTGTTATAAGAATATTTAGTTAATCCTAAAGATCCATTTCTGTTTTTACCAATTAAGAAACTAATGTTCACTTCATCTTTGCTTATATTCTTATCTTGTAACTCATCATGCATTAATATTACTGTTGTTGCTGATTGCTCCAATTCTCCAGAGTCTTTAAGCTCTGATATTTTAGGTAATTGTTTATTATCTGCACTTCTATTAAGCTGGCTAACTAAAAATATTGTGCAATCATAATCTAGGCTAATCTGTCTTAGCTCTTTAACTATTCCAGTTAAGTTTTCATAAAGAGTGGATTCCTTTTTAGCCTTAATTAAGCCTACATGGTCGATAAAAGCTATAGTATGACCATTCTTACATTCATTCATTATTTTTCTTCTAATACTGGCTACTGTTTGTCCTTGTGAATATATTTTTATTTGTTTCTTAGAAATATTTTCACATGCTCTTTCTATTGCCTCTTTTTGATGTGGAGTAGCTGGACTATCTAAATACTTCATGTCTATCTTTGAATTAATAGAAACTAATCTCTGATATATTTGCTTTTCTGATATTTCCATATTGAAGTAAAGGCAATTATATTGATCTGATAAATCTTCTAATAGATTTAAGCAGAATCCACTTTTTCCTAATCCAGTTCTTGCAGCTATTATTACTAAGTCATGCTCTTGAATATTGGCTGTATCAGATAATTTCTTAAATCTAAAGCTGATATTCTTATTTTTAGAATTAATTAATTGAAATATCTCTTTACTATTTAATCTATTATCATCTAGCTTAATACTCATGTTTTCTAGCTTATGAATGCCATCTAGCATTTCTTCTTTAGTTATTTGTTGACTTTTAAATTGATTGATAATTAACAACATTTCATTATCAATATATTTCTGGAATAATAAATCTTGAAAATAATCATAGTCATTAATTTGTAATAAAGTATCTGATAATAATTCAGTTAATTTAGGAATAATCTTATTAGCTGGATGTTTTATAGTAAAAGCTGTCTTATATGTTTCTGCTAATCCTATAATGCTTATAGATTGAATATCTTCATATTGTTTTTTTAATAAATTAAATATAAATTTATTTTCTTCTGATAGAAAATGCTGTCCAGTTATTACTGTCCTTTTAAATAGTTCTGGCTTTAGTAATAAATGACCTAATATTATTTCTTCTATGTTATTATTCATTAAAGTTCTTTATAGTAATTAATAATTTCTTCTTTTTCTTTTTTATTAGTCTTTTTATTACTAAATTCATTTAAGTAATTATTAACATCTTCTATTGTTTTTAAATTATTCTGTTTCCAATTAAATAAAATTCTATCTATATACTTTATTGTCTTAGCATTATGTAACATAGCTTCTTTAATAGCTAATACTATAATTTCTTCATCATAATCCCAATTCTTAATAACTTCTAATTCTATAGGAGATAATACTCTACCTATATTTTTTTCTACTACTTCAAATATACTTTCTTTATTTATTTCTTTTATATCTTCTTCTTCTTTATTCTCTTTAATCGTATGTTGATACCCTATCAATATATGTTGATACCCTTGTATTGATTTTCTTGTTAATTTAATAACTCTTTTTTCAATCATTTTTCCTTTATATTCATAGTCAACATCTATATATTCTTGATCTTTTAAGTTGTTAATCCATTTACTTATTGCTTGTGGAGTTGTATTATATAATCTTGCAAAATAATTATTACTTGCATAACATTCTCCAGAGTAATTAGTTAATGCTGTTATTTCTCCATATAATACTTTTTCACTAAATTTTAGTTTTTCATCATATCTAACTTCTGCTGGAATAACAGCATAATAGTTAGGCTTTTCCTCAACCATAATTACCTCCTAAAAACTCATATTTTCAATTAATCCGATTATTACTACTGTAGCTACAAATAATAAGCCTAATAAGATAATTTGAAATCTTTCTTGTCTTTGTGCTGCCTTATATTTTCTGATGTTTTCTTTTCTTACTTTTATTTGATTAGCTTTAATAATTTCCCCCATTTTTTTATTTTCAATTAGATCTACTTTTGAATACATATTTCATTCTCCTTCTTATTCTTTAATATTTTTTAATTAGTTATTTTTAATATTTTTTTTAAATAATTCATAATAATTTCTTTGATACCTATTACATAAAAAATCAATTTCATTAATTGTCCATTCACTCTTTCCAGCAAATCTCCTACATACTGTTAGATGTGATAATCCAAGTAATTTAGCAAGACTTCTTTGTGTATCTCCATGCTTAGCCATTTCTCCAATAAGCTCTGGGTATAATAAATTTTTCATAGCTTCTCCTTTCTGGAAAACAAAAAGCTCTCAAGAAATTTTATCTTGAGAGCTAAGTTCTTAATTTTGATATTATGTTAACTTCTCTAAGATAAAATAGCTGATAAGTATTTTTGTTACCCTTTACACTTACCATTATACTATTGATTTAATTTTAGTCAATACTTTAATATTTATTTTTTATCAGCTTTACATCAACTAACATAATATTATCAGAATTAATATATTGAATTATTGTATTATTTCCTTATTTTATAATAAATAAGGATTAATATTATTCCTTATTATATATTATAAATAAGGTTAATAATAATTAATCCTAT
>OCVV011342530.1_pt1 | contig 11477 bp, 5 predicted proteins | sample 1539721 | NCBI WGS metagenome assembly OCVV01 (sample SAMN02144230, study PRJEB22623) | gut metagenome | biome: sheep rumen | host: Ovis aries | place: New Zealand | reverse complement strand
CCTGTTGTTACCTGGAATGTAAGTGCTCCTTCTGCCTCTTCCTTGGTTACATCTCCCTTTACTGTCTTGGTAAATGTCAAGTTGCCCTTAGGTGCAGTATACTTATTTATTACATCAACTTTTACACCCTTCTTAGAAACTTTTCCAGTTTCAGTACCATCAGCAATCTCGTCAAATTCATATCCCAAAGCCTTATCATCTATACTAATTTCATCTTCAGAAACAGTATATGTAGCTGTTACAGGGACATTTGTGATAATAATACTTTCTCCAGCTTTTATTTCAAATTTTTTCTCAACATCCTTTGCAAAATTGGTAGCAACCTTAGTTGCATCGGAATTACCAATTTGAACGTCATATTCACCAGTTTCATCAAACTTTATCTTTATAGTGTATTTCTTATTTGAGTCGTATTGAGAATTTGATGTATCTCCGGTCATTTTTTTGTTTACAACAAGGCTACCCTTTGATATTTCATCAGTAAGAATCACGAGATTATCAGTTATTTCCTTATTATCCTTATCGTAAACCTTTCCATCCTTAACTACAAACACAATATCAGTTGCAAGCTCATAATTTTCAGGGGCCACTTCCTCATGAAGAAGATATGTACCATTTTCCAGGTTATTAATTAGTGTAGAAGATGTTCCAGATATCCAACTAATAGCTGTACCAGCCGAGGTAGAAACCATCTGAGCGCCTTCACCAAGTTTTACATCTGTTAAATCAAATCCTGCCGCAGCATCTGTAGCCTCAAGAGTTCCTGTAAGTGTCAGCTTAGCACCTGCAAGTTCCTCTCCTCCATTTTTTCTCTTACTAATACTCACATCTGTTTTGGAAGTATATTTATTTACTAGTTCAACAGTTTTTCCTTCTGTTTCAGAAACAACAACTGATAAATCATCTGAAGAAGTCTTTAATGTATAATTCTTCTTTTGTGCCTCGGTTAGGTTCTCTGAAACTGTAATATTAGCATCTGTAGGAAGATCTAGAATAGTGATACTTTCTCCGTCTTTAATGCTGACAGTCATTTTACCATCAGTAAATGACTTACTAGAAGTTTCTTCCCCAATCTCTACATCAAAATCACCTGATATAGCAGTACCATCTGATAGCTTACCAGTAACTGTTATTTCAAAACTATCTTCCGTCGAAGGTGTATCTCCTGTTACTTCTTTTGAAATAGTAACAGATCCACCTACAGTCTCATTATTAAATACGACATCATTTGTCAAAACCTCATCAGAGGCAACTCCATTATTAAATGTTTTATAATATCTAACAACTCCAGGAATCTTTATTTCTACTCCATTTGATATAACAACAACTACATTGAACTGTGCGTAATACTCCTGAGTATTATCTGCATACGCTCCTTCTGTGCCCTCAGCCTTGCCTATCTCATATATTTTAAAAGTATTAACACCTTCTGTCATCAATGAAACAGGGAATTCAATCGAACCACCTTCATTAGTATAAACTGCAGGTATTCTTTCATCACTCTCCGGATCAATAAGTGTCACGGTTTCAAACACACTATCATCATCATTATATTTATCTATACCAAATTCAAAAATTTGATCAGTCGAAGGAACACTACCCTCAACTGTTTTCTGGGCTTTAAGAAATACGTTTCCTACATTATTTAATCCCTGATATACAAAGTGGAACTCTCCACCTTCTCCAAGAGCAAGATCAGATGCACTAACAATCCATCCACACGAAGTACCACCTGCATTCATTTTCACATTAGAATTGGGTTGTAAAAAGATTCCTCCTGCTTCCGCGAGAACCACTTCCGAAGGGCTTGCAAGATTCCAAACAATCTGCCTTGCCGCTATATCCGCTTGTATATTATTATCATTTCCAAATTTTCCTGTATCAGTTTTGGTATTATAATCTCCTGTCCCATTATTTACAACCGTTGTACCAATCTTAACCTTATCTGCTGTTTTAAAATTAAATACAATTAACTGATTAGGTTTCTTATTGATAATAACACCTGAATCCGACTCTATATAGCTCAAATAATTGTCAGCATCAATATAAATAGTATCATTATCATCAAACCCAGTAGTATCTATAACAAGCTTATTTCCTGCTGCAGAAGGACTAAACGTAGCAGGCTTTGATTTCATTTCATTAGATACAGTTTTCATATGAGAAATCATATTCTCAATTATTCCATTTATTTTATTTTTTTCCATTGGAATAACTACTGCATTGCCATTTGTATCATCCTGTACGTTATCTTTATCATCATTTCCGATAAGAACATATGCAGTTTTAGGTGTATCATTACCCAAAATAACTTTAGAATTGGTTTGTCCTTCAGGAGATTCACCTGGTATTATTTCACCTATTAGATACACTCCTGGAACCTGATTTCCGTTACCATCTCCCGAAAGATCCGCTTCTGTTTCTCCAGGATTATTATATTTCTTTACAGCTAGATTCGTTTCACTGTGACCTTTCTGAGTAACTGATTCAGAAACTATTCCATAATTTACAGCTTCACCTAAAACAGATAAATATGTGTAATCCGGACTAGCATCAGCTCCAGTCAAATCAATCACGCCATAAGTAATATCCTTATGAGGTTCTGCATTTTTCACTGTTTTAATACTAAGTGCAGCATTGTAGGCCTTAACTGATGTAACCACAGCGCCATCATTATTTCCACCGTCAACCGATGAAACAATAGCCAAAGCTTTGTTGTATGTAAAACCATCCTGGCTATTTAGCGCATTAGAACTTGCTCTAAGTAAATATATTTCTCTGTCTTGTTCATTACCAGTAAACTTGGTTGTTGGTTTTTCGTGTCCATTAGAATCACACCATTTGGTAATAGGTATGTTTACTGTACTTGAAGTACCATCCAACTCTATTGGAACAAGGGCGTACGAATCACCTGTCGATCTATGTTTTAAATGAACCAATACATAGTACCCATCGCTTTCCGAAACAGATGCTGGTTTAGGTTCCATATTTATCTGAATATCAAACTCAGCATCATTTGCTTTATATAAATCAATGTTTGCACTACTATTAGTTAATCCACTAACACCAGAAAATAAATAACCATCTGGTGCTGCATCATCTCTATCAAACTGAGCTATTAAATTCTCATAACTTATATTATTAGTAATAACATTATAAACATTATCTTTTACTCTATATAAAGTCACAGATTTCATCTTATAAGTATTATCTGGATCATAATGTCCATCATTATAAGTTTCTTGATGGGGCCAGTATGGATTATCATAATTCCATTCTGTTTTTTGATTATAGTTATTCCCTGTAAAAGTATCACCATCATACTCATCGATTCTAAAATCGCCTTTATCAAAAGTAACAGTAGTCGTTTTTGAATTAAGACTATCAACTTGTTTTACGGCATAAGTTGTCCACTCTGTTTCGCTACCGTCTATTATCCCATTTCCATTTATATCACCACCTTTAGCAACAGCCACAACATAAAATGGACCATTGTTATTCTTCGACTTAAGTGGAGATTCAGGATCTTCAAGATTTGCTTTATCCTGATCATACAGATTGATATAGACTGTATAGCCCTGACTTGCCGCCTCTACCTTCGACATCTTGCCTCCGGGCGTGATAAGTGAGAACAGCATCACAAAAACTGTGAGTATCGCCCACACTTTTGTTTGGAGTGTTCCTTTCTTAAACCCTTTCTTTTTTGTCATAAAAACTCCCTTCCGGAAAACCCTCTCTCTCCCCTTGGATTTTCCTGTGTTTTATAGTAAATCGATAGTGTATATCACCGTGTGCCTGACGGTGTGCAGGAGTGCTCATAACTTATATATGGGCGCACTACACCCATTGATACATTATTAAGAAAAAATTACCATAGCTGGCATTGTAATGCAAGTTTATCAAGGAAAATTTTCATAATTTCGTCACATTACACAAATCATTTGTGCAATGTGCACATACAATCCACTATATCTTTGTGTATTGTGAATAATTTCTGGAAACAACAAGATATTCTACTTTACATAACGTGGCAGTACTAAATATAGGTATTTACACAAAGAAAACCTCTCCTGCTATTATAACAGGGGAGGTTTTATATATTACGCTTCCTTTATGTTTTTGATCAACAACTCAGCTTGTTCATTATTTATCAGACCTTTATTAAGAGCATCCGAAACAGCTCTTAGGGATTTATCTAATCTTTCTTCGTCACCCTCTTCTTTACCTTCTTTTCTTCCTTCTTCTGTGAACTACTCCTACTTATAGAAGTCGGAGCTTCCTGCTTCAACCACTACTGCGTTGGCTACGATGATACGTAACTCAATGTCTTACACAATGTCCACAGGCGTATGAGTTTGGGCTATTCCATCCCTACTGTAATATTTTGTTTCATGCCACCTCGGTCAGCAGTCGTAATCCCTCGTTCAGGATATTGATAGCAGCGTTCTGATCACGGCTTATAGTAAGACCGCAATCACAAGTCATTTTACGGATTTGTAAATCCTTCATTTCGGGATGCAACGTACCACAACAATGACATATCTGTGATGACGGAAACCACTTATCTACTCTTACAAGATATTTATTCCTGTCAGACAGCTTATACTCAAGCATAGATATAAACATCCCGTATCCGTTATCAAGAGTAGCTTTACCGTTACCAAAACCTTTGTTTGCCATAGACTTCATGTTCAGAGATTCCACACAAACAACATCATACTGATTGGCTATCTCAGTAGATATCTTATGCAGGTTATCCAGACGTTGATTAGCGATATGTCTATGGATTTTGTTCACTTTGCGAAGTTGCTTTATGTAGTTGCGAGACTTTATCTCATGCTTTTTAGAACCTTGCATACGGGATAACCTACGCTGTGCTTTGGTAAGTTTATCATGGCTTTCACGGTAATATTTATGGTTAGTTCCTATGTCACCGTTGCTATCCACATACAAACCGTCAGAAGCGTAGTCTAATCCAATAGCATTAGTTTTATCTGCTACATAAGGATTTACAACATTATCGAACTCGAAAAGAACAGAAATATAATATTTGCCGTCTGATTCCTGTGATACAGTAGCAGACTTGATAAGCCAGTTATCATCGGGAATACGATGAATAGCAGCTTTTACCTTTCCAATTATAGGAAGCTTAATGTACTTGTTGTCTATGATAGCAACCGTACCTTTTTGATTATTTGTAGTGTATGATTTACGACTATGCTTTGCAGATTTGAATTTAGGAAATCCGTTTTTCTTTTTACAGGATTTACTAAATGTATTACGGAAAGCAGCTTGTAAATCCATTTGCTTATTGGCAAGAGCCAAGCTATCCACTTCTTTGAGATAAGGATAATCTTTTTTGTATTTGGCAGGTGTAACAGTAGGAAACTTGCCAGTGGCCTCGTAGCCTTCAATTTTATCGGAAAGCATAAGATTATAGACCTTACGGCAACAGCCAAAGGTTTTTGCAAACATAATGCTTTGTTCAGTTGTTGGATATACTCTGTATTTAATTGCTTTGTTTGCCATCTTTCTTACCTTGAGATTGGATGTATTGCTTAATTATATCTACGGTAACTCCACCTGCGGTTAGCAGACAAAAACTCTGTGACCAGAACATCTCTTTCCAAAGAGATTTACGAATCTGAGGATATTCCTTTTTGATAAGCCTACTGCTTGCAGATTTATAAGCATTGATAAATTTGCTTATTTCCGTATTAGGCTGTCCTCGAAAGAGAATATGTACATGGTCTATGTCGTGATTCCATTTCTCTAACGTGATGTTATAGGAAGGGGATATTTTCTCAAATATCTCTTTGAGACGGTTTGAGATTTTATCATCTATTACCTTGTTACGGTATTTTATGCACATGATAAGATGATAATGCAACATGAATACCGAATGATTATTATTATCTAATTTCATAGTATTTATAACCTCTATTTAATATACGACTGATTATATTGTAATTATATACTATGAGATACAAAAGTCAAGAAAACGCCGTGTTATTCGCAATTCATCCCACCACCTATAGAGGTGGGGGATTTCTTGCTCACGGCGTGTTAAAATCCGAATCATTAACTGCATTATAAAGAGAAAGCGTCCAGTTCTTGTTTTCCTCGCTTCCATATATAAAGCAAAACAGTCTATCTTTATTCTTCTTATTAATCATGAACATAACCTTCATTCTATTTATATTGGCGTATTGTCAATATAAATATATAACTTTATTGGCGGTTTGTCAATACATATATAAAACACAGTAAGTTTAAATGATACTAATTAATAAACACACACATTCGTGTACTCTTTTACTAATAAGAAAACCTCTCCTGCTATTATAACAGGGGAGGTTTTATACATTATGATTCTACTCTTCTTCCATGTCTGCCAGAACTTCTTCAATTAGTTCAAGAGGATAATCTGTAATATCTTCGATTTCCTTTGGCGTTTTTCCTTTAGATAACATAACTTTTATTGTATCTTTTATCGTATTTTCAACCAAAGCCTCACTCAGATTACACATAACGTTTATCCTCCTTCCTAATGATTCCGATATCAAATTATACCTGTCTTTTATAAGTTTAATCTTTTCTTTAGCATCACTCTTCTCAACAAAGAGATCATAGAGCATATTGTGTAGTTCGGATGGCTTATTCGATGTTTTTTCCATGTCACCTTTTTTAGGTATGTTTATTATTATGACCTCAATCAAGTCATATCTTTCCATCAATATGCTCTTCCCGTATAGAAACCGAGGTTTGATCTTATATGATACTATCGTATTAGCGATTTGTCTGTTACATTCAAATATCAACCATATAGAATAAACTTTATTTAAGCTATCGTAATCTCCATCTACAACATTACGACCAAATTGTTCTGAAATCATCCTACATCCATAAGCAATACCTCTTGTCGGAATACTATACCCTGGATTCGGACTTTTCTGTCCCTCAAGATCAACTATAATTCTGAAAGATTTAGCATTTTCAGAATTTGGAATTCTTGCAAAGAATCTAACATCGTAATATACTGCTCCTTCACCTATAATCTTACTTTCCGTAGGAAGTCCCTCTATAGATTTATAAGTCAATCCCGGCATTACAGCTATTTGACTCACATAAGGGTTTTCTATATAAGGAATAATTTCAGCAATATCCATACATTTAAACTCTTCCGTGGTATCTCTGAGAATCCAGGCAATAATCTGCACATCAGCTAATAAATTCTTAACAGCATCATCATATTGCTCTTTTTTCTCTGTCGCGACTAATGTATTGCCTAGATGATTTAATTCTTTTGACATATTTGTCTTCCTTTCTCTAATACCTTTCTAATCATTTATAAATTACATTTATATAAAGAAGGCATAAAGAAAGAAACCACATCAAATGTTTTACTATATTTATTATTCCAATTATCTATACTTATATTCAATTATACCCCGTGAAGCGCAATTATCAAGCAAAAGTTAGATAACAGAATAAGCCTTCTTTACCATGTTATTCATATTCTTCACGAACTCTATTTAATTATATCTAAATAATATAAATCCCTACATTATCTTACTAATACGATAAATATAGTTCCCGAACATCCATTCCATTTGAATATATCCCCTATTACTCTTGGCGTTTTGTCAATATTATTATACAGTATCTATTGGCGTTCTGTCAATAATTTGTTATAACCATTATAACAAAACCTCCCCTGCTTTCTCATGCAGGAGAGGTTCATATATTTTGCATCCTTTATTCTTTTTATCAGATGATTCGCAAGTTCTTTATCAACAAACTATCTGAAAATACTTCAGAGATAACCGAACAGCCCCATCACATCAGCTTCATCGTATTCCTCAAAAAGCATATCTAACACCTCCGCTCTATCCAGACTCATTTTTACCAGACATCTTTTCAGCTAATATTTCCATATAAGCCTTCAATCTCCTTCTATGCGCCGCCGGAACTTCCAGAGCTCTCATTGCCATTTCAGTTGTCATTCCGGTATTTCTTGACAGGGCTTCAACATGATCAAGTGTTAACTTTAGTTCTCGTGTAAGCTGCTTTTCTGTAGATGTACTGTTTTTATCATTATCTGCATCAGATGATTCATCAGGTGTTACCCCCACTCCAAGTATCTCATCTTTCAGATTAAAATACTCCGCAAGCTTGCTTATCTTTTCAGGGTTGGGAGAACGCCTTCCGGATTCATAATGCGCAAGCGTAGTCACATCCACGCCAATATAATCAGCCACCATCTTCTGTGTAGCCCCGCTATTCTTTCTTAATTCACGTAACCTGTTGCCAAATGCTTTTGAATCCATAACAATATCCTCAATCAATTTTTTATTTCAAATACTATCTTTATCTCAAGACTCCGTAAATCTTTGTATAATACAGTTCTTCTTACAGAAACATACGCCATAAGAGATATGTCTTGCTTCTCTCCGGTTAATCAGTCGGTCTTTGATAGAACCTTCCAACCACCCTCTCAGTTTTAAGCACATTTACAAATGCCTGCGGATCAGCTTCTTTTATCACTCTTACTATCCTGCTGGTTTCTTCGGAGGATACCACCGAGTAAACCACATTACGTTCACAGTGCTCATAAGAACCTTCTCCCTCAAGAACAGTCGCACCATGATTACTTTCCCGGGAAATGACATCACACACCTCTTTAGGCTTATTGGTTACGATAAAAAGTGTAGCCTTCTGATATTTTCTATATATCAGACGAATCATAGCGGTGGAAACATACTGGAATATGATGGAATACAGTGCTTTATCCCATCCGAATAGAAAGCCTGCCGCTATAAGAATACAGGCATTTATTCCCAGTGGAACGCTAAATGAATCTATCCCCTTTTTCTCTGAAAGATATATAGCTATAAAGTCTGTACCTCCACTGGTGGCATCTTTTAGCAGGCACATGCTGATAGCAACACCATTTATGAGTCCTCCAAATATACTTATCAGAAGTATATCATTCGTCACCGGAAGTGACGGCAGGATATCCGCAAGCACACTGGTCAGGACTATACACCAGCAGGATAAAAATGTGAACTTTTTCCCTATAAATCTGAAACCGATATAAACCGGAAATGCATTAATCAGCAGATTTATCAATGTATAAGGCAGTTTTATATTAAAGAACTTCAGGAATATCTCCTGTAACAGAAGTGTGAGTCCGCTGGCACCACCCGGAAGAAGTCCTCCGGCATGCACAAATGTATTGATATTTAGCGCCATAAGAAGCGAAGCAAGTGCCACTACTATTATACGCCATATTAAACCGTCTTCATTTACCTTTTTTATTTTAACCATAAAGCATTACCGCCTTTCGGTTTATTATTTTTGCTTCATAAGCCTCTTTTCCGCCAGGCTGTACACCGCACTGATCACGAAACACAGTACACCGCTTATGAAGAAGCTGAGCGCATGTCCTGCTGTATTCTCGTAGGTTATATCTATCATCACCAGCTTAACTACGCAGATCAGCGATACAACCAGTCCATAGATCCTGAGACTTTTGATATCCATTACGAAGCCCACTATGATAAATGCTATCGCAATGAGAAATGCACTTATACTCATTACGTAGTTTGCAGCATCGTAGGAACCAAGGATGGCAAGTATGAGTATAGTCAGCTTTATTCCAACATATACCGATAGTCCGGTATATTTCTTCTTCAAAATATTTACTGAATTGATACAGAACAGCCCTATTGCACCAAGCACTACCATAAAATGCATGATTTCATCTTCTATAGTAAAGAGTGTGATCAGCGAGTAAAACATAAGACATGCATTTATTACATATGTTACTATCTTAAAAGGCTTTTCATCATCATATGTAAGCCAGCTCCTGCCAAACGGTGTTACTAACGCCGCAAGATTCAGAAGTCCAAGTATCCATATGATAAGTAATGAAGCCAGATCATAGGTTCCATCATATTCATTTATAAACAGAATGATCACGATTATATTTCTGATCATAAACAGCCCATATGCGATACATTTATAAGTAATGCTGTATTCATTTTTCCTTACAAGCATAGCGATGCATACTATAAGGAAGCATATAAATGTCAGAATAGTATAAGAATAAATATTTACGCCAAATATGATGGTCAGTAATCCGTAGGCTATTAAACCAAGAGTCTTATGGAAATCTTCACCACTCCAGAAACCATATAGCAGAAGCGGTATGGCTATCAGACTGAGACCTATGTATTCACTTATATCCTCCATACTAAGGATACTTGAGCACATGATTATAGCAAGTAATGCCTGCCATACTAACAGAGTGGAATTTGCAGACTTATCCACCTGCCTTTCGACGTAGAGCTTCTTCTTGCAACATTCCAGAAGGACATATATCACTATCGATAAGATAAGTATTACCAGCCAGGATATATCCTCATCATCTATCATAAGTGTTATCGCAAAATACATCAGTACGCTATACACTATGCTGATTATCGGAAGATAGCCGGCATTTACTTTATCAACCTTCAGCATGTAAAGAACTGCTACAGCAAGAGTAACGACCGCAATAATTATAAGCGCTATATAAACAGCAGACGATGTCAGATTACCCGAAATATATCCGCCATCCGGCATATTATTTATACGGTCAATGAATACAGTTTCACATATGAGAATAAGTCCAAGTCCTGCCGCTCCAACTCCACCATGAATCATAAGCGATACGTTGTCTTTTATCCTGAAGATCAAAAATGCTGCAACTCCTACACATGAATAGATCGTAAGGATCATAAGCATTTCCGCATCAGAACTGTCAAGGCACATCAGGCATCCGGCTATAATGGATACCAGTATTCCAACCTCGCCGATTATCTCAAACAGACGTTGTTTATAGGTGGAAAGCCAGAGGACACCGGCCGCCCAGGCAAGTATCAGTACATAGAGTAATATCTCATTTATTATATGAAAATATGCATTACACATAAACAGTGATATATATAATGCTCCTACTCCGCAGGCAAGAAGCGATAAGAAAAATGCACTTTTTCTGCTTTTCTTAAGCCACATAAAGAGGCTGAATCCAGTTATTCCTCCACTTACCGCAAACATCAGGACAACCTTGATAACATCAGTAAGCGATGGAACCATCAGAATCGCGAAAAGTATAAAGCTGATGAAGATAAGGATGGATGCAGCTATGCCCATGATATTCTTACCAAGCATTTCCTCCATGCTGATCTTTCTGCTGCTGTTATTGATGTTGTTATTGATGTTGTTATTGATGTTGCTATTGATACCGTTATTACTGCCACTATTGACGCCACTATTGATACCGTTATTGATTCCGCTATTACCACCCGGAACAGGTTGCTGACCACTTAATGAAAATGGTTGCTGCATACCCTGTGGCTGCTGACCACTTGGCGAAAATGGCTGCTGCATACCCTGTGGCTGCTGACCACTTGGCGAAAATGGCTGCTGCA
>OCVV011111087.1_pt1 | contig 11478 bp, 14 predicted proteins | sample 1539721 | NCBI WGS metagenome assembly OCVV01 (sample SAMN02144230, study PRJEB22623) | gut metagenome | biome: sheep rumen | host: Ovis aries | place: New Zealand | reverse complement strand
AGTGCAGATATGAAAAAGATTCTATTTGCTAATGCTGAACTTCTTCCAGATAGTTCTATTGCAACAGTTGAAACAGGAACTAGACATAGAACTGCAGAAAGAACAGCAAGACAAACGGGAGAATTGGTTATAAGTATTTCACAAAGAAGAAATATTATAACAATTTTTATAGATAATGAAAGATATGTTTTAGAAGATACATCTGTTGTTTTAAATAAAGCAAATCAAGCAATACAAACTCTAGAAAAATACAAAAAGGTTTTTGATAGTAAATTAAATATTTTAAATGAATATGAATTTAATGATATAGTAACTTTAGAAAATGTAATCAGTGTAATTCAAAGAGCAGAGATGGTTATGCAAATTGTAAATGAAATAGAAAGGCAGATTGCAGAACTGGGAAATGATGGAAGATTGGTTGATATGCAGTTAGAACAATTAGTTGCAGGTTTAGAAAATGAAGAAGAATTAATTATCAAAGATTATAAAATTATAGAAGACAAAACAATAGAGCAATCAATAGATGAAATAATAAATTTAACATATGAAGATTTACTAAAAGATCAAAATATTGCAAAAATACTTGGGTATGATAGTTTTGCTGATTTTGATGAGGTGGGAGTATATCCTAGAGGATATAGAATACTTAGTAAAATACCTAGAATGCCAAATAATATTGTAGAAAATTTAGTACAAGGATTTGAATCTTTTCAACATATTATAGATGCAAGTATAGAAGATTTGGACAATGTTGAAGGTATTGGAGAAGTTAGAGCAAGAAATATTAAAAATTCTTTAAGCAGAATGCAGGAGCAATTTGTATTTGACAATATGATTAATTAAAATAAATATAAAAAAGAAAGGAAGATTTAAAAATGAAAAACATTTCAAAAATATGTTGGCTTATAGCATTAGTTTTAATTATAATAATAATAGGAGTGCTTGGATTTGGATATTACAAGAAAAAAACTTTAAATATACCTAATCCAACTGTTACAATGGAAATTGAAAATTATGGAACAGTAAAATTAGAATTATATCCTGAATTTGCACCAGAGGCTGTAAAAAACTTTATTACATTAGCAAATAATGGATATTATAATGGTGTTAAATTTCATAGAGTTGTTAAAGACTTTATGATACAAGGTGGAGATTCAAAAGGTGATGGAACAGGTTCTCCAACATTTGCTGATTTATATAATTCAGATGATGAAAATGCAAAATATAAATATTCAAATGGAAATGATGCTACATCTACATCAGATTATAATATTAAAGGTGAATTTGTTGCAAATGGATATAAAAATAATACTTTGAATTTAACAGAAGGAACACTTGCTATGGCAAGAGCTGATTATACTTCTTATTCACCTACTTTAGCAGAGCAATCTTATAATTCAGCAGGTTCTCAATTTTTTATAATGACAACAAATAACCATACAAATTTAGATGGTTATTATGCAGGATTTGGAAAAGTAATTGAAGGAATGGATGTTGTTCATAATATAGAAAATGTTGAATGTAAGGCTGCTAGCACCGATGAAAACTCAGATGGTGAGAATAGTAGTAATCAAAATGCTGAAATATCTACACCAGTAACTGATGTTAAAATTTCATCTGTTACTGTAGATACTCATGGAATTGAATATGGTAAACCTGATACAATTGAACCTTTTAACTATATGAAATGGCTATATGCACAATATGGAATGGATTATACAGAATAAATAAAGATTAAATTATTATAACAAATAATCATATTAGTTTTAAAAAAAGTATTTACAATTTAATAATGTTTGTATAAAATAAATAAAAAGTAGAAAAACGTACTTAAGAAGATGTAAGAAAGGAAGAAAAAAATGAAAATCTTAATGTTAACTTGGGAATATCCACCTAGAATTGTTGGGGGAATAGCTAGAGTTGTAAATGACCTATCAAAAAGGCTTATTAAAGATGGACATGAAGTTACTGTTGTTACATACAGAGAAGGAAATACACCATATTATGAATTAGATAAAGGTGTTAAAGTATATAGAGTAGATAATTTTATGATTAATGCTAATAATTTTATAGATTGGGTTATGCAATTAAATTTCAATTTTATAGCGAAAGTTGGAGAAATTATAGCTCAAGAGGGAAAATTTGATGTTATTCATGCACATGATTGGCTTGTTGCATATGCTGCAAAAACCTTAAAACAAGCATATAATATGCCAATAGTATCTACTATACATGCAACAGAAGCAGGAAGAAATAGTGGAATTAGAGAAGCTAACCAAAAATACATTAACGATACAGAATGGATGCTTACATATGAATCAACAGAAGTTATAGTTAATAGTAATTATATGAAAAATGAACTTCAAAGACTATTTGGTTTACCATTTGAGAAAATAAATGTTGTACCAAATGGTGTTAATATAACAAATTATTCAGGTATAGAAAGAGATTATAACTTTAGAAGAAAATATGCAATGGATAATGAAAAAATTATCCTATTTATGGGCAGACTTGTATATGAAAAAGGCGTTCAATATTTAATTGGAGCTATGCCAAAGATATTAGAACATTACCATGATGCAAAGCTTGTTATAGCTGGTCAAGGTGGAATGATAAATGAACTTAAACAAGAAGTTTATAATTTAGGACTTGGAAACAAAGTGTGTTTTGCTGGTTACTTAAATGGTAAAGATGTAGGTAAAATGTATAAAGCAGCTGATATTTCAGTATTTCCAAGTACATATGAGCCATTCGGAATTGTTGCATTAGAAGCAATGCTTGCAGAAGTTCCTGTTGTAGTATCTGATATTGGAGGATTAAATGAAATAGTTAGCCATAGAGAAACAGGAATGAAAACATATTGTGGAAATAGTAACTCAATTGCTGATTCAATAATCGAATTACTATTTGATCATCAATTAGCTTCAAATATGGTAAAAAAAGCAAAAATAAAAGTTAGAAATGAGTACAATTGGAATAAAATAGCACAAGATACTCATTTTATATATCAAAAAGCAATTTGCGAAACTGTTGCTGAAAAACAAAGAAAAGAGCTTATACAAGAAAAAAATGCAAAACAAAAGAAAAAAGCAAGAGGAGAAATTACAAATCTTCTTACTTTCAGAAAAAATCAAGCTTATGCGTAAAAAAAGGGAGAGATTAATAAATGCAAGTATATGATACTGTAAATAAACTAGCTGAAGAAATAAAAACATCAGCTGAGTTTATAGATTTAAAAAATGCAAAACAAGCTATTAATATTATGCCAGAATACAAAAATAAAATTGAGGAATTTAACAAATTAAGATATGAAGAACAACTAAATGCTATGCAGACAGGAAAAACAGATGAAACAAAAATGCTTAATATTCAAAATATGTATAAAGAAATGATTGGAATACCTGAAATTAAAAAGTATTTTGATGCTGAACTTAAGTTTAATGTAATGCTTGGAGATGTAAATCGTATAATCTCAGAGGCAGTTAAAGAGGTACTTAGTTAATTAGACTCTAACCTCTGACCTCATTAAGAAGAAAATGGTAATAATTATGGAATATATTATTATAGTTTTAATCATGCTTATTATTCTTATAATTCTCGCAATTGTATATGATTATAATTTGAAGAAATTAAAGCAATTTGTTGAATTAGAAGAAAAAAAGTATAATAAATTAATAGAAAAATATCCAAGCAATATTAATATTTGTCGACATATATTAAAAAAGCTAAATAATAAAGATGTTAAAATAGAAGAAGACAAGAATCAAAAAACTTGCCTTTATATTGCTATAACAAATAAAATAATTATTGCAAATATAAAAGAAAGCTATACAAGAGTACAAACAATTTGCCATGAATGCTTGCATTCAATACAAAGTAAGAAAATATTATTATTAAATTTTATATATTCAAATTTATATTTATTATATTTTTTTATTACAGCTATACTAGGTATTTTAGGTAAGGTACCAAATAAAAATGTTTTTTTTAGTTTGATGATTTTATTTAGCTATGTTTTTTATTTTATAAGAAGCTATCTAGAAAATGATGCAATGATTAAAGCAGAATTTTTAGCAAAAGAATATATGGAAGAAATAAAAATTCTAACTAAAGATGAAATAAATGAAATAGTAAAAAGTTATAGGAGATTAAATAATTTAGGTATAAAAATGACTAATTATAAGTTATTTTTGGAAACTATTGTTAAGACAATTTTAATTTGTATAATTTTTGTTTTTAGATAAAAAACAAACCGAGATATGGGAAGTGAGAGATTGGAAAATGAACATATATCCAAATGCATATCTGAAAAAAGTAACAGATATTACACTTGAATTTTTAAATAATAATAATATTAAAGCTTTAATACTTGATGTTGATAATACTCTAATAGACTATTACAAAAATCTTTCTGAAGAAATTGTTGTTTGGACAAAAGATTTGAAAGACAAAGGAATTGTATTATATATTTTATCAAACACAAATAAAAAAGAAAAAGTTGAGACAGTTGCAAATAAACTTGGAATACCATATGAAATGTTTGCACAAAAGCCTTTTAAAAAAGGTTTTATTAAAGTACAAAAAGAAATAAAAATAAATTCTGAAAACATAGGAGTTGTTGGTGATCAGATTTTTACAGATGTAATTGGAGGAAATAGGTGTAAAATGTTTACAATTTTAGTTGATCCTGTAGGTAAAAAAGATTACTGGTATACAGCTTGGAAAAGACCAATAGAAAATATTATAAAAAAAAAGATAATGAAATAAATTATAAAAGATGTAGGAGCGATTTTAATCGCCCGCAGTTTAAATTAGTATTAAGAAGGGATTATATATATAATGAAATATATTAACGATATTAACATTGGTTATTATATCTTATTTGCAATTATTCGGTTTATTTGTTGGCGAATTTGTAAATTGGATGAACAAGCGACTTCCTGAAGAAAAAAAAGTTTTTTCAAAAGATTTGTTTATTGAATATAAAAATGAATTTAAACCAAATTATATTTTTATGATTATTGTAAGTTTAATTTATATTGGACTTCTTTATAGATATGGTTTACAAAATTCTTTTATCAAAAATTTAGATTTAATAAAATATCTAATTTTAACTCCTATGCTTTTAAGTGTTGTCGTAATAGATTATAAATTACAAATCATACCTAATAGATTAAATCTTACAATGTTTGAAATAGGTCTTATTTTTGCATTTTTACACAGCTTTACAGATGTTGCAATTACAATAAATATGTTATTAGGAATGTTAGCTGGTGGAGGAATATTTTTACTAATAACATTGCTTGGAGGCCTAGTATATGGTAAAGAAGCAATGGGATTGGGTGATGTTAAATTAATGGGTGCGCTTGGTCTATATTTTGGACTAACAAATATTATTATTGTTTCTCTTTTATCATTTTTAATTGGTGCGATACTAAGTATATTATTATTATTATTTAAGATCAAAAAAATGGATGAATATATTCCGTTTGGACCATTTATTGTTATTGGTGCATTTATAACAATTTTTGTTCCATATTCTATTATAGTAAATATTTTGCTAAATATTTTTACAGTGGGATTATACAGTAGAAACAGAAGTTAGATGTGAGAAGTGAGAGGTGAGAAATTATGAATGATAGATTACAAGCCGTAAGGAATAAAATGGCAGGTCTAAATCTTCAAGGAATAATAATAGCAAATCCTACAAATATAAAATATCTAACAAAAATTGAAGCAGAAGGTGTTCTTTTAATCACTAGAAAAGAAAATATTTTTATTACTGATGGCAGATATATGGAAGATGTATCAAATATAATTACTCCATTTGATGAAATTGTTGTTGATGACCAAAAAAATATTTCAAAAGAAGATTATGAAAATTTCTTTTTGTTTTGTGAAAATGTTGGGTTTGAAGAAAAATATTTAACTTATAGTAAATATAAAGAATATATTAGAAAGTATAAAATTAATAATTTTGTTGAAGCAGATGAAATTATTGATTCTTTAAGAGTTATAAAAGATGAAGATGAGATATTAAGTATAAAAAAAGCATGTCAAATTACAGATAGTTGTTTTGAAATGTTATTGAAGTATATAAAACCAGGACTTACAGAAAAACAAATTGCTCGAAAAATTCATGAATATTATCTTGATAATTCTGAACGGAGAATCATTTGAAACAATAGTTGCATCACGGAGAAAATTCATCAAAGCCACATGCTGTACCAACTGATAGGATTATACAAGAACAAGATATTATTACAATTGATATGGGATGTAAAATTAATGGATATTGTTCTGATATGACAAGAACAATATTTGTTGGAGCAATATCAAGAGAACAACAACAAATATATGATTTAGTATTAAACAATCAAAAAAAGGCTTTAGATGAAATATATGATGGAGCCAATATAAAAACAATAGTAAAAAGTGTTGAAAGTGACTTCAATTTATATAATCAAACTTTGGTACATGCTTTAGGACATGGGGTTGGCTTAGATATTCATGAATTACCTTCTTTAGCTATTAAAAATGATAACATTTTAAAAGAAAATATGGTAATTACTGATGAACCAGGAATATATATACCAGGTAATTTTGGTATTAGAATAGAAGATACTGTTTTAGTAACTAAAAAAGAGGCGATTACCTTGACAGAATCTACAAAAGATTGTATAATACTGTAAAGTTTATAAATGAAATAAAGAAATGAAAGGGGATAAATTATGGCAGCAGTATATTCAGCAGGAGATTTTAGAAATGGAACAACATTTGAAATGGAAGGGAATGTATTTAGAGTAGTAGAATTTCAACATGTTAAGCCTGGAAAGGGATCTGCATTTGTTAGAACAAAACTTAAAAATGTTATAACAGGAGCAGTTTTAGAAAAGACTTTTAACCCATCAGACAAATTCCCTGGTGCAGAGATAGAAAAAAAGGAAATGCAATATTTATATAATGATGGTGATTTATATTATTTTATGGATAATGATACATATGATCAAATTCCATTAAATAAAGAACAATTGGGAGATTGTTTAAAATATTTAAAAGAAAATATGTTAGTAAAAATATTATCATATAAAGGTAGTGTTTTTGCTGTTGAACCACCTATATTTGTTGAATTAGAAGTAACATATACAGAGCCTGGATTTGCAGGAAATACAACAACAACATCAGGAAAACCAGCAACTTTAGAAACAGGTTTAGAACTACAAGTTCCAATGTTTGTAAATATTGGTGATGTTTTAAGAATAGATACTCGTACATGTGAGTATATGGAAAGGATATAAGCAAATTTAATGTTAGATGACTTAAAAAAAGAATTATTAAGCTTTATAAAAGATATTAATAATAATATCAAAGATGAAGAAGATCTTCTTTATATAACAAAAAGGTTAGATCAGCTTGTTGATGGAATACTAAAACAAACTGAAAAAATCTTGGATTATAAGGAAAAAGAACTATCATCTATAATAAATATACAAGAAATACAAAATTTCAAATTACAGGAATTACAAAATAGAGTTGACAATATTTGTGAAGATATTTATGAAGATGATATCGAAGATGAATTCCAAATATCATGTCCATATTGTGGATCAGAGTTTAATGCTTATGTTGATGATGAGGTCCTAGAAATAAGTTGCCCAGAATGTTCGAATCGTATTGAATTAGATTGGAGTGGTAATTTAGAAGATGAACAATCTAACAATTCTGGATGTTCGGGAAGTTGTTCACAATGTGGGGGATGTGAATCGTAATTATAATTGTAAAAATAGAGTAAAAAAGTAGCAAAACTTATTGCTATTTTTTTTTATTTATTATAAAATATCTAGAGCAAAAGAAGGTGATAATATTGAATATTAGTAAAGATGGAAAAACTCTCATTTTTTCTGATGATGAAATAGCCAAAAGTTTAGATGGTGAGAAAAAGGTTTATGTAACCAAGAGAATTAATGGAGAAGAAACTCATAATAAAATAGAAAAAAAACAAAAGAAATTTGATTTTAATAATGAAGTTGTTATAGGTGTAAATTCAAAAAAAAACCAAAATATGAGTAATTTAACAAAAGCAAATGAACAAAAAGCTAATAAAAAAAGTAAACAATCAAATAGAGCAAAGAGTCATTTAAAAAATAAACATCAAAAAAGAAAAAAATCATCTAAAAAATTTATTAAAGCATGTGGTATTTTATTTATAATTGGAATTATAGCTGTTTTTGCATTTACAGCACCAATTTTTAATATTAAAAGTATTGAGGTAAAAGGAAATAATCAAATTCCAATAGATACAATAATTAGTATTTCAAAAATAAAAAAAGGAGAAAATATTTTTAAAATTAATAATTCAGTAATTCAAAATATAAAAGAAAATCAGTATGTTGAAGAAGCATCAATAAAAAGAAAATTACCTGGAACAATTCAAATTATTATAAAAGAAAGAAGTGTAAAATATCAAATTAAACTTATAAATAGTTATGCTTATATTGATAAAAATGGTTATATTTTAGAAACTTCTAGTGTTAAGGCTGAAGTTCCTATTATAGTTGGGTTTAATATTACAGAAAATGAATTATTAAATAAAAAAAGATTAGAAATTATTGATTTAGAGAAACTTAATAAGATTTCAAAAATTATAGATTCATCTAAAGCTACCGAAATTGATAAATTAATTACAGAGATTAATATTGAAAATGAGAATAATTATTGTATTTATTTAGAAAGTCAAAATAAGAAAGTATATATTGGTAATACAAATGATTTAACAAAAAAAATGTTATTTTTAAAAAAGATTATTGATGAAGAAAAAGAGAGTACTGGAACGGTTTATGTGGATGGAGATATTAGTAATGGTTTTAAACCATATTTTCGCCCAGAATAGTTTCCGTTTGAATAATAATTACAATTTTGACTGTGTTAAAATCTTACTTAAAAATGCTCATGTACACCACGTACACTCCGCTTTTTGCGTAAGATTTTGCCTTGTCAAAATTTAATTCTTATTCAAACTTAATATGTTCAATAAAAATAGATTTCACATTTTCAACATCTCTTATGAAGAGTGTTTTAAAATTATGTGACTAAAATTATATAAGGGAAAGGAGATTTAAATAATGAATAAAAAGAGAGAAATAATTATACTAACAATTATGTGCTTTGCTTTATCAATTGCTATTGCAGTTCAAATTAAAACAGTTAAAAATAATGGAACAACAATAGGGTCAACTCAATCAGAAAGCAATTTAAAAGCACAGGTATTAAAAATGAAAGAAAAATATGAAAAAGAATATGAATGGTTAGAAGAATTAACAAATGAACTTGAAACAGTAAGACAAAATGTATCAAGTCATAATGATGGACTAAAAGAATTAGAAGATAAGATAAAAAAAGATAATTTATTGCTAGGTAATTCAGAAGTTAAAGGGCAGGGTGCAATAATTACTCTTAATGATGGTAAAGCTGACTTTAATTTATTAGATATAGATCAGGATCCATTAATTCATGCAGAAAATGTATTACAGGTTATAAATGAATTAAGAAATGCAGGAGCAGAATCAATATCAATTAATGATGAAAGGGTTACAAATAAAACTGCTATTTCTTGTGATGGAAATGTTATTGTTGTAAATGGCTCAAAAATAGGAACCCCAATAACAATTTCAGCAATAGGATCAAGTGCAAGATTAGCTACCTTAGATAGAACAGGAGGAACACTTGATATTATATTTAGAAAAGCTGGTAAAATTGCTGAATTTAAAAAAGTAAATACTGTAGAATTACCAAAGTATTCTGGAGTATATAGTTACAAGTATGCTAGAAATATAGATTAATAATTATAAAATAAAAAGTGACATAATATGAAAGGAGTAAAACTCAAAATGAAAAAAGGAAAATATGTTATGATAGTTACAATATCAATAGTGTGTTTTTTACTTATGATGGTTATTTTTATGCAATTTAAAGTAACGCAGAAATCTAAAGAAATAAATATTGATACTATGCAAGAGGCAGAGCTAAGACAACAACTAGCAAATTGGAAGAACAAATATGAGGAAACTAAAAAGAAAAGAGAAGAAGTATCTAATACATTAGAAACATATAAAGAAGAAAGTTCATCAGATTCAAAAACACAAGAAGCACTAGAAAAAGAATTAAGTACTTTAGAACAGGCACTTGGTAAAACTGATGTTGAAGGAGAAGGAATAATTATAAATCTAAGAGAAAAGAAAGAAAATGAATTAGGAGAAGATGAATCTATTACTCCAATATTTGCAAATGATTTGATTTATATTGTGAATTCATTAAAAGATGCTGGTGCTGAAGCTATTTCAATTAATAATGAAAGAATAATTGGTATAACTGATATAGTAGATATAGGTGAGTATGTAAATATAAAGATAAATAGTAATTATATTAGAACAAATGAATTTGAAATAAAAGCAATTGGAAATAGTTCATATTTAGAAAGTAGCATATTTGGAAAAGGTGGATATGCTGAACAATTAGAAATATCTGGAATTAAAGCTACTGTTCAAAAATCAAATAAGATAAGAATAAATAAATATACAGGAGAAATAGATTTTAAATATGTTGAGGAGGTTAATTAAAATGATATTTATAGCAATTACAATAGGTTGTATTTTAGGAGCTTTAGTAGGAATTAATATTCCAACAATTTCTTATACATATTCTAGTTATTTAGCTATAGCAATAATTGCTGCACTAGATTCTGTATTTGGGGGTATTTCAGGTACTTTAAAAGGCGAATTTGATTTTAAAGTCTTTATTTCTGGTTTTTTCTGCAATAGTATACTTTCTATATTATTAACTTACTTAGGCAACAAATTAAATGTTGATATTTACTTAGCAGCAATTGTAGTTTTTGTTGGAAGAATGTTTTTAAACTTAACAATTATAAGAAAGTATTATATTGAGAAATGGTCAAAAAAATGGGAAGAAAGAAAGATTAAAAAGTAACTTTGATTTTGATTGTGTCAAAATTTAATCTTTATAAACCATATTTACAAAAATGTAAGGGCGATTTTAATCGCCCGTTTATAATTTTATGCTAATTATTATGAGTAATAAAAAACTAAAAAGCATTTTTTTTGCAAGCGTTTATTTATCAAAATATGTCGGAAATAATTTACATAAAATTGTAAAATATTGGAAAGAAATATTACAAAATTATTACAAAAATATTACAAAATTATAACAAATTCTATTGACATTTGAAAAAAAATGTAATATATATATAAACATGTAAAAAAAATAAATATATGGAGGAATTATCTTGGCAATAGGTGATATTATTGTGGGGATAGACATTGGAACAACCAAGGTTTGTTTAGGTGCTGGCGAAGTAAACAATTTTGGTCAAATTGAAACAATATGTTGTACCTCACATAAGTGTAATGGATTAAAAAAAGGCAAGATAGTTAATGAAGATGAAATCAGTTTAAGTATTTC
>OCVV010498499.1_pt1 | contig 11478 bp, 18 predicted proteins | sample 1539721 | NCBI WGS metagenome assembly OCVV01 (sample SAMN02144230, study PRJEB22623) | gut metagenome | biome: sheep rumen | host: Ovis aries | place: New Zealand | reverse complement strand
ACTTTATGACCATAACAATTCATTTGATAAGGCTTTCATGGAAGATGAAAATGGTGGTATTTGCCAACTTGTTCCTGGAAAAACACAAAAGGAAGCTGCATTATATGCAATAAATCATTGTGATTTCAGATGTATTAAACCCATAACTAGGGATATGTTTTTTGATGAAAAGTTTTATACCATTTTTATGAAAAGAGCTTGTGAACTTGGACTTTATCAGAAACAAAAAATATCAATTATAGATAAAATATTTTTTCCAAAAAAACAAGAATATATTCCTGTAGCACTAAAAGAAGATAATACAAATATATATTGGGAAAAAATTCATAATTATAGTTCAACTTCTGTAAAAAAAAACAATGAAGAAATAAATAAATTACTAAAACAAAAATCTTTTATAGAAACTTCATCTGTACGGTTTAAAGATAGTTATAATCGCTGTATTGTTAATGATAAGAAAAATAAAATAGAAGCAAAATTATCAGAAAATTGCACATTAAAACAAAAAAAACAAATAATAAAAAAATCAGAAGAAAAATGCAAAGAAATTGATAAAAATAACCATGTAAAACGTAAGAGATAAGATATTAAATAATTTTTTTCAAGTATAACTTTAATGTTTTTTAATATTTTTTGTCATATAATTGATTTATAAATTAATTATATGGAGATTTATATGACAAAAGAAAATGAAAAAAAACTTTTAAGAGCAATTGCAGAAAACCACATCGGTGATGAAAATTTCTGCAAAAAGTATGGAATCTCTTTTTATCATTCACAAGCTTTATTAGAATGTGCCAGAGAAAATAAAGAGCCATCTAAAGAACTTTTAGATAAAGAGAATGAAATATTTATAAAAATATTTTCTGAAAGTCTTGAAGTAATTTTAAATTCTGCAGAAGAAAATGAAACATTCTTTAATGAACTGCTGAAAAACTTTTAGAAGTTTGTTTAACAAACTTTATTTTATTTATATAAATAAAAGTCTACCAGAATAAGATTGACAGAAAAGTGAAAGGTAATTACAATTTGTTGTATGTTACCTTTCATTAAACAGAAAAGTTTTTTAAGAACGGCACCAAAAAATAAAGCAGGATTAGGATTTTCTCTTATTCATAAGATTATTCCTTTTATAATTCTTGGAATCGGTATGCAGATTGCAAGCCAGAATTGTGCAAGGGATTTAGTTTATGACATAAATATTGTAGGAAAACCTTTATTTATTTTCAAAAAACAACCCATTTATCCATTCTGGTCTATAATTACAGCATATATTTCTTCTGTAGGCGGAATTAATAAAACTGCAAACGATATCGTTTATCAAGATTTAAAAGTAATGCTGCCAACATTACTTATAGCAGTAATCATTTATTTTCTGCTCGTTTATGTACGTACCCTTAACGATGAAAAAGATAAAAATTTCTTAAATTCCGGAAAAATTGCAACAGTTAAAGAATTAAAAAGTTATGGCCTATTAAATAAAAGTGGAGTAGTAGTCGGGCAGACAGAAGATGCTTATGTAATAGGTTCTATGGAGAATGGAAGCTGTAAACTTGATGTAAAAAGAACTGGTCAAATAATTCGTTTTGATATGAATGTATGTGCAATGGTTCTTGCAGGTTCCCGTCTTGGTAAGGGGGTTTCAACTGTCTCCTAGCCCCTCTTTCGAAAGAGAGAGGGGCTAGGAGACAGAAAAACAAAGTAGTTACAACATTATTGGATTTTAAATATTCAATAATAACAATTGACCCTAAAGGTGAAAACTATGAAATTACTGCAGGTTATAGATTAAAGTTTAATTATGTTTATAAGTATTCTCCTGTCAGTAAAGACACCCTTCGTTTTAATGTTATGGATGAAATTTCAGAAGATAATGCTTTCCGTGACGCAAACATGATAGCACAAATTCTTACTGCTCCAACAAATCCGGAAGCCAATGCAGACCCTCACTGGCAAGAAACTGCAAAAGTTCTGATCACGGCTACTATTCTTCACTGTAAATGTTCTAATTATGAAAATAAAAGCCTTCCTGGTGTCTATAAGTATCTAAGTCAGGCAAATAGTGACCCAAATGATAAAGGAGATGCAAAGAAAAAACTTTTACAGAATATGATAAAAGCACAACATTGCACTAAAGAAATACATTCTTCTATCGTAAGTTACGCAAGCCAGATTTTAAGTGCTGCAGATGAAGAAATGGGTTCTATCTTTTCATCTGCTCTGGAAGCACTTTCTATTTTTAATGATGATAAAGTAGCTTATTCTTCAAGTGCATCTGATTTCTGTCTTGATGATTTTAAGTATTCTGAAACACCTATTTCCTGGTATATGACTATTCCTTTTGCTGACCTTGACCGACTTAAGAGTTTACTTAGACTTTATATTGAATTTGTTTGCAGAAAATTTTCTCAGGATGCTACAAGTCACGGAAAAGAAGTTCTTAAAAACAGAATCCTTTTCCTAATTGATGAATTTCCTACCCTTGGAAAAATGGAAACAATCGAAACTTTTGCAGGTATTTTAAATGGCTATGGTATTTCATTCCTTTGGATATGCCAGTCAAAAGCACAGATTGATAAATTGTATGGACAGAACGCTCCAATCATTGAACACTGCCGCTTTATATGGACTTATGCAATTTCAGACCATAATATTGCAGAGTATTTTTCAAAACGTGTAGGAAATGAAGGTGTAATCAAACAGAATACTTCAACCTCTGGTAGTCGTTTTGACTTTGGTATGAACAATATTTCAGTTTCAAGCGATATTACTGAACGTCCTTTAATTACACCAACAGAAATTGAAACAATGCCTTGTAATTCCGGCCTTTTAATTACTCAAGGTGGTTACTCTTACGTTTTTAAGAAGGTAGCCTATTATTCTGATCCTCGCTACGCAGGAAAACATCATCTTCCAGTTCCAACAAAGAGAGCAGATTTATTAAAAGAAACTATAACATCAAGAGTTCTGCGTGACGGAGATACAAAGTGGTGGGAGAACTTTGAAAGAGCAAATCCCGTTCAATCTGATTTAGATGAAGTTTATGAAATGGATATAAACATAGATGATTCTGATGAAAATGTTTCTGATGATGAAACTGAAAGCGAAACTACAGAGAAGAAAATTGATACGGTAAAGGTATTAGTATGACAGAAAAAACAAATATTGCCAGTTGCAGATTGAATACAGACCAGATGAGACTCCTTGATATGAAAGCTCGTGAAAAAGGACTTCCCCGAAGCATGTATATTAAGGATGTTATTTTACGTTCTTTAGATGAAGATGTAGAACATATTAATATACTTCAAGCTGCTTTAATGAATGTTCAGGATGAAATTAGAAAAACAAATCAAAAACTAGAATTCTTTCAGCAGATGTTTTATTCGTGGCTTGTAAACTGGTTTGCAAGCAACCCGAAACCGGATGATGTATCTGAAACATTCATTAAAGAAAGCATTGCCAGACGTGATGCTTTTGCAAAAAACTTTGCAGAAGCAGTTTATAACGATGCCACAGAACTTTTTGAAATGATGTTTGCAGAAAATGTTGAAAATCAAAATGTTGAAAATGAGGTTATTGAATAATGGATAATGATGAATTAACCGAACAGGAAAAAAGAGAAATGGAATTAATCCTTTATTCGCTAGATAAAATTGCTCCATTTTTCAAAGATGATAATGTAACTGATATCTGGATTGACAACGGTATAGTTTCAATCAAAAAGTTTGGAAATCACCGCGAAAATACAGATATAAGACTTTCCCGCCAGCAGTGCAAAAATATCCTTGTTCAGATTGCAAATTTCATGGATATAAACATTAACTATGAAAAATATCCAGTTTTGGAAGGAACAATACCTTACTATGATGCCCGAATTACCGGAGTTATGAAATGGACTAAAAATCCATTTATTACCATACGAAAAAGACCTCTTAAGGTTTTTTCTATTGATGATTATGTTGCAAGAGGGCAGTGTACTGCAGAAAGGGCTGAAAAAATAAAACATGCCATTAAGTTTAAAAAAAACATATTGATAAGCGGCGGAACTGGAAGCGGAAAAACAACCTTTACAAATGCCGTAATAAAAGAAATGACTGCTTATACACCTTATGACTCTTTCTATATTGTTGAAGACAATGCAGAATTACAGTGTACGGCTCAGTATGCAGAGAAACTTACTATCGAAACAGATGATGCAATGAGAGCCGTAAAACTTGCATTGCGTTGTACACCAGACCGAATTATTTTTGGAGAAATTCGTGACGGAAAAGTCTTATGGGCCCTTCTGGATGCCTGGAACACCGGACATCCGGGAGGAGTCCCCCCTACGGGGGGAAGGTTTCTACAATTCACGCAAACAGTGCCGAAGGTACTTTCCTGCGTATGAAAACATTGCTTAAGCAGGCTTTTGGAATAGAACAGCCTGTAAATAACTTAGTTGATATGATCGTTCATCTTTCACGTTCAACTGTAAGCGGAATAGAAGTTGATGAAGTAATTGACTGTAACGATTATACAGAAGACCAGATTGAAGAAATTGCAAAAAGGTCTATAGAACAGGAATAAAAGGAGAAAACAAAATTATGGAAAAAACAGAACTTACAGAAAATTCACGTAAAAATGAATTAAGTAAAAAGTTTGTCATGCTTATTGTAATGGCATTATTATTTGCCTGCACAGTTTTTGCTGCTGATACAAGTGGTTCTAGTAGTACAATTTCAGGAGCTAGTACACTTAAAGATGTATTTCAAACTATATATACATTTTTTACATCAGCTGCAGTCCGTGTTATTGCTATAGCAGGAGTTATTATTACTGGCGTTAAAATTATTACAAATAAGGGAAATCCTGATGCCGCCAAACCTCTCATCTGGATTTTTATTGCATGTATCATAATTGGAAGTGCTTCTTGGTTTGTAGATAAATTCTTAGGTGATAAAATTGGTAAAGTAGAAAATTTGGGTGGAACTAGCTGGTATTAATCATGGAAGAAGATAATTATTCAATTCCGGTTTATAAATCACTTATGAAAAGACGTCTTACTCTGGGAGTTCCTCTTGTTCCGCTTTTAATAATAATACTTATTACTGTGGTATTCTTTATTGCTCTTGAGAGCTTAATAATGATACCTTTTGCAGTAATTGCAGTATTGATACTAAGGGAAATCACAAAGAAAGATGAATACGCACTCGAAATATTCATTGACAGTCTTTTGCAGCCTGATGAACTTAACTAGTAGAAGGTAAAAAAATTACGGATAAAAGCTTTTGCCTTTATCCGTAATTTTTTATTAAAAGGAAATGTTATGAGAAAAAAGAAAATACTCTTTTTATTATTTTTAAGCTTTATTATTTACGCTCCATCATTTTGTGATAGTACTGACGTTAATGATACATTAAATAAAACAAAACAAGAAAGAAGCGTAGAAAGTGACTTAAGGACAGTTCTTGGAACTATCGTTAACGTATGCGGAAGTGCATATGTTAAAGTTCTTGCAACCGTATCATTAATTTATATAGCAATAAAACTTATCCTGTCGCAGGATAAACGAGCATTTTTAAAAAGTATATACGGCTGGATTATTGCCTGTCTTCTTATTACATCAGTTCCTGGAATTGTAAACGGTGTTATGAAAATATCTGACAGTATTCAAAGTCTTCAAACTTATAGTCTTATAGATACTCCCGGATATTCAAAAAGTAAAAGCAAAAAGTAGTAAATTATTTTTAATAACATTATTCAACCTTTTTTATTCTTAACAAATATTCTTTTATAATATATATTTAATATATATGCTCTTTATTTTTACAAAGATATTAAAAGAGTAATTTTTAAATCTTTTTACAAGGAAATATTTATGACTAAAGGGAGAATTATTTTAAAAGCACTTATTGCAAAACGTAAACTTAGAGGAATCTGTACTATATACAATATATCTTACAAATACTGTCATGCAGTAAGTGAAGGCCGAAAATCTCCGTCTTATGATATGATATCAAAATTTCGCTTTATGATTCCAACAGATTTCTGGTTCGATGAAGCAACAGCTGAATTCATTGAAAAAGTTAAAAAAACTGTTACAGAACCTTAATGTTTTTGATTTTACATTGTATTTTTTCAAAAAAAATTATATACTATAAATATGGAACAGAAAAAAGGTCGAGGCGGCTACCGTGAAGGAGCCGGAAGAAAAACATTATTTGAAGATGAGAAGGTAAAGAATATAACAATAACCCTTACTCTCTCCCAGCGTGAAAAACTTTTCCAAATAGCACAGAAACAGAATATCGGAATCAGCGAACTTATCCGAAGAGAATTTAAATTATAATTTACTAGACATTACTAGTTAAACGTGTTATAATTTAAATAATTCATGGGGGATTTATGGAAGAAAACGCATTTAAAACAATAGGTGTATTTAATCCAAAAGGCGGAGTAGGTAAAACATCCATGCTTGCATCCATAGGTTTTGAATTGTCAAAACATGGAAAAACATTAATTATAGACGGAGATCCGCAGGGTTCAATAAGTTATATTCTTCTGGATAGAAACTATGAAAGATATTCAGAAGAACAGAAAGATTTATTACACTTATTTAAAGACGGTCTTGAAGTAAAAGAATGTATCATCAAGGCTCGTGAAGAAGCAGAAGAATTCAAAGGACTTGATATTATAATTCCTGGCAATAAAAAAGATTTCCGTTCATATATCTCTTCGACCTATCAGACAGAAGGTGTCGAAAAAACAATCAGAGAAATATTTGATGAAGCAAAAAGTCTAGGCTACAATTATGTTCTTTATGACCTTCCAGGCCATTTAGGATATTATGAACGTTCTATTATTGCATGGCTTACCTGTCTTATGCCTATTACAGAAGCAGAAGATTTAAGTAAAATTGAACTTGATTCATTTTTGAAAGAAAGCCGTAAAATACAGATTCAGTTTAATGGAAGTGGTAAAATTAACCAGAACCTTATTATTAATAAAGTTGTAAAAGGTAATAAAGTTCACGAACACAGTATACAGGTTTTTGAAAAGAATATGCCGTTTTTCACAAAGCATATTTTCTATCAGTCAAAAAATATATCAAGTTCAATCAGTCAGCATTTGTGTGTACAAGAATATCAAAAAAACTGTCCAACAAGTCAGGCACTTGCAGCATTAATCAAAAATATTATAGAGGAGAAATAACATGGCAAAACTTAGATTTGATGATGATACAGATTTTGGAGATTTTAATCCGGAAGTTAATACAGAAAAACAAGAAACTTTACAGTTAGGCTCAGTAGTAGAAATTCCAATTGAATTAATTGATATTGGAGAAAATATCAGAAATGTAAATGAAGATGATGAATTTAAACTTCGTCAGCTTGGAGATTCAATTAAAGCAGACGGACAGATTGAACCTTGTATTGTTTATCAGGAAGGTGATAGATATATAATTAAAGCTGGATCTAGACGTTATAAAGCCTGCGTTTTAAGTGATATTCCAGTTTTAAAATGCGTAATTGACAAAAAGTTTAAGGATAAAAAAGAAAGAATTATTTACCAGGCAACAGAAAATGAACATCGTGACGATATGAATCCTCGTGAAAGGGAAAAATATATGTCAGAACTTCTGGAACTTGGAATGAATCAAAATGAAATTGCAAAGGCTCTTCATAAAAACAAAGGCTGGGTAAGCGAAGCTTTAACTGCCCATAACCTTTTGAATGAAAACAATGATTTACATGAAATTATAGATGAAGATACTTCAACACGTGACGTATGGAAAATGTCTAAGCTTGAAGAAGACGAGCTTGCAGAAGTTAAAAAAGCTGTTAAAGAAAAAGGTGGTGGAAAAAAAGCATTAAAAGAAGAACTTGATAAAAAATTAAAATCAAAGAAAGAAAAAGAACCTGATAACACTGAACTTGAAGAAGAAAACAATAGAATCGACAGAGAATTTGGAATTGACTTTGAAATTGATGATGGCGATTCTACTTCTGATTACGAAACATCAGATGATTATAAAATTACTGAAAATGAAGAATTTACATTAGGTTTTTCTGTAAAATATACAGTAAATGAAAATACAAAAAAAGCAACATTCTCTGGAAATGAAAAAGAAATTAAATCTTCTGAATTTGGAGAATTTCTTTTAGCTCAGGCAGAAACCTGGCTTACAGAAAAAGGCTACATTGTACAATAAAAAATTAAATATTATAATCAGACTAAAGATCTGATTATAATATTTATTAAGGAAATTAATTTTATGATTACTGTAAGAGGTGTAGATTTTTACACTGCAGAAGATGCCGTAGAATATCTTGATATGAAGTATTCTTCTGTTATTTATCTTTTGAGAACAAACAACATTCCAAAATACGGAAAAAAATACATAATTACAAAAGAACAGCTTGAAAAATTAAAGCAAAGACAAAATCAGACATTAAAACTTTCTATGCTTAATGTTGATAATGCTTCTTTTAAGCATAAAGAAATATTCATAGATTAAACTTATCTTGAACGCTGTTTTTTTGCTGCATGAAAGTAGCAGTCTAAACGTTTACGATACTTAATGTTTTCTGGAAGTTTAAGAACTATTTCTGCAAATAAAGTGTTTTCAAATTCAAAGGTATTTTTTCGAACAACAGGACATTGTAAAAACAAAAACTTTTCTTCCGGATTTTCAAATTTAATCGTAAAAGAAAAGAGTTCTCCTTTTTCCTGCAGCAATAAAGGACTTGTTAATATTTTAATACCGGAATAAGAAATATCTTTAACTACAGCCTTTATCTGCCGCATATGAAATGTCAGAAAAAACACAGTGTTTAATTGAAGTAATTCAAGATTTTTTTTTGTACATAAAATACGCATTTCTTTTCGCTTTTTTTGAGAAAGAATTAAATTTAGGTAATCTTGAAACTCAATGAAAAATTGATTTTTATTTTTTTTTCTTATAGTACATGCTACTACAATCATGTTTTCATCTCGAACTTCATTGACCTGAGCATCTAATTCAACTTTTTCATCAAATAGGGTAGGGAAAAAAATAGTAATATTCATCCCTTCTTTTAAATTACCACATACAGTATTTATAACAATATTATCATCGTTCAAAGCCATAAGCATCGCCATAAAATCAACATTATCAACAATAATATGACACGAAGTAATTCCAAAATACTTTCTTAGTTCTGCAGTAAACTGAACAAGTTCCATAAAACTCTCCTTTATATATTTGAAAATGTTTTTCCATTTTTTATATCCCTTTTATATTTGTCATATAAAAAGTTTAATTTATACATATATTTTTTTTCATTAAGAATATAAAAACACTCTCTGAAAAATATAGGCGGGATATAAAAAATAAAATTATCATTAACAGTAATCTGTTTATAAAATCTTATAAAACGCTTTGCAGATAAACCTTCTAATGTAACTATTTTATTTACCTTTGGACTGCATTGAACAAGCTGATAATCTTTTTTCATTCCATTAATTACATAAAGTCTTACATAATTTGTGTAATAAAAAAAAAGGAAAGTATTTGTTTCATCCAGATATTCTATTTTAGTTCCAAAATATTCTTTTTCTATTCCTTTTGAATATAGTTTAACAAAATTATTTGAAAGTGTATAAACAAACAAATTTCACTCCTTTTTTCAGAAATGTTTGTTGAACAAACTTTTTTAACTTGACGTAATTATTAATTATATTATAATAATAAATGTCTACCTCGTAAAGATAGACGGAAAAAGGAGATTAATTAAGTGGAAACAAAAAGCAGATTTTATGACCTTCAAAAAACCGGAAAACCCGTTTATGACGGAACAGAACCAAAAAACGGACAGGAAATTGTCACTTTTACAAATAAGTTTGGTGAAAAGAAAATCAGAGCAATCTTAAACTGGAAGAATGGCTTTCTAAATTCTGAACCTGATGTTCCTGCAGTACAGATGGAAGACTTTCACACAGAATTCTGGGAAAACGGAAAACTTTCAAACAAAGACCTTGATAAGCACGGAAATCTTATGCCAGCCGTTATTTCTGATTATGGTAAACATGAAGAATGGTGGATTGACGGCAAAAGAATAAAGTAATTTACAGTACGTCGTACTGATAAATATATACCATACGCTAGCATTAGCTAGTAAAATTCTATTAAAGGTAGGTAAGGCTATATGGCTGAATCAACAACAAACGTAAAATCAGAGAAAGTGGAATCACAGACAGTTGCAAACTTCTGTGATAATCTTGCAAATGGTACTTCTATCGTACAGAGAAAGAATGAAGCACCTTCTTACATGAAGAATATAATAACCGGAAAAGTTCCGCAGGGGCTCGCGCAGCTTTCACTTAAACAAGGTTGTTATGAACAGGGTGTAAAAGGTACTTTATTCTTGTCTCATAAACAGGCAATTGAAAACAATTCCTTGCCAATGGATGGAAGTCATTCAATCGGTTCTATGCCTATCCGAAATGTTTACAGCAAAGACGATAAGGAAGTAATTGAAGGTAAAGCAAAGGCAGGAGAACGTAGAAAAGATAAAGATGGAAATGAAGGTCCAGCTTTTCACTACATAAACTGTTTTGCTGCCGAAAGAACTGTTGAATTGAAATGGGTTCCAACGCGTGATGAAAACGGTGAAGAACTAAGGTATCCCGAAAATGTTTATTCTGAAGACAAGGTTTATGCAGAAGACCGTGTTTATAAGGATAAAGAAGGAAAAACTCTTTATACTGCAAAGAAGGGTGAACCAGTAATCTTACATCTTGCCGGAAGTATTGTCGGAGAAATGCAAATGACAGATAAAAGACTCGCGCCAGAACAGCCAAACATTCTTCCTAAAATCAATGATGATAAGGAGTTGTTTGCACTTCCAAAACCACGTGATGAATCAGCTTTTGAAGTATTGAAATGCGGAATGGCTCAGTATTTCAGAGGCATCTATCACGGAAATGGAGAAGGCTGGCATCCGTCAAATGCAGAAATTGCAAACATCCGCAAAGAATTTATTTCTTCGCCTGGTATGTTCTCAAGTGCTATTTCTCAGGCAGACACATACGGCCGCGGTAACAAAGCTGAATGTGAAAAAATGGAAAAAGCCATTAATGAAAAACGCCTGCAGAAAGAAAACACCAACGTTAACACAAACGTCAACCAGAACCACCACAAGCGTTAATCTCTGATTTTTCTACTCCCCTTAATTTTTAAATTAAATTATTAAGGGGAGTTAATTTTTTTTTTATGGGGCCCACAATGAAAAAATTAGATAACTTTACTTTTGCAAAAACTATCAATGAAGAATTACAAGATGATTTTATTTCTTCCTTTGAAACAAATCAAATTTTAACGGAACTGGAAATTGAACAAAATAAAGTTTACTTTTGTTCAGAAAAGACTCATAATCTTATTGATAAAACTGTTCAATCTTATGATATTATTGATAAAGAAAATAATTTAATAAATACTTTTAATAAAAAAACTGATGC